>SKEP01000598.1_pt1 | contig 21966 bp, 22 predicted proteins | sample 4826901 | NCBI WGS metagenome assembly SKEP01 (sample SAMN11008806, study PRJNA524170) | human gut metagenome | biome: Human fecal sample; material: Feces; isolation source: fecal sample from pouch patient p4, p43, p49, p54, p55 | host: Homo sapiens | place: Israel: Tel-Aviv | collected 2014-03-20
GTTCTTAATGAGCTTCGGATGGGAAGGCGGAAGCTTCGGTATGGTTGAAGAACTTAACGAGAGTATCCTTTCTAAGATCGGTACAGCAATCGCATGGATCTTTGCACCTCTCGGCTGGACAAAAGCCGGCGAAGGATGGAAAATGGCAGTTGCAGCTGTTACAGGTCTGATTGCAAAAGAAAATGTTGTAGCAACATTTGGTATGCTTTACGGATTCGCAGAAGTTGCAGAAAACGGTGCTGAGATCTGGGGTAACCTGGCAGCAGCTATGACACCTATCGCAGCTTATGGATTCCTGGTATTTAACCTTCTGTGTGCTCCTTGTTTCGCAGCTATGGGTGCTATCAAGAGAGAAATGAACAATACAAAATGGTTCTTCTTTGCAATCGGATATCAGTGTGGGCTTGCATATATTGTTTCCCTTTGCATTTATCAGATCGGTACTCTGGTGACAGGCGGTGGATTCAGCTTCTGGACAATCGTTGCATTTGTACTTGTAATCGGTTTCCTGTATATGCTGTTCAGACCATACAAAGAAAGCGAAACCCTTAAGGTTAACGTGAAAGGTATGGCAAAGGCTAAATAAATAGAAACTAAAAAGGGCCTGCGTCATAAAGATGCAGGCTCTTATATTAAGAATATACATCATAGATGATATCCGAAAACAGGAGGTGTCGTTATGGGAACTTTAGTTGTTGGTGGAATTTTATTTGTGATCGTAGTCCTGATCATCCGAGTGATCGTCAAGGACAAAAAAAGCGGTAAATCTTCATGTGGCGGAGACTGCAGCCATTGCCGTGGATGCCACTGATACTGATTATTGATAAGCGGAAGGATGATGTGACTTTGGGCGCAGCAGCATTACAGAAACAGAACAGTTGTACAGAACCGAATTACCAGAGAACATTGATGCAGAAGGATGTTGTAATCCAGGAATTGAAAAAAAGAGGCTGCAGGATTACCAAACAGAGAAGGATGCTGTTGGATGTGATTCTTGAAAATGAGTGTTCCTGCTGTAAAGAGATTTATTACAATGCCTCCCGCCTGGATCCGGGAATCGGATCTGCGACTGTATATCGTATGGTAAATCTTCTGGAGGAAATCGGTGCGATCAGCAGAAGAAACATGTATAAGATCGTACGTAATCCGAACTGCAGAGATGAAAGTATCTGCACGATCGAACTGGATGATAATACTGTTCAGAAATTATCCAGAGATAATTTTAACAATGTGATTCAGGCAGGCTTAAAAGCATGCGGCTATATTGAAAATCAGGAAATTGAACGAATGTTTGTGAATTCCTGTGATTTTAAGTAAGACAACAAGACCGTCAGGAGATATGAACTTTCCTGGCGGCTTTATTATATCGCTGAAGCGATTCGCCACAGGCATAGAATCCTGCTTTACAGGATTCTGGAATATATAGCAAAAAGCAATGTGTTTTTATGCATTGTTTGAAAACCAAATTATTGGCATCTAACTGTCAGAAAATAAGATTATTTCTCAAAAGGCAAAAAATGGTAGAAATTTTGAAATAAAGGTTGTATAATACAAAAATTATAGATAACCTGATGGTTGAAAATCATAAGTTTAGGGCATGAATAATTCAGAATCTGCCCTGTCTGACAGTTATCTTACAGGTTACACGAAACTAATAATATACTTTCAGGAGGAATCAGACAATGATTAAATTTAATGGTAAAAAAACAGGAATTTTTGCAGCAGGAGTACTTTTCGGCACAGCAGGTATCAAAGTTCTTACAAGCAAGGATGCTAAGAAATTATATACAAACTGTACAGCAGCCGTTTTACGTGCGAAATCCTGTGTAATGAAAACAGCTTCCACAATCCAGGAGAATGCTGAAGACATTTATGCAGAAGCACAGCAGATCAATGAAGACAGAGAAGCAGCTGAAGAAGTAGTAGAAGATGCAGCTGAAGAAACAGTTGAAGACTTCAAAGAAGAGACAGAAACAGCAGAAGAAGGCAGCGAAGAATAATGAAGTTTGCTATTAAGCATGAGATAAAAGGAAGAATCCGTATCCATCTTGCACAGAAACGAATGACTTACAGACAGGCTGATATTCTGCAGTATTATCTGGAAGATCAGGCGAACATCAGCAAGGTTACGGTTTATGTAAAAACTCAGGATGTGGCTGTTGTCTATACAGGCAGCAGAGAAGAACTGATCCGGATGTTGAGCAGATTTTCCTATGAAACTGCCCAGGTTTCAGAATCACTTCTGGAGAATTCCGGACGTGAATTAAATGAAGAATATAAGGAGAAACTGATCAACTCCGTATTATTGCGTGCGATGAATAAGATGTTTCTCCCTTATCCGGTGCGCTTCGCAGTAACCACCCTGAAGTCAGTGAAATATATCTATCACGGTGTACGTACCCTTATGAAAGGCAAACTGGAAGTGCCGGTTCTGGATGCTACAGCGATCGGTGTATCCATGCTTCGTGGAGATATCAATACCGCAGGTTCTACCATGTTCCTTCTGGGAATCGGTGAAATCCTGGAAGAGTGGACACATAAGAAATCTGTAAATGATCTGGCAAGAAGTATGTCTATCCATGCAGAAAAGGTATGGACACTTACTGATGACGGCCAGGAGGTTCTGGTACCGGTTTCTTCTGTAAAAGCAGGAGATCTGATCCGTGTACATATGGGCAATGTAATTCCGTTTGACGGTGATGTACAGGTGGGAGAAGCAATGGTCAACCAGACTTCTCTGACAGGTGAGTCACAGCCTGTGCGCAAGGCAGAGGGCAGTTATGTTTATGCGGGAACCGTTCTGGAAGAGGGTGAGATCACTCTGAAAGTAAGACAGGTGGCAGGTGCCAGCCGCTATGAGAAGATTGTAGGCATGATCGAGAATTCTGAGAAGCTGAAATCTTCTGCAGAGAGCAATGCAGAACATCTGGCTGACAGACTGGTTCCGTATACTCTGGCAGGTACAGCTGTAACATATCTGCTTACCAGAAATGTAACCAAGACGTTGGCAGTACTCATGGTTGATTTTTCCTGTGCACTGAAACTTGCCATGCCTATTTCCGTATTGTCTGCGATCCGTGAGGCAAGTACTCACAGTATTACAGTCAAGGGCGGCAAGTATATGGAAGCTATGGCAGACGCTACGACTATCGTATTTGATAAGACAGGTACACTTACAAAAGCCAAACCAGTCGTATCTGATGTAGTTTCTTTTGATGAAGATATGAGTGCAGATGAACTTCTGCGTATCGCAGCTTGTATGGAGGAACATTTCCCTCATTCCATGGCAAGAGCCGTGGTCAATGCTGCTAAGGACAGACATTTGGTTCATGAGGAAATGCATTCCAAAGTTGAATATATTGTGGCACACGGTATTTCCACAACCATCGAAGGCAAAAAGGCAGTGATTGGAAGCTGGCATTTCGTTATGGAAGATGAGAAATGTGTGATTCCGGAAGGCATGGAAGATAAATTCGAACATCTTCCTCTGGAATGCTCCCATCTCTATCTTGCCATCGAAGGCAAACTGGCAGCTGTAATCTGTATTGAGGATCCTCTCCGTGAGGAAGCAGCAGATGCTGTCCGTGAATTAAAAGAAGCTGGAATTGCCAAAGTTGTCATGATGACAGGAGACAGCGAACGTACTGCAGCTGCTATTGCGAAACGTGTGGGTGTAGATGAATACTATTCCGAAGTACTTCCGGAAGATAAGGCATCTTTCGTAGAGAAAGAGAAAGAACTTGGTCATAAAGTTATTATGATCGGAGATGGAATCAATGATTCCCTGGCGCTTTCTTCTGCAAGTGTGGGAATTGCTATCAGTGACGGTGCAGCTATTGCCCGTGAGATTGCTGATGTGACAATTTCTGCGGATAATCTGCACGAAATCGTTACCTTAAAGAGACTGAGTACAGCGCTGATGAAACGTATTCATAATAATTACCGTACAATCATCGGTATCAATGGTGGTTTGATCGCCCTGGGCGTAACAGGCATTATCATGCCGACCACTTCTGCGCTGCTTCACAATATGTCTACTCTTACTATCAGCTTAAGAAGTATGAAAAACCTGCTTCCGAAAGAGGGAGAAGAGTAAAGATAATTAATAAAATAATGAATTAAAAAATCCAGCCATTATTCGGCTGGATTTTTTGCAATATATTTTTTTATTGCTGAAAAGCTCTCTGCACTGATCGCATGTTCCATTTTACATGCATCATCTGCTGCTGTAGCAGGATTGACACCGATGGCGGTCAGCCAGTTTGTCAGAAATGTATGCCTTTCATAGATCTTATTCGCAATTTCAAGGCCGGTTTCCGTGAGATTAATAGATCCATTCCCATCAACTGTGATATAATTGTTTGCCTTTAAATTCTTCATAGCAACACTGACGCTTGGCTTGGAAAATGACAGTTCGTGCGCAATATCAATGGAACGACAGTTTCCGTTTCGATTTCTGATTACGAGGATAGCCTCTAAATAATCTTCGCCTGATTCATGTAATGCCATAAAAGCACCTCCCTTTCCATGTACTTGTATAGCATTATTTCTGTTACTTTATTCTTTGTAGCAACTTACTTCCTGACTATACGATTATCATTAAATATCTGCTTAGTTATATTTTGATAAATTATATCATAAAATTGATTTCACGTAAATAAATCTTAAAAAATCTCTTGACAGAAAACAAAATCATGCTATAATATAATCAAACAAATGAACAATTGCTCATATGATAAAATAAGAAGCAGGAAAGGAATTAAATCATGAAAAAGACATACAAAATCGATGTAGACTGCGCAAACTGTGCAAACAAAATGGAGGAAGCTGCTAAGAATACAGCTGGTGTTAAGGATGCAACTGTAAACTTCATGATGTTGAAGATGATCGTTGAATTTGAAGACGGACAGGATCCGAAAGCAGTTATGAAAGACGTATTAAAGAACTGCAAGAAGGTAGAAGACGACTGCGAAATCTATCTTTAATCCTGGATCATCCAGGGGAGGGACTGTTGTATAAACTGATCTTTGCGGCTGGTATTTCCGCTGGAGATGTTTTTACAGCAGTCCTGCTTTTATAAGAAGAGAGAGGTATTGATATGAACAAGAAGCAGAAGAAAATGCTTACCAGGATCATCATTGCAGCAGTACTGATCGTTGCTTTTTCATTACTGCCTGTAGAGGGATATTTAAGATTTGGTCTTTTTATGATTCCTTATCTGGTTATCGGTTACGATATCCTGCAGAAAGCATTCAAGGGTATTTTAAATAAACAGGTATTTGACGAGAACTTTCTGATGGCTGTAGCTACCGTAGGTGCGATCCTCCTTGGTGATTATTCTGAGGGTGTTGCGGTTATGCTTTTCTATCAGATCGGTGAGCTTTTCCAGAGCTATGCAGTAGGAAAGAGCAGACGAAACATCAGCGAACTGATGGATATCCGTCCTGATTATGCAAACATAGAGAAAGACGGAACACTGGAACAGGTTGATCCGGATGAAGTTGAGATTGGAACGATCATTGTTGTTCAGCCAGGTGAGAAAGTACCCATCGACGGTGTGATCACTGAAGGAACTTCAACATTAAACACAAGCGCACTGACAGGCGAAAGCCTTCCGCGTGATGCAAAAGTGGGAGATGAGGTCATCAGTGGATGTATCAATATGACAGGTCTGCTGAAGATCCGTACAACTAAGGAATTCGGTGAATCTACAGTATCCAAGATCCTTGAACTGGTAGAGAACTCCAGCTCCAGAAAGTCAAAATCCGAGAATTTTATCTCCAAATTCGCGAAATACTATACACCGGCAGTATGCTATGGAGCCCTTGCACTTGCAATCATCCCTCCAATCGTACTTCTTATTATGGGAAAACCGGCTATGTGGGGAGACTGGATCTACAGAGCCCTTACATTCCTTGTAATCAGCTGCCCTTGTGCACTGGTCATCAGTATTCCGTTAAGTTTCTTTGCCGGAATTGGTGGTGCCAGCAACCAGGGTGTTCTGGTCAAAGGTTCCAACTATCTGGAAACACTGGCTCAGACAAAATATGTTGTATTTGACAAAACCGGTACTATGACCCAGGGTGTTTTTGAAGTAAGCGGTATCCACCATAGCGAAATGCCTGATGAGAAATTATTAGAGTATGCAGCACTTGCAGAGTGTTCTTCTTCCCACCCGATCAGCAAGAGCCTGCAGAAAGCATACGGCAAACCCATCGACAGAAACCGTGTTACTGATATCGAAGAAATCAGTGGTAATGGTGTAATTGCCAAAGTTGACGGCGTATCTGTAGCTGCCGGAAATACCAAATTAATGGACAGACTTGGAATCGCTTATCAGGACTGCCACCATGTAGGAACTGTTGTGCATATGGCTGTTGACGGCAAATATGCAGGACATATCCTGATTTCCGATATTATCAAACCTCATGCAAAAGAAGCGATCACTGAACTGAAGAAAGCCGGAATCAGCAAGACCGTTATGCTGACAGGTGACTCCAAACGAGTTGCAGATCAGGTTGCCAAAGAACTTGGTATTCAGGAAGTATACAGCGAACTTCTCCCTGCTGACAAGGTTTCTAAAGTAGAAGAACTTCTTCATCAGAAATCTAAAAAGGATAAACTTGCATTTGTAGGTGACGGGATCAACGATGCACCTGTATTATCCAGGGCAGATATCGGTATCGCAATGGGAGCACTTGGTTCAGACGCAGCGATCGAGGCAGCAGATATCGTACTGATGGATGATGATCCACTGAAGATTTCCAAAGCGATCAAGATTGCACGTAAATGTATCCGCATTGTATATGAGAATATTTATTTTGCTATCGGCATTAAGATCCTATGCCTGATCCTTGGAGCTTTAGGTATCGCAAACATGTGGATGGCAATCTTTGCAGACGTAGGTGTTATGATCATCGCAGTATTAAATGCGATCCGTACATTATTTGTAAAGAATTTATAGAAATTTGCAGGGTTACTGTCTGGTCATAGACAGTAACCATTTGTGGTAATATAATAATTGTAAGAAAGGAACCGGTGAGCCAATGGAAGAACGTAAGGATGAAGTATGTGATGGATGTGAAGTTCATGAAGATCTGCTGAAAATCGTAAATGAAACATTACCTGAAGAAACAGAGCTCTATGATCTGGCAGAATTATTCAAAGTTTTTGGAGATTCCACCAGAATCCGTATTCTGTTTGTATTGTTTGAAGCAGAAGTATGTGTATGTGATCTTGCAAAAGCATTGAACATGACACAGTCTGCAATTTCTCATCAGCTCCGTATTCTGAAACAGAATAAGCTGGTAAAGAACAGAAGAGAGGGAAAATCTATCTTTTACTCTCTGGCAGATGACCATGTCCGTGCAATTATTAATCAGGGCAGAGAGCATATCGAAGAAGATTAAATTATTTTAATGAGGATTGGATAAATGGAATCTCATATTTATGTAGCAATAGATCTGAAATCCTTTTATGCATCAGTAGAGTGTAAAGACCATGTCCTGGATCCTATGACTACCAATCTGGTAGTAGCGGATGCCAGCCGCACAGAGAAAACCATATGCCTTGCAGTTTCCCCATCCCTAAAAGCTTACGGGATCCCGGGAAGAGCAAGGCTTTTTGAAGTTATCCAGAAAATCCGAAAAGTGAACCAGGAACGTCTGAAAGCAGCACCCGGGCACAGGTTTACAGGAAAGTCGTGTAATGATACAGAGTTAAAAAATAATCCGTCACTGGCAGTGGGATATCACATTGCACCGCCGAGAATGGCCAGATATATTGAAGTCAGCACTGCAATCTATCAGACTTATCTGAAATATTTTTCGCTGGAAGATATGCATGTGTATTCTATAGACGAGATTTTTATAGACATTACTCATTATATGAAAATTTACCAGATGAGTGCCTATCAGCTTACCCAGAAGATCATCCTGGATATCCTGGATACCCATGGACTTACTGCAGCAGCAGGGATCGGCACAAACCTATATCTGTGCAAAATCGCCATGGATATTGTGGCCAAGCATGTAGAACCGGATGAGAACGGAGTCCGTATTGCGCAGCTGGATGAAATGGAATACCGCAGACTGCTGTGGGAACATGAACCGATTACTGATTTCTGGCGGATTGGACGTGGATATGCCCGGAAACTTGCAGAAAACGGAATGAAGACAATGGGAGATGTTGCCAGATGTTCTGTGGGCGGCCCAAATGATTATCATAATGAAGAATTACTCTATAAATTGTTCGGGATCAACGCAGAATTGCTGATCGACCACGCCTGGGGCTGGGAACCCTGTACTATTGCAGAAATTAAGTCCTATAAACCGGAGAACAACAGTATCTGCTCCGGTCAGGTCCTTCAATGTCCTTATACCTTCGAAAAAACCAGGATCGTAGTCCGGGAAATGGCTGAGATGATGGCACTGGATCTGGTTGATAAGGGAATGGTCACAGATCAGATGGTACTAACAGTGGGATATGATATAGAGAATCTTTCCGATCCTGTCATCCGTAAAGCTTATACAGGAGAGATTACAATTGACCGTCATGGAAGGAGCGTTCCGAAACATGCCCACGGAACACAGAACCTGTCTGAATTTACAAATTCAACTTACGAGATTATTGAGAACACCCTGAAACTCTATGACCGTATCATAAACCGCGATCTGCTGATCCGAAGGATTACCCTGACTGCCAACCATATCAAAAAAGAGCAGGATATTGTCCAAAAAGAATCCTATGAACAATTGGATCTCTTTACAGATTATGCAGCGGTTGAAAAGGAAAACCAGGAAAAAGAAGAAAAGCTTCAGAAAGAAAAAAAACTTCAGCATGCAATGCTGGAGATCAAGAAAAAATATGGGAAAAATGCAATTCTCAAAGGAACAAACTTCGAAGAAGGTGCGACTTCCATTGACAGAAATCAGAGAATAGGAGGACATAAAGCTTGAGTAAACAGAATGATACGTATGTGAAAGGCCATGCTGATTTTACAAACAAATATACCTCTGACAGCAGTATTGGAAATCAGTCTTCACACAGATATGATGATATCATCAATCTTCCCCACCACGCATCTGCATCACATCCAAGAATGCCTCTTAATGACCGTGCAGCCCAGTTTGCACCCTTTGCAGCACTCACCGGACACAGCACGGCTATCCGGAATACAGCCGAAGCAGTGGAAGAGGAGATGCAGCTTGGTAAAGATGTAACCCTGCTGGAAGACCCTGCAGATCCTGCTTTATGGGCTGTGTCAGATTCAAATGAAACCGATGAATAGAAGCATTTTTAGAACGTGTTTGATTAATAGATATTATACTGAACAAAACCAAAATATCAGTCCTATATATGCACTCTTTTTATAATCTCATTTGTAAGTCCACCAATCACAACACCGGCAGCTACACCGGCTACCAGCAACGCTGGCGTATATACAAATACACTTGCATTATTTACGATCAACATAGCAATAATAAGCTGCCCGATATTATGTGAAACGCCTCCCGCAACGCTAACTCCGATCAGACTGAAAGAGGTCTTTTTTAACATAAGGGTCATAACCGTCATACTAAGCGCAGCCCCTGCCAGGCTGTACAGGATACTGAACAGATTTCCAAACATAAACCCGATCACCAGAATACGTACGACAGAAACCAATGCAGCCTCTTTAAAAGAATACTTCTTCAGAATAAAAAGTACCCCCAGATTCGCCAGCCCAAGCTTAATCCCAGGAATCCCCGCAAACACCGGAACCAGCGATTCCACATATCCAAGAATAATAGCCACAGCCGAAAAAAGTCCGAGATAGGCTGTTTTTTGTTTCATAAAATATATCTCCTCTCAACCGTTAAATGCAAAAAAATAAAAATTCTTCAAGTATTCTAACACAAAAAAAATATCTCTGCAAGCATAAGTTAGCCTTCTCTAACGTATGCTGATATTTCACATAGCTTCTTCCTGTATTTCCTTATTGAAAAAGTTTGACGAATAACTCTGGCAAAAAATGGTAGATTTTTTTTAATATACATGTTATTCTTTTGAAAGTTAGTAGTGACTAATTATAGTTGCTATTAACTGCATACCAAAATCCTATATGAATATCTTTGGCAGAAGTTACTCCCTTTTGGTTAATAAGTTAATTAACCCTCTGGTAAGAGTTATTCCAAAAATGAATTTTTAGAAGAGGAGAAAAACATGATAAACAAAAATCTTATGAAAAAGATAGCTCCTGTTGTGATGAGCACAGCAGTTGTAATGTCCAATATGCCGTATGCTGTACTGGCATCTGACTTTACGGACACTGAAGTAATTACAGACAGCACTGATATCTCTGCTCCTGAAGAATTTACCACTGAAAAAGGACAGGATGAATTTACTACAGAAAAAGAACCAGAGGAATTTACCACGGAAAATGCAGAGGAAGATGCTTTTTCAGCAGAAACACAGCAGGGTGAAACGTATGTCCTTATGAATATTCCATATGATGATTTTTATAAGGCAGAACTGAAAAATAATGATGTCAAAGTTGACGCGTTCACATCAGCAACTCTTAACAAATCAAGAACATCCGGAATGATGAACGGAAATTCTGCTTATCATGTAAATCCGGACGGTTCTGATGTTACGGGTGTTACTTTTCCTGTTAAGGTCAGCAATCTTTCCATTCTTAAAGACCAGAAACAGGTAACAGATTCTGATTCAGTAACGATCACAGTAACAAACAGAGGACAGACAAGCTCCAATACTTATACAGGAAAAGATTCCCTGATTGAGAATGCCTCCTATTCTTATTATGTTTTGAGCGAAGCGCCATCTTACTATAAAGAACTCACTGTCAATGCAGACGGAAGCTATTCATTCTCTGCAATGAAAGGTGCAGAAACAAAAACTGTTTCTATCAATGCTACATTGAAAACAGAAACAAACTATGGTGATTATGAACTGGATCTTGATAACAATGCTTTTCCGGAAGTGATCGACACAAATACAGATAAAATATATGGCGTAACAGTAAATACTACAGACGGAACCAACTATGGTCTTCGCCATCTGGAGAATATCTGGCGCGGAAGTATGCTCGCATGGGGAACAGGATACACAACAGAAGTTCATGGATGCCCGGTTTCTTCCGCACACTATAAATCAATCATGGGAAAAACCATCGACAGTGTTACTTATTACACAGATAAAGGAATCATTACTTTTGATGTACCTGATGTAAAAGTTCAGACAACCACAGGTATTAAAGCAACAGTAGCAGATATCATGGATACAGATTCTTCTGCTGCAGTTACATTTGACCAGATACTGCCTGCTGATTTCAATGCACAGTATACTGTAGACGGAACAGAAGTTTCCTGTGCAGACGGAAAACTTACAGTTGGCTTTCTGGCTTTGGGAACACATAAAGTTGTAATTACAGATACCAACGGAATCTATGTTCCTATCATTGCAGAATTTACAGTAAATACTGACAAAATGCCTGCAGCATATGACAGTAAGGCAGGTAAGCTGGTTGCGGCTGACGGAGCTACAGCTGACGAACTTTCTGCATACATTAAAAACATCAGCAAAGTAAAAGTTGACGATAAAGAATATGCAGCATCCGGAAGAGGAGCAAAAGTAATTGTAAAAGAGGATGGAACACTTGATCTTACAGATCTTCAGGTGACAGATACAACTGTATTTGAAGTGACTTCTGTAGGATATAAAAACAATCTTGTTTTCACTTATAAAGAAGCAGAAGACAAATTTGAATTAGATACCACAGCAAAAACTCTTTATACAAAAGGTAAAACAAAAGTTTCTCTCAAACTTACGACAAACCTTAAAGATGAAATTACATGGAAATCCAGCAATACTAAAGTTGCCACTGTAAACAGCACCGGAGTTGTAACTGCCAAGGCAAAAGGAACTGCCGTGATTACGGTATCTTGCGGAAAATACTCTGCAACCTGCAAAATAACAGTTAAGAATCCGTCTCTTACATTAAATAAAAAATCTACAACTCTTTACAAAGGAACCAGAACTACTCTGAAAGCTTCCGTAAAAGGTGTTGATGCATCCAAAGTAACATTTACTTCCAGCAATACAAAAGTTGTGACTGTAAGTAAAACAACAGGCAAAATTGTGGCTAAAGCAGCCGGAAAAGCAGTGATCACAGTTAAATGTGGCAGCCTGAAAACCAGCTGCACAGTAACTGTCAAGAATCCAACACTGAAACTCGCCAAAACTTCTGCAAGTATTAAAGTTGGTAAAAAGACAACTATCAAACCAAAAGCAACACCATCCGGAACTATAAAATATACATCTTCTAACAAAAAGATCGCGACTGTATCTTCAAAAGGTGTAGTAACCGGAAAGAAAAAAGGAAATGCGAAGATTACCGTAACCTGCAATGGTGTAAGTAAAACATTCAAAGTTACTGTAAAATAAATTTCAAACTGAATTGCCTGATTCAGAAGTCCCGGAACTGATACATCGTTCCGGGACTTTCTTAATGATAAAAAAACAGTATTAACATTTTAAAGAAAGAATAGAAATTTTTATAAAAAAATGCTATACTTCTGAAGTTAGTTGCAGCTAATGTACTGCATACTGCAGAAAAATAACGAAGGAGAGGACATAACGTGAATAATCAAAACTTTTACCTGCGTCTGATCGCTCTTTTAATGATTATCATGGCAGTATTTTTCTATAATGGTACAGTAAAAGACAAGGAGCAGGAACAGAGCATTACAGACCTGACTACACAGGTACAGAACCTTCAGGATCAGCAGGAACAGATTCTTACAGCATTACAGGAGGCTTATGAAGAGCAGAAAACTGTTGCAGAAAGTAAAACAGAATCCGACAGTAAATCTTCTGACAGTAAAAAAAGTACAGCTGCAGAAGAAACATCTGATGATTCTGACAATGTATACAAAAACGGTACATATGAAGGCTCCGGTACAGGATACGGCGGAACTATCACTGTGCAGGTAACTCTTCAGGATGATACGATCACAGATGTAAGCGTAACCAGTGCGCCGGGAGAAGACAGTGCTTATCTGGCACAGGGGGAAAATGTGATCAGCAGTATTATCAGTGAACAAAGTACAGATGTAGACACGGTTTCCGGTGCTACTTTCAGTTCCACAGGTATTCTGGAAGCTGTTAATGATGCACTGACAAAGGCGGAAAACTGATGAAAAAGAGACAGAGAAAGGTGCGGCTGATCCGCGCCGCCATACAGCTTATATTTTTTATAGCAGCGCCATCTTTATTTTCCACTGCATTTGCAGGCGTGAAATCCATATTTCTGGCAATAGGGAATCATCAGAGTGTGACATGGAACTCTTTTCTGGATGTAACAGCAGTCTTACTTCTGGTTACGATTCTGTTTGGAAGACATTTCTGCGGATATGCCTGCGCGTTCGGATCCCTTGGAGATGCACTGTATGAACTGACCCTGTTTATCAGATCCAGATTCTTCCATAAGAAAAAGAGACATGGTTATTCAGAAGAAATGGTACATAAACTGCAGAAAGTGAAATATATAGTCCTGGCACTGATCTTATTATTCTGTGTTACCGGTTTCTATTCCAGCCTGCAGGGAATGAGCCCTTGGGATGTTTTTTCCATGCTGACTACAGGGAAACTGCCAAAACCTGCCTATATTGTTGGAACAGTGCTCCTCTTTCTGATCATGATCGGAATGTGCACCCAGGAACGTTTTTTCTGCCAGTTTCTGTGTCCTATGGGCGCAGTATTTGCCATTATGCCTGTAATCCCGGGGGCATTGCTGAAAAGAAACCGGCCGAACTGCGCGCCGAAATGCACACTCTGCAAGAAGAGATGCCCTGCACATCTGGACATTGACGGGGATACCGCACATTCCGGAGAATGTATCTGCTGTCATACATGTACAGTTACCTGTCCAAGACAGAACATTCATTTCGGAGACCCTGATAGGGACAATGAGGCAGTTATTGAGAAAAAATGATTAGTAACTCCTAACTTTTGGGGTAGACACCACAAACTCACCGTGGTATAGTTTATGAAGTTAGTTAAAGCTAATATGTTTTATATTGATTGCTGGCAAAAAGCTGTGATCCGTATAAATTTATCCATAAATATTTCAGGAGATTAATATGACAAGAAAGAAATCTATATTATCCGGACTGCTTGTAATGACATCACTTGTATGTACATCCTGCCCGGCATGGGGAAATTCAGAAACTGCCACATACACAAAAACAGATTTTGCAATGGATACTGTAGTTTCTGAAACTTTGTATACAAGCGGCGAAGATATTACGGACAAGCTTGTTTCTACATTAAAAGATATAGAGACAAACTGGCTTTCCTGGACAGACGAAGGATCTCAGATCTATCAGCTCAATCAGAATGCAAGAAGCACCCAGGAAGTCTCTGACGAGACAGCCGGATACCTGCAGCAGACATTTGCACTGTCTGAAGCTTCTGATGGAGCCATGGATCCCACAATGGGAAAAGTGATCCGTCTGTGGGATATAGACGGAGAAAATCCTCATGTTCCCGATGAGAAAGAGTTAAATTCTCTCCTTAAGGATGTAGGATATGAGAAAGTAACTCTGAATGGCGATCAGGTCACCATGCCTGAAGGAGTAACCCTGGATCTGGGAGCAGTGGGAAAAGGAATCGGCTGTGATGCCATAAAAGACATTCTGGAACAGGATAAAAAAGTTTCAGGTGCTATTGTGAATCTGGGCGGAAGCAGTGTGATGAGTTACGGTCAGAAACCGGATGGTTCATCCTGGCAGGTAGCTGTGACAGATCCCCGTGATACAGAAGGCGATTATCTTGGCGTTGTATCTCTCAATGGAACAGAATTTCTTTCTACTTCCGGAGATTACGAGAAGTATTTTATAGAAGATGGAGTCCGTTATCATCATATTTTGGATCCCTCTACGGGATATCCGGCCAGAAGCGGGCTCACATCAGTAACAGTTGTATGCAGTGATGGTCTGGATGCAGATGGTTTATCTACAACCTGCTTTGTACTTGGACGCGAGAAAGCAAAGAAGCTTCTGGAACAGTACAATGCAGACGGATTGTTTGTCGATGATTCCGGTCATGTTTACCTTACAGAAGGCATGAAGGAACGCTTTCAGTTGATGAAAGATACTTATTCGGTCAGTGAATAAGTTCATCTTTATACATTTAAATTTCATATCAGGAGGATTTTTAGGTATGCGCAAAGGAAATTTAATTAAACTGGCAGCACCTGCGATCTTAAGTGCAGCGATGATGGTATCCGGGTTACCGGTAATGGGTGCCGAGTTCTCAGATGGAGCAACAGTAGAAGCAACTGTGGAAGAGGCTGCAGTAACAACAGATGATTTTTCCGCAGATGAATTTGGCAGCGAAGAAGAAACACCATTTGTAGATGAACAACAGGCAGAAGCAGATCAGTTTTCTGCTACAGCAGAGGAAACACAGGATGGTTATAAATATGTCTATGCTTCTCTGACATGGGATCAGTACTGGGCATCTGAGGGTGTTTACAATGCAACTAATACTACTTCTTCAGATGAGAAAGATACAAAAGGTGAAACAGACAAAGGTGGCTTTGATGCAGTTACCAGAGCTACCAGAAATCATGGTCTTCACAGAGGAAGTTTCCAGAGTGACACAGTTATCTACGATGAAGCTGGCGGTTCCTATGAGGTTTCATACTGGTCAGACAGAAATACTATTGTTTTGACAGATGGTACTTCTATTGGATTTAATAATGGCGTGATCACAAAACCGGATGGAAGTACTGCAGAAATGAAAGAATATAAAGTAAAAGGAATGAAGTATATTCCTGTAGCAGTGAAGGCAGAAGATTACGATGCATTTAAAGCTCAGTACAGTGTTGTTGAAGATGGCGGTCTTCTGATTGGTGGATTTGGTGAAGGCGTTTTATCTGGATACAGCAAAACAGCCAATGTAACAGCAGAAACCAATGGCCTGAAAGAAGCTGTGAAGAATTCTGACGGAACATTCTCTTTCACAGCAAGAAAAACAGGATCTGGCTCCGGTATTGCTGATGAAGCACAGAAAACAGTATCCAATGTAGAGACAGGGCTGACAGCAGCAGAAAAAGCTGAAGCTTACGGTGCATTTATCAGAGCTGATATTAAAGGTGAAGGTTACGGCGACCTTGGTGCAAACATGTATGCTGTAAAATGGGTGTATTATGGAAACGGAGATACACCGCTTGCTACCTATGGTACTAAATTTGCAGCAGATAACTGGATGCATAAATCTATGGGAATTCAGCTTGGTCTGACAAAATCTGTCCGCTGCCAGCTTCCAACAGATACAGATGGAACAGGTAAATGGGAGATCACAGTATATGCGATGGGATACCAGGACTTTACATTCACTGTAAATGCTACAGAAGAAAATCTCGTTCAGCCTGGTGAAAATGAAATTACTACATATAACTTAACAGAACTTGTAAAACAGGCAGAGACATTAAAAGAAGAAGATTATACTGCAGAAAGCTGGGTTGTTTTTGCAGGAGAATTACAGGAAGCAAAAGATGAGCTTGCCAGCCCTAATTCTCAGGCAACTGTAAATGAAGCATATGAACACCTTAATGTTGCTATGAAAGGACTTGTACTGAAACAGCCATCTATGACTCTGGGCAAAAAGAGCATTACTCTTGATGCAGGTAAAACTTCAACTCTGAGTGTAAAAACAGAGAATACAACTGAAACACCAAGTTTCAAGTCCAGCAATACAAAAGTTGCTACTGTAAACAAAACAACAGGTAAGATTACAGCAAAAGCTGAAGGAACAACTACAATCACAGTAACATGTGGTTCTTTAACTGAAACCTGCAAAGTAACTGTGAAACCGGTTGTAACAGTTTCTTCTTCCAAACTTACCGCATACAAGGGTGTTTCCACAACTCTGAAAGCGACTGTAAAAGGTTCTTCCAAAGCACCTACATTCAAATCCAGCAATACGAAGGTTCTTACTGTAAATAAAACAACAGGTAAGATCACACCAAAAGCTGCCGGAAAAACAACAATCACAGTAACATGCGGTTCTGCAAAAACAACCTGCACAGTAACTGTCAAAAATCCAACTCTGACCCTGACAAAATCTTCCGCATCTATCAGCGTGAAGAAAACAACCACTATCAAGGCCAAAGCTACACCTTCAAAGACTATCAAATACAAATCCAGCAATACAAAAGTTGCAACTGTAAACTCCAAAGGTGTTGTAAAGGGAATCAGAAAAGGTAAAGCAACCATTACAGTAACATGCAATGGCGTTTCCAGGAAATTTACAGTAACTGTTAAATAATTTCGATTATCTGACAGCTGTATCAAATAAGAAACCCTGTGTCCTGCCCCAAAACAGGCACAGGTTTCTTTTCGTGTTACTACAGGTGACCTTTAACGGATCAAGAAAACAGGAGGAAAATATGAACAAGAATACACAATGGCTGAAACTTCTGCCCGCTGCAGCTGTATTTGCAGCAGTCTGTGTAACCTGTTACCAGACAGACAAGACACCGGCAGAGGCTACACAGGTAGAAAATAATAACATTATGTCTACTTCTGAAATTAAAAAAATGTTAAATTATGAAGCAGACAGCAGTAATACAACCAGTAGTCCTTCTGCCAAAACAAATAAAACTTCCAAAAAAAAGACAACAGCAAAAAAGGCCAGTAAGATCAAAACAGGAACTAAGAAAAATACCACTACCGGCGCTGCTGCATCCGGCGGTGCAGGCGGTGGAGCAGGTTCTACAGTAACTCCTACCACAGAAGTTCCTTCTGATGGATATGTAGATGGTGTTTACACAGGTTCAGGAACCGGATTCGGCGGGACTATTACTGTTCAGGTAACTGTAAGCGGACGCAGGATCACAGCCATTGATATCCTGGATGCTTCCAGCGAAACACCGGCATATTTTTCCAATGCACAGGGCGTGATCAGCCGGATTCTGTCCAGCCAGTCTCCAAATGTTGATGCCGTCAGTGGTGCTACTTATTCTTCCAATGGAATCATACAGGCAGTACAGAGTGCACTGTCGCAGGCCATGCCTTCTGGAAGCCAGACTGCCACAGCAACCCCTACAGCCGCTCCTACTCCTACACCATCACCAAAACCTACCAAGAAACCTGCTCCTACCCCTGATCCGGATCAGGAAGAAATGTATAAGAACGGAACTTATACAGGCACAGGAAAGGGATATAATGGTACAGTCACCCTTACTGCGAAGATTAAAAAGGGTGTGATCCAGTCACTGAAAGCAGAACATACAGACACACCGGCATTCTTTGACAAGGCATGGGAAGTTTTAGAGGACGAGATCATCCAGAATCAGACAGCAGACGGAATTGATACAGTCAGCGGTGCTACTTATTCCTCCAATGGAATCCTGGATGCTATGAGGGATATTATCAATCAGGCGAAAAAGGATAACTCATCCAAGCCTACCGTTACTCCGAAACCGACCAAGACACCAACACCTAAGCCAACAGCCACCCCTACACCGGAGCCAACACCAACTCCTGAGGCTACTCCAACCCCGGAACCATCAGAAACACCGGATAATCCTGGAGAAGATCCGGAAGTTACACCTACCCCGGAACCGGAAGAACCAATGGGACCATACAGGGATGGTACCTACACAGCCGGAAGTTTTGGATATAATGGCAAAGTTTATGTAACTGTCACTATTTCAGGTGGCCAGATTGTATCTATAGAGCAGTCAAACAATGATTCACCGGAATACTTCGACTATGCATGGGAAACTATTTATCCGCAAATCATGGGAAATCAGTCAGCAGATGGAATTGACACTGCAACCGGCGCAACATTTTCTTCAGAGGGAATTCTGGGGGCTGTTCAAAAAGCTCTGGCTCAGGCAGCAGTATAATTTATAAAAGCAATGGAAGATCTGGAAGCCAGCATGTAAGCAGACTTTCTATTCCGGAAACAGGAGGACTCATTCATGGTCAGGACAACAGTAAAAGTAGACGGTATGATGTGCGGAATGTGTGAATCTCATGTAAATGATGCCGTCAGAAAGGCTTTTCAGGTAAATAAAGTAACATCTTCTCATACCAAAGGTGAGACAGTGATCATCACAGATACACCGGTAGACGAAGCTAAACTGAAAACAGCTATCAACGCTACAGGATATGAAGTAAAGGGTGTTACATCAGAGCCTTATGAGAAAAAGAAGGGACTTTTTTCCTTTCTTCATAAGTAGAATAAAAGCCGGAAGATACGCAGTTTCTTACAGATTCTGCGTATCTTTTTTGTCCATTTTCCAGGACTCAAACCTCGATAAAACTCGAAGAATGGCGTTAAGAACATAGGGAAAAATGGCAGAATTAGGTTGTGGAAATGACAGGGATATGGTAAACTTGGTTCATGTCACAACAACCATCTGGACGAAATAAAGAATCTGGAGTTTATGTTGATAATGAAAAGAAAAATGAAAACAATTTGCTGGATCGTATTTACCGCAGGCTCTATGATATGTCTCTTTTATAACTTTATGAGCAGGCCACCGGTAAATGATCCGAAAGCATTGACGATATATATGATCTGCGCAGCCGGAGCAGCAATTATCTATCCGGCAATTATGCTTTTTCTGGCATTCAGAAATCGCAGCCTTCGTGAAAGGCTTCAGAAAAGATCAGAGACTCCGGCTTACAAGAGAAAGCCGACCGTAACCTCACAGAATTTATCCGGGAAATACAGCTATACTGCTGATCCGGAAGTTCGCAGGCTCATCAGTGCACTCAGCGATGAAGAGCATATTTCTGATGAGGAGAAAGAGCTTCTGTTGGAATACATTAAGAAGAAATGATGTGATTAGTTGAAACTGTTGTTATGTATGTCTGTTGCAGGAGCGATTCCTGTGTTCATATGTCTGATATTATTTCTGGTTCAGAAAGAAAATTATGATTATATCTGGGGCAGAAGATTATTGCTGGCAGGTTTGTTCTTCTTTTTGATACCAGTTCAGCTGGTAAAAGGCCTGTTGCCAGAAAGAATTCTTCCTCATGCTATTCTTGGAGAAGAATCTCAGATGTTCTTATCAAAATCCTTAGTTTTTCTCAATGAGCGTCAGGGCGAAGTTGTATGGCTTCCCGGCTGGGCGTCTGTAATTATTTCCCTGTGGGCGGCAGTGATTTTTATTTTCGCCGTCAGTCAATTTATAAAATACCGCAGAGGTATTCGTATTATTCTCAGTTCCATTGACCATGTCGTAAATCGTTCAGATATAGATCTTACCTATTCAGTTGTACCGGATGGCTTTTGTGGTCCGTGCACGGTAGGATTTTTTCGTCAGAGGATCATCATCCCGGAAAGTTTTACGGAGAATCCTGATTTCTTAATGGTATATCAGCATGAGTACAGACATTTAAGAAATCATGACAATCTGATGAAACTGTTATGTCTGGCAGTGTTATGTTTACACTGGATGAATCCCATGGCATATGTGCTGCTTTATCTCTATCGGTTTACTGCAGAAGCTGTCAGTGATGGAGCTGCTATTGAGTGCTGTTCTGATGATGAAATTGAAAGATATTCGATCATGGTAGTAACAGGTGTCCCGGAAGAGAAAGTTTTCCCGACTGTATGGAAAAACAATCTTTCTTCGAAAGGGAAAATACTCAAAAGGAGGATTAGTTATATGATGGAGAGAAAAAACGCAGGATTATTACAGAAAGTGCTGATGGTAGCACTTGCGATTGTCACAGTTATTGCCAGTGCCTGCACGGTGTTTGCTTATGAGCCGATGCAGTCGTCGGATGAGAGTTTTAGTGATGTTGTAACAGATGATAAACAAGATTATTTTGGATATACTTTTAATGACTTAGATTTAGAAGAAGATAGTTTAGTTGATACCCTGGATTTCTCCGATTGCGTAGGTATCTTTATATCTTCCGATGGAATCCAAATAAAAATACAAGATACTGAACCATATGCTCTTTGCATACACAGTATGGTAGATGGTTATTTTTATAGTCATGCAAGTAAAAGCTCCGGTGGCTGCGAAGTAAAAGTTTATACTTGTCAAAGATGTAATAAATGTGGATATTTAGCTAATGCAAAATATTATAAAACAATTACATACGCTAAATGCCCTCATTAATCTACATTAAATAATTAGTAAATTCAAAACGCTTTAATTGCTTAAAAAAGTAGTTAAAGCGTTTTTATATTTAAAATTAAGATTTTAATTCCTGCTATAAAAATTTTTATTTAATGGATGGTGGAGTCTATGAGAATGATGAAATTTCTATTGAAGAAGCGGCAGAGGAACTTTTGGAAGACGAAGGATGGACTGGAGAACGCATCCGTGGGGTAAGCGCAAAATAATTCGACGGATTGTGTTGCCCTAAAAATCAATTCATAATAATCATTAGAGAATGCAAGCATTTCACTTCATTTGCTCTTGCTAGAAATGATAGATGCGAGCATTTTACTCTATTCAAGTTATGGAGGTGTGCTCATGAGAAGCAAAAGAATACCTGCTGAAGAACAATACCGTCTCATCATGGAATGCCGTCAAAGTGGATTGACAGATCATCAATGGTGTGTAGAACATGATATCAAGCCAGGAACTTTTTACAACTGGGTAAAAAGACTGCGTCAGAAGGGTTGTGTGGATTTACCGGCGTCAACTGGACGCACCTATTGTGCACCAGAAAGCCAGGAAGTTGTCAGAGTGGATTTTCATGATACTGACCCGATTCCTTGTGAACAGCCATTAAATGTAATTCCGGCAGCTACGGAAAGAAATAACCTTTCTGTAGCAGAGCCAATGAAGCTGTCTATAGGAAGCTTTCATCTAACAATACCAAATGGAACAGATCCTCAGCTTCTGGCTCAAACGCTTCGCATTGTGAAGGAGTTGGAATGTTAGGGGATATCACAGCCGCCGATGAAATCTATATCGTAACA
>SKEP01000599.1_pt1 | contig 21961 bp, 10 predicted proteins | sample 4826901 | NCBI WGS metagenome assembly SKEP01 (sample SAMN11008806, study PRJNA524170) | human gut metagenome | biome: Human fecal sample; material: Feces; isolation source: fecal sample from pouch patient p4, p43, p49, p54, p55 | host: Homo sapiens | place: Israel: Tel-Aviv | collected 2014-03-20
GCGCCCTTGGCGTAGGTGATGCCGTCGAAGTTGACGTAGGTGTCGTTGAGGTCGTTGATCGGGGCGACGATCGGGTGGGTGGTGCTCAGCTGGTCCTGACGCAGCGCCCAGCTCTTTTCGCCGGAGCTGAAGGTTGCCCAGGCGTCCTTCCATTCGGTGGCTTCGGCGGTGGCGAGGGTGGACGTGAACTCGGCGAAGGATTCGTTGAGCCACAGGTCGTTCCACCACTTCATGGTCACGTAGTCGCCGAACCACATGTGGGCGAGCTCGTGCAGCACGGTGACCACACGGCGTTCCGCGTAGGCGTCGGTGACCTTGGATTCGAACACGTACTGGTCGCGGATGGTGACCATGCCGATGTTCTCCATGGCGCCGGCGTTGTACTCCGGCACGTAGATCTGGTCGAACTTGGCGTACGGGTACGGCACGCCCCAGGTCTTGGCGTAGAAGGCGAAGCCTTTCTTGGTGATGTCGAACAGGTAGTCGACGTCCTTGCTGAAGGCCTTGGCGAGCGCCTGGCGGCAGTACATGGCCATCGGCACGGTGCGGCCGTCCTCATTGGCGTATTCGGTGTGCCATTCGGCGTACGGTCCGGCGCAGATGGCGGTGAGGTAGGAGCTCATGGTTGGGGTCGGCTCGAACACCCACAGCTTGGTGGTTTCGGCGGCGTGATCGCCGAGCGTGCCTTCCTCGGTGACGGTTTCGTTGTCGGTCACGGAGGAGGTGGGCATGTTGGACGTGACGATCCAGGATTTGGCGGCGAGCACGGAGAAGTCGAACACGGCCTTCAGATCAGGCTGGTCGAACACGGCGTAGACGCGACGGGCGTCCGGCACCTCGAACTGGGTGTACAGGTAGACGTTGCCGTCGGACGGGTCGACGCTGCGGTGCAGGCCTTCGCCGGTGTTGGAGTACTGGCACATCGCCTTGACGGTGACCTCGTTGTGCTCCTTGAGGCCCTTCAGCTCGATGCGGCTGTCCACGTATGCTTCGGCCGGGTCGAGGGTTTCGCCGTTGAGGGTGATCTCGCTGACTTCGTTGGCGATGAGGTCAAGGAAGCTTGACTCCCCCGGCTTCGCGTCGAAGGTGATGGTGGTTTCGGAGCCGAAATCCTTGGCTCCGCGGGTCAGGTCAAGCTTGACCGTGTAATGGATTGGCGCGGCGATGATGCTTTTGCGTTCTTCCGCTTCGATTCGGGTGAGGTTTGCTCCTGGCATGTCACTCCTTCTTTCTGGTAACAGAAGGCGGCGCGATCAGTTGTGCCGATCACGTCGCCTTGATTCAATTTATGGTAAATTTACGGCTTATTTCGCGGCGTTCAGTCCCATCGCGTCATCCACGTCCTGCGCGATGTCGGCGACGACGGGGACGATCATCGGCTTGCGGTGCAGCTGTCGTGCCACCCAGCCGCCGAGCGTGCGTCGCATGATCTGCTGCAGCTTGTAGGTGTCGCGCGTGCCCTGCATCATCGCGTCCTGCAGCTGCTCGACAATCTGGTGACGGACCTTGTCGAACTCGCTTTCGTCTTCCGCGACCGCGTTGAGGTAGATCTTCGGACCGGTGATGACATCCGCGGTTTCGGTGTCGACGACTACGAAGCTGGACACGAAGCCTTCGGTACCGAGGATGCGGCGCTTCTCGAGTTCTTCGTCGGTCAGTTCGCCGACGGAATCGCCATCGACGTACACGTAGCCGCACGGCACGGAGCCGACGACCGCGGCCTGTCCGTGGTACAGGTCGACCACATCGCCGTCTTCGGCCAGCACGACGTTCTGCGGATCGACGCCGGTCTTGACGGCGATCATGCCGTTGGCCACCAAGTGGCGGTTTTCGCCGTGGATAGGCATGGCGCACTTCGGCTTGACGATGTTGTACATGTACAGCAGTTCGCCTTCGTTGCAGTGGCCGGAGACGTGCACGGCGGCGTTGTCTCGGTTGACCACGCGGGCTCCGAGCTGCACGAGCTTGTTGATGACCTTGTAGACGCCATGCTCGTTGCCTGGGATCAGGGAGCTGGCGAGGATCACCGTGTCGAACTCGTTGATGGTGATGCCGCGGTGGCTGCCGTCGGCGATGCGGCCGCGCGCGGCCAGCGGCTCGCCTTGGGAGCCGGTGCACATGTAGACGAGCTTGTCGTCCTGCACGTCATGGGCCTGCTTCAGGTCGATGACGGTGTCCTCGGGCAGACGCAGGTAGCCCAGATCTGCTGCGATGGACATGTTGCGGACCATGGAACGTCCGACGAACACGACCTTGCGGCCGTACTTGTGGGCCGCGTCGACGACCTGCTGCACGCGGTGCACGTGGCTGGAGAAGCTGGCCACGATGATTTTGCGCGTGGCCTGTGCGAACGCCTGGTCGAGTGCCGGACCGATGGAGGTCTCCGGCTTGACGAAGCCCGGGACCTCGGCGTTGGTGGAGTCCATCATCAGGAGGTCCACGCCCTTTTCGCCGAGCTTGCCGAATTCCACCAGATCGGTGATGCGGTGGTCGAGCGGCAGCTGGTCGAGCTTGATGTCGCCGGTGTCGATGAGAGAGCCGGCGGGGGTCTGCACGAACACGGCGAGCGCGTCCGGAATGGAGTGCGTGACGTTCACAAATTCCAGGTTGAACGGGCCGACCTTGAGCTTGTCGCGTCCCTTGACCTCGACGAGCGTCGGGTTGATGCGGTGTTCCTTGCACTTGGCCTCAACGAAGGCGAGGGTGAGCTTGGAGCCGATCAGCGGAATGTCCGGACGGAGCTTGAGCAGGTACGGCACGCCACCGATATGATCCTCATGGCCGTGGGTGAGCACAAGCGCCTCGACCTTGTCGAGACGGTCCTTGATGTAATGGAAGTCAGGCAGGATGAGATCCACGCCCGGCTGTTCCTCTTCCGGGAAGAGCACGCCGCAGTCGATGAGCAGGATATGCCCGTTGTATTCGACCACGTTCATGTTGCGGCCGATCTCACCCAGACCGCCGAGCGGCACGATGCGCATGGAGCCCTTGCGGTACTTCGGCGGGGCGATCAGCACTTCGTCCTGCTGCGGCGCGGTGGATTGCGGCGCGGAATGCGACGGGCGACGGTTCGAACCGTTGCCGCCACGGGATCCACGGGAGCCGCCGTTGCGCGAGCCACCGTTGCCACGGCTGCGGGTGGAGGACTTGGCCTTCTTGGTGGCGGTCTTCTCGGACTTCACAGCCTTGTCGGACTTGGTTGCCTTGGCTGCGGATTCGGTGCGCTTGGCAGCCTTGCTGCCGCGCTTGTGTGTTGTTGTCTTTGTGGTTTCTTCTGTAGCCATTTCCTAGTTGGATTTCTATTACTAATTGTCTCCGCCTATGCGGAAACGAGGAATTTGGGTGCCTGCCGGCGTTCATGCGCGACAGGCCAGTCGCATCATGCGATTCGGTTCACAGCAGTCCCGCGGCGCGCATGCCCTTTTCCGCACGCACGAGCTCCGCTTCGCCCGGGCCGACGTTCGGCAGACGCATTTCCGTGGAATCGAGGACTCCGCGCACCTTGAGCGAGGCCTTGGCCATCACGGCCTGGAAGCCATTGCCGTTCATCGCTTCGACGAGCGGCGCCAGCTGCACGGAGATGCGCTGCGCTTCGTGGATATCGCCACGGTCGAACGCGTTGGCGAGGTCGCGCATCGAACCGGCGGCCGCGTGTGCGATCACAGAGATGATGCCGACGGCGCCGACGGACAGGAACGGCAGGAACAGGCCGTCATCGCCCGAATACCAGGTCAGACCGGTCTCCATGCGCTTGCGCACCGCGCCTGCGATGTCGCCGGTGGCGTCCTTGACGGCCTTGACGTGGTCGAGTTCGGCCATACGACGGTAGGTTTCCAGCTGGATGTGCAGTCCGGTACGGCCCGGCACATCGTAGATGATGATCGGCTTGTCCGCGGAATCGTTGACCGCCTTGTAGTGGCGGAACACGCCTTCCTGCGACGGACGGGAATAATACGGGGCGACCACGAGCACCGCGTCGGCGCCCGCCTCCTGGGTCTGCTCCACCATGCGCACGGTGTGCGCGGTGTCGTTGGAACCGGCGCCGGAAATGACCGGCACGTCCACGACTTCCTTGACGGCCTGAACCAGCTCGACCTTCTCCTCCATGTGGGTGGTCGGAGATTCGCCGGTGGTGCCGTTGACCACAAGACCGTCGGCACCATCCGCCACGAGCTGCCTCGCCAGCTGTTGCGCGGCTTCGAAATCTACGGCTCCGTCAGCCTTCATGGGGGTGACCATGGCCGGAAGGATACGTCCGAAGGGAGCAGGATCGAGCAGATGCATAGTACCGTCAGTCTTAGGGCTTGTCATACGACTAACGGTACTTCCCTCTGCGGACGCTTTCGATTTCATGAGACGCGAAAAATCACATTTTGGAAGGCCTGCCGACGACGACCGCGACGACGCACTGCAGGAAAGCGACGAACGTGAACACCATCAGCGGCACATGATGGCCGCCGGTGGCCTGGACCAGCACGCCGAACATAAGCGGGCCGAGCGAGGCGATCAGATAGCCGAACGACTGCGCGACGCCCGACAGCACCACGGTTTCGGCGCTGTCACGGCCGCGCAACGCGATCAATGCGAGCGCCACGACCAGCGAAGCGCCCTGCGCGCAACCACCGACGAACGCCCATACCGGCATGAGGTGAGGCAACAGCAGCACGCCACGGCCAGCGATCAGCATGGGAGCGCTGGCGGTAAGCGCCGCGCAGACCTGGTTGCCGCGCACGTTCATGAGCTTAGGAATGACCAAGCCGGAAAGGATGCCGATGCCTTGGAAGATGAACAGATGCACGCCGGCGGTGGAGGCATCGTAGCCGATGGACGCCGAGATGGACGGCATCCAATTGGACATGGTGTAGAAAGCGGATGATTGCAGCCCCATGAAGGCCGTCACGTACCACGTCATCGGACGGCGCAGCACGCGGGTGAACACGCCATGCGACGATTGCGTGGAACATGCCGGTCGCTGTGCGGAATGCGGGTTTTGTGCGTTGGCCGTCGTGCTGCGATCGCCAATATCATCGATATCGCCAGTATCGCTGGTTTCGATGGTGCCACCGGCGGAAGCGATAACGACTTTGCGATTGTGCAGGATACGCAACGCCCACAGCACGGCGACGACCAGCGGCGGCACGCTCCAGAAGGCGAGCGACGCGCGCCATCCGCCCCACATCTGCGCAAGCGGCGCGGACAGCAAACCTGCGGTGGCGCTGCCGGCGGTGATGCAGCCGGAATAGACGCCGGTCGCCATCGCGACATGGCCGGCGTAGTCACGTTTTGCGATTACCGGAACCAGAACGTTGCCGACGGCGATGGCGGAAGCGAACACCACCGTGCCCAGCCAGATGCCAACGCCGCCGCCGAACGAGCGGATGGCGTCGCCCGCCGCGATGCACAGCAGGGCCAGCAGAATCGACATGTCGATGCCGATGCGGCGTGCAAGGAACGTGACCAGCGGGCTGACCGCAGCGAAGGCGAGTAGGGGAATCGCGGTCAGCACGCCCTGCACTCCCTCGGCCCAATGAAGGCCAGTACCTATTTGCGAGAGCACCGGACCGACCGCCGCGATGGAGGGACGCAGATTCAGCGATACGAGGAAGACCAAGGCAGCCCACGGTCCAGTGGAAGGAAGGTCGTACGCCAACGCTCCGTTTATCTTGTTCACAATGCCTCCATTCCCGTTTTCGCCTCCATGGTTCCGGCCGACCGCCGCTATACCGTCAATCACCAAGCTCGCCAAGCGTTTCGAAACAATCGTTGATGTCCTCAATGCGCTTCCGCACGTCGACGTCATCGCTTCCGAGACGTTCCCCCACCTCGTCCGCGAAGAGGGCAACCAAAGCGAACGCCGCAGTGAAGCTTGAAAGCATATGCGAGTTCAACGCCACGTTGAAGAAGACGACGTTGCGTCCGATAAGGGCATTGCGTGCCGCGACGTCGCCTATTACCACCACGGTGACCCCACGTTCGAGTAACACGTCGACAAGTCGGGCGAAAAAAGGAGGACGCCGACCCACGCCGACGATGACGGCCACATCGTCCGATGAGTAGTCAGTCAATTCCTCTGCGATAGATTGCCCCGGATGCGGGAGAATATCGATGTTTCCACGCAGCTGCAGCAATTGTTCACGCAAATGAAGCGCCACGGGATATCCATTGCGGTAACCGACCACCGCGACATGCGGAGCCATGGCCATGTCCCGGCATGCGGAATCCAATTGCGCGCGGTCGATGTCCTCAAACGTATGTTTCAGGCTTTCCGAATCCCTGAGCAAATGGTCGGCAAGCAAATCATCGCAGCGAACATTTCGCACGGTTTCCGGAGCGCCTGGACGGTGGATACGGCGCACGTCGCGTCTGAATTCACCCGCATTCGACTCCCCGAGCTTGCGGTACAGGCGGCTGAGCGTCGGCTGCGAGATGCCGCTCAACTGCGACAATTCCACGGAATTGCAGACCAGCACGTCGGTTAGATGACCCAGAATGAACTGCGCGGCCTCACGTTCCGTCGCAGTCAGCGAATCGAAGGATTCCCGGATGCGCGCCACCAAGCCGAGGTCCGCGGCAGCATTGCCTTCCTCGTCCATGGCGTCCTTCGAAGCCCCCATATTGTCTGAAAGCATAATTCCAGAAGTCACGCTCATCGCCCTTCCCTGCAGTACATTCTCACGCGGCGCATCCGCTCTCCTGACGATGCTACCCCTTGCTTTCCGGGTTTCACCAGGTTTGGCCACCGACAACTGTTACGACGAATGAAGAATTTCAGATGCCGTAAGCACTGAAATGCATCCATCACAGGCAATGGCGGCGCCTCTTGGCAACGCGACCCACCATCAGGAGATGACCGACCATGGCAAAAACAGCTTACCCCACACAATCAACATCGCATATCGGGCGGATTCGGCATAGAAGAAACGGTGCCAAACCAGCGAAATGGGCGACTAACGCGGCAACAAAATCCCCGACTGTTGCGAACACTGTTGAACGCGGCATCGCGCCCGGCCGAATGCGAGGCGAACGCGGTGCGCAAGATCGTACGGCTGGTGGCACGCACCGGCTGCCGCACGCATATTCTGCACGTGTCCAGCGGTCTGAGCGTGGACGTGCTGCGGCGGGCGAAGGCCGAAGGACTGCCGGTCAGCGCGGAGACCTGTCCGCATTACCTCACGTTGGATTGCGACCATATTCCCGACAACGCCACCGCGGTCAAATGCTGTCCGCCGATTCGTGATCTGCATGAGCAGGACGCGCTATGGGCGGGGCTTGCCGACGGCACGTTGGATGGTGTCGTCACCGATCATTCCCCGGCCAGCGCGGATATGAAAGCCGGCACGCTCGCCACCGCGTGGGGTGGCGTTTCCAGTCTGCAGGTCGGATTCCGCGCGGTGTTGACGGGTGCGATGCGGCGCGGCTTGAGTTTGGCCGACGTCGTGCGGTGGATGTCGTGCAACACCGCACGGCTTGTGGGACTTGACGATCGTGGCGATATAACGCCGGTATTGCGGGCCGATTTGGCGATTATTCGCCCGTACGAACGGTTTGTTGTGGATGCTACCGCTTTGGAAAGCCGCAATCCGATCTGCGCCTGCGATGGCATGACGCTTAACGGCGTCGTCACGCGCACGTTTGTAGCGGGGCGGGACGCGCTCTCCGGAGTGCGGGAGGGGAATCTTATCGTTCGTCCGTGAATCGGAATCCGTAAATCAACCATTCAACAAAAATCCCCAACCCGCCGACGGCCGGATGTCATTCGATGTCGGCAGATTGGGGACGGACGAGAATCAGGTCTCAGCCCAGGTAGGCGGCCGGGTTCTGGGCGAACTTGTCGGCGCAACCGGGGTTGCAGAAGTAGTAGGTGACGCCGCCGTATTCGCGGGTCGCGGCCGCGGTGGCCGGATCGACGCTCATGCCGCAAACCGGATCCTTCGCAACGTTCGCCGCGGAATCGCCCATATTCGAAGCCATGCCGTGGCCGTCATGACCGCCGCAGCAGTGTCCGGCGCCCATCGCGCCCATGTTCTCGGCTTCCTTCTTGGCCTTGTGATCGCTGAACAGTCCCATGATCGTTCCTTTCCGACTGTGCTGGTTGCCATTATTTTTGCTCGGATCGGGCTTGCGTACCCGATACGTCTTGTTTTTCGCCGCCTCCGCGTCCGGATCGAACAGGCGCAGCCGGCTTGCGTTCGTCACCACGCACAACGACGAGAACGCCATCGCGGCGCCGGCGATCATCGGATTCAGCAGCGTTCCGGTGAACGGATACAGCACGCCGGCCGCGATCACGATGCCGATGCTGTTGTAGCCGAGTGCGAAGCCGAGGTTTTGCGCGATGTTGCGCATGGCGGCATGCGTCAGGTCGAGCGCGTGCACGAGTCCCATCAGCGATCCGCCCATCAGTGTCACGTCGGCGGATTGGATGGCCACGTCGGTGCCGGTGCCGATGGCGAATCCGACGTTGGCTCGGGCGAGGGCGGGCGCGTCGTTGATGCCGTCGCCGACCATCGCCACCGTATAGCCTTGCGATTGGAGTTTTGCGATTTCGTCGGCCTTGCGTTCCGGCCGCACGCCGGCGATCACATGACGTTCGTCGATACCGACCTGGCTTGCGATGGCGCGTGCGGTGGTCGGATTGTCTCCCGTGAGCATGACGGCTTCGACGCCACGTTTGCGGAGCAGTTCGATGGCTTGGCGCGAGTCGGCTTTCGGCACGTCGGCGACGGCGACGATGCCGGCGAGATGGCCGTCGATGGCCGCTAGGATCGGCGTTTTGCCTTGCTGCGACAGGCGTTCCATGTCGGCGATGATGGCGTCGAGGTTCGTATCGTGGATGGTCTCGGAGGCAATTTCGGAGGTATCGGACGTAACGTCGGGCATGTCGACGTCAAGGTCGTCGATCAGGTCGGTGTTGCCGACGGCGACGGTGTGCGGCAGACCGCGGAAGGTGACACGCGCGGTGACGCCACGGCCGGCAATCGCCTGAAAATCGGTGGTTTGCGCGAGTTCCGCAACGTCCGCGATGTCGGCTTTTTCCGCAGCTGCGGCAACGATCGCAGCAGCGAGCGGATGCTCGGAATCACGTTCGGCGGCGGCGACGATCGTCAGGAAATCATCGGCCTGCCGACGCCACTTGCCGAACGGCAGCACGTCGGTGAAGGTGGGCTTGCCTGTGGTGATCGTGCCGGTTTTGTCCAGCACGACGGCGTTGACTTTACCGCATGTTTCCAACGCTTCGGCGGAACGGACCAGCACCCCCATGCGAGCCGCGCGGCCAGTCGAGACCGTCACCGACAACGGAGTCGCCAGTCCGAGCGCGCACGGGCAGGCGATCAGCAGCACCGATACCGCGGCGACCAGCGCGTGCGTGACACGCGGTTCGGGGCCGAACGCGAACCACAGCGCGCACGACCATACGGCGATGAGTACCACGGCCGGCACGAAAACGCCGGAGATACGGTCCGCCAATCGTTGCACGGGGGCTTTCGAGCTTTGTGCGGCGGCCACCATGCCGATGATCTGCGCGAGCACGGTGTCCTTGCCGACTTTCGTGGCGCGGTACCGCAGCGAGCCACCACCGTTGATGGTGGCACCCGTCACTTCGCTGCCCTCGGTTTTGGCGACCGGCATGGCTTCGCCGGTGATCATCGACTCATCCACGGTGGAGGTGCCGGATATGACGATGCCGTCGACCGGCAGCTGCTCGCCGGGGCGGATGGCGATGATGTCGCCGACGCGCACGTCATCGATGGCGATGCTGGTTTCCTTGCCGTCTCGCACCACGCGGGCGGTTTTCGGTTGCAGACCCGCCAATGCGCGCATGGCTTCACCGGTGCCTTTGCGGGCGCGCGCTTCGAGCAGCTGGCCGACAAGCATAAGCGTGACGACCACACCGACCGCTTCGAAATACGGTTCGCGCGCGTTCTCGGGCAGGACGTTCGGTGCGAAGGTGACCACGCAGGAGTAGGCGAATGCGGCCAGCGCGCCGAGGCTGACGAGCGCGTTCATCTCCGGCGAACGGTGGGCGATCGCGGCGAAACCGCTGCGGAAAATCGGCAATGCCGCATAGCCGACGATTGGCAGCATCAGCAGGAACTGCAGCCAGTTCGGCATCGGATACAGCATGAGCATGGTGGAGCCGAATACCGGAATCGTGCAGACGGCCGCCACGATAAGACGGGTGATGAGGGCGCGAATTTCCGATTCCAATCCGCGCGATTTGCCCGAATCACCCGAACCGGACGTTTGGACGGCGCCTTTTTGCGCGCATTGCACGCCTGTTTCCGCGGAACCGGATGCGTGGGCACCGTCAGCAGTCGCGCGAATGTCCGAATTGCCGGAATCGGACATACTGGCGCCGACGGAACCAACCGCGGAACCGGCGGCGGCACCGACACTTGCATGCTTTCCCGGCAGTATGCGCAACGTGCCGTGCAGCATGTTCATACCGCATGCGAAGGGATACTCGCCCGGCTGGTCGGGATGAAGCGTCAGCGTGGTCGTGCGGAAGGCGGGCAACGCAAGATCGACCCCGAAATCGGAGAACACGACATGCGACGAGCATTCGCCGTCTTCCTTGCGATCGAAGATCAGCCGCAACGGCACGCCGGCTTCGGCTTCGATGACGGCCGGGCTGTACCCGCCTTTGACTTCGACGACCGCTTCCTGCACGCCGTCGCGCAACGGCGCACGATACGCTTTGCGCGGTGCGAAGAAGAACCACAGCACGCCCGCCGTGACGAGCAGCGCCATAATAAGCGCGATTGCGATGTGCATATTCCAGCCGCCTTCCGTCCGTAATTGGCTTTCGATTTCGGCAAACACCATCACAATATACCCCTATAGGGTATATTGGCAAGAAGGACGAGCAAACTTCAGCCGTAGATAAAATTTTCAGCGCAGCGAGGAGGACGATATGAACGCCACACAACATGGGTACGCAAGCGACCAGAAGAGGATCATCGCACGATTGAATCGCATCGAAGGGCAGGTGCGCGGCATTCGGCAGATGACGGAAAACGGCGAATACTGCATCGACATTCTGACGCAGATTTCCGCAGCGGACAGCGCGCTGAAGTCGGTGGCGCTACTGCTGCTCGACGACCATCTGCACCATTGCGTCGCCAAAGCCGCGGCGGAGGGCGGTACCGTCGCCGACGAAAAGCTGGCGGAAGTCAGCGCCGCCATCGCACGCCTTGCCAAATAATCGGAACAGATCCGCCATAAAAAAACTGCCGACGGGAGACACATGCACCCGTCGGCAGTTTGAAAAAAGAATTACGATTACAGGTCGAGGAAGTGGTCGAGGCCGACGGTCAGACCCGGGTAGGTTCCGGTGGAGACCTTGCGCACGGCCAGCAGCACGCCCGGCATGAAGGAGATGCGGTCGAAGCTGTCGGCGCGGATGGTCAACTGTTCGCCGGAGTTGCCAAACAGCACCTCCTCATGGGCGTTGAGGCCACGCAGACGCACGGCGTGCACGTGGATGCCGTCCACCACCTGGCCGCGGGAGCCGCCATCGGTTTCGGTGGCGTCCGGAACCGGACCCAAGCCGGCCGCCTTGCGCGCTTCGGCGATGCCCTGCGCAGTGTGGAAAGCGGTGCCGGACGGAGCGTCCACCTTGGTCGGGTGGTGCAGTTCGATGACTTCCGCGGATTCGAAATACGGCGCCGCGACCTTTGCGAAATGGTCGGCGAGCACCGCGGAAATGGCGAAGTTCGGCGCGATGAACACGCTCTGGCCCTCACGCGGGGCCGCGGCGAGCGCGGCGCGCACCTGGTCGAGCTTCTCTTCGGTCCAGCCGGTGGTGCCGACCACCACGTCGACGCCCTGCTTGACGAGGGCGAGCACATTGCCCAGCGACACGCTCGGCACGGTGAACTCCACCACGACGTCGGTGTTTTCGGGGGTGATGGCGGTCAGGTCGTCACCTGCGTCGAGCGCGAGCGCGAGTTCGGTGTCGGCGGCGGAATCGACGGCGTCGACCACATGCGAGCCCATACGGCCTTTGGCGCCGACTACGGAAACCTTGATCATTGCAGCTCCTTGATGTTTTCGCGGACGCGCATGTTGCGCATGTCGTACGTTTGCCGTGCGCATGTGTTCGAAATCGCGTGTCCGCGTCCATAACGTGTTCCACTTATGAATCTAAAGAGACGCTTCGACGCGGAGGCAGGCGGCTATGACGCTTGACGATCGAACGTCGGTCAGCCGCGGCGGCGCACCAGCAGCCAGCCGATCAGCGCGAACGGAATCGAACAGCCCACGAACACGGCGGGCAGGCTCAATCCCACGCCCGGATCGAAATGGTCGAGCACGATGCCGGTGATCATGGAGCCGAACGACGCGCCCATCGTGCCGGCGGTGCTCACCCAGGACAGGCCTTCGGTGAGCGATTCCTCGGGCACGGTCTCCTTGACGAGGAGGTTGCCGGAGGCGAATACCGGCGAAATGGTCAGGCCGGTGAGGATCTCCACCAGTCCCATCACGATCAGGTTGCCCTGGCACAGGTGGATCACCACGAAGCCGACGGTCATCAAGGCGAGGAACATGATCATGTGACGCCAGCGGGAGCCTTTGAGCTCGCGCGAGCCGAAGACCAGCGCGCCCATGCAGGAGCCGACGGCCAGCATGGCCAGCTGCACGCCGAGCACGGAGTCGAGGTGCAGCGATTTCATGACGGCGGTCATGGACGTGTCGAACGCGGTGAACGCCATGTTGAACACGATGAACACGGCGAGGAGCGGCAGCACACCCGCATAGGTGAGCACGTTGCGTTTCCTGCGGTCGCGATCGCCCGTCTTGAGCCGATCCAAATCGAAACGGTCCGCGGAAACCGCGGCACCAGCGGCACCGCCGGCCGCCAATCGCACGTCAGCATCGTCCGTACCGGCCGCGACGACCGTGATTTCGCGCAATACCGGCGGTTGAGTGTCACGCAATGCGAAGAACACGGCACCGCCGAACGCGCAGGCGAGGGTCGGCACGAACAGCTGTGATACGGGATGCACGGACGCGGCCAGGAAAGCCGCCAGAATCGGCCCGAAGATGAACACGATCTCGTCGATGGCGGATTCGAGCGCATACGCGGTGTTGAGCAGGTCCTCCTTGTCGGCGCGGTCGAGCACGTACGCCCAACGGGTGCGTACGAGCGCGCCGAACGAGAACTGCGTCATGCCCATGACCACGGCAAGCACGAACAGCAGCGGAATCGGCACGCGCATCAGTGCGGCGAACGCGAAGCCCAGCATGACGATGACCTGCACCGTCAGGATCACCGGACCGACCTTGCGCTGGCCGAACCGGTCGAACAGGCGCGCGTACAGCGGCGTGACCGCGGCGGTGGCGAGCACGTACGCGGCGCTCATCACGCCGGCGATCGTCCAATTGTCGTACATGTGGTTGAGCGCGAGCACGATACCGAGGCCCATCATGGACATCGGCAGTCGCGCGATGGCTCCGGACACGCAGAACGCCTTCGTGCCGGGAATGCGGAAAAGCTGCGCGTATGGCGATTGCGTTTTCTGCGATTCGTGCGGTTCGTGCGATTGCGATTGCGGTTTCGCGCTCGTCACGCCGTCACCTTTCCCCGGTAGATGAACATGTCGTCGAACAGTGGCGGCACTTCGCCGTCGGCGCTGCCGCCGAGCCGGGCGACCGTCTCGCTTGCCGTGCGGTGCGCGATGCAGTCCAACCCCTTGTGGTCGTAGAAGCTCACGTCGCAGTCGGAATCGGTGTGCAGGTAGAACGCGGGCACGTCCCATGCGGCGAAATGCTCCTGCATGCGTCTCCAAAGCTGCCCGCCCACACCGTGGCCGCGCACGTCGGGGTTGACGATGAACAGTTCCAGCTCGCCCATGGTGGTTTCGTTGGCGCGCCCTTCGCGTTCCAGATCGAGTTCCACCGAGAAGCCGGATTTCAGCGCCGCCATATGCTTGGCGGCCTCCGGATCGGCGTCGATGCGGCGTTCCAAGGCCTTCATTTCCTCGCCGACTTCGATTTCGTCGAGCTGCGGCGCCTCGCCGGCGACGCGGATGAACGTGACGCCCGCGAGTGTGCCGTCGGCGGCGAACGCGCCGTTGGCGAACGTGGTCGGCAGCAGGTAGTGCAGCACGAAATATCGGGAGATCAGCCGCGACATGTCCGCGCCGACCTTGTCCACATCCTGCGGCCAGGTACGGTCGAACAGGTCGACCACCGCGTCCAGATCGCCCCAGACGATGGGACGGAAGACGATTGCCGATGCGTTGTTTGTTCCGGCACCCATGCCGGCGTTCGGGATTGCGGTTGCGCTGTTCGCAGCCATATCAAACACTCCTTAACTGTCGTTGCGTCCGGCATGTGCGCCCGCCCACACATGCTGCACGAGGGTAGCGGCGTTCCTCCACAACGCTGCCTGCATAGCGGTTTCTCCCGCAGGCAGGCCGGAAAGCGCCGCTCCCCCGCTTTCTTCGGTCAAGGAGCCATTGCGCACCGGCACTAGTCGTTGTCGGATTGCTGCGGAATTCCGTAGCTCAACTCGGCAAGGATCTCTTCTTCTGTTTTGTCGAGGGCGTCAAGCTCCCGATCGGCCTCGTGAGGCTCACTCACATAGTAGAGACAGGCGTCGATTGCATCCAACGGAACCCCTTCCATCGCCGCGAGCAGCAGGCGGTACAGGTCGAGCTGTGCGAGCTTCTCCTTGATTTCGTCCGGTTTGCGTGGTTTTACGCCGGTTTTCCAATCGACCACGGTGTAGCGTTTCGTCTCGTCCGTTTCGTCGAGACCGCCGAAGAACACCGCGTCGAGTTTGCCGTTGACGATGGTGCCGAGCTGGGGCATGTCGACGACGAGCTGGCGTTCCGCCCATGCTGGACGTCGTTTTGCCCACGGCGAGGCGACGAGACGACGCTGCCAAGCGGCCAGTTTCCGTTCGTCTCGCAATTGGGCGTCCTGCGATGGTGCGTCCTGCGATTGCACGCCGCCGTTGTCCGCGTCGACTTGCGTATCACCTATCAATGCGATCAGTTCCGCACGCGACTGCGCGGCCATGCCGGCAGCACCTTCCGTACCGCCGATGCCGTCGACGTCCGCATCCGCCATGATGAAACGCTCAGCCCATGCGTGGAACCGCGTGCCGAGCTGTGCCGCCGGCGAGGCGACGTGCGGAATCGGACGGACCAGACCACGCCAGTAGGCGCGGGAGTCACGCTCGCCCATGGAGCCGGCGCGCGCTTGCAGCGAGGTGACGTTTTGGCGGCCGGCAGCAAGGATACGTTCGCCTTTGGCACGCACGGCCTCGTCGAAGGCGTCCTGCGATTCGCCTGCGTCAGCCGCGTCCGGTTCCGGCATGAGATGTTCGTCGGCGACGAGCAGTTTGGCGAGACGCAGCAGTGAGTTTCCGGTTTCCGGCGATGGCGTGGCGGATTCATCGGCAACGTCGCCCTGCGTTCCCGTGGATTCAGCGATATTCGGTTCGTCGGATTCGACGGCACGTACCTGTTCGGCCGCGGCACGCAGCTTGTCGGCGACATCGGCGCTCAGATCGCACGGCCAAGGCAAAGTATGGTCGTCCGAGACCGGTTCGAGCGGCGTGTTCCACGCATCGCCCACCACGGCATTCTCGAAATCGCGGGCGTGTTCGCCTACGAAATAGCCGTCGGGCAGGTCAAGTCCCAGCGTGTGCGGGGAGCCGTCCACATCGTCGGACAGGTTGTCCGGTTCGCGTACCGCGGTGACGATTCCGTTCATCGAATCGCGCGTCTCCAGCCAGAAATTCGACGGCGCGGCGCTTTTCTTTCCCTCCGCCAGGCGGGAGTCGCGGCTCGTCTCGTTGCATCCGCTGTATACGAGCAGCGCCTCGTAGCGGGCGCGCGTCAACGCCACGTAGGCGAGACGGCGTTCGTCGGCGTGCAGTCGGCGGCCGTATTCCTCCTGTTGCGTCAGGTACAGGCTTGCCGGATCCATTCCTTCCATATCGTCGACGGCCATGGTTCGCAAGGTGCCGAACACCTCGTCGTCGATCACTTCCGCATCGTCCAATCCGTCGAGCGATTCCACGGGATTGCCCCCGATGGGCGCGTCGTGCGGGAATCGTGGCAGGATATCCGCGTCGGCGCGCACCGGAACCGGCACCGCGGACGGGTCTTCCAGCCAAGTGTGGGCTTTTTCGAAGTATTCCGGCGGCTCCCATACGCCGTCGCGCCGACCGCCCGGATGGTCTTCGTCCGTTTTGACGCTCAGGCGGTCGCCTTGACTGGACGGGAAGGTGCCGTCGCGCATGCCGACCACGGCCACGGCGTCCCATTCCAGGCCTTTCGACTGGTGCACGGTCATGAGCACCACATCGACGGGGGTATCTGGTGCGGTGGCGTTGTCGTCGGACGCGTCACGCAGCGAATCCACCCACGAGATGAACGCGCGCAGGCTTGGCGTGCCCTGCGCGGCGATTTCCTGCAAGTAGGTGTCCACCAGAGACAACATCGCGTCGAGTGACGAAGCGGCATGCGATGTGACACGATTGCCGGCATCCGGATGCCGCATCCGTTCGGCGAGCAGCAGGTCGATGTCCAGTCCGAGCGCGGTGATGGCCGTGCGTACCACTTCCGGCAACGGATGGCCGGCCGTGCGCTGCACCTGTTGGATGACGCGACCGGCGTGGATGACGCTCGCGGCTCCCGTACGGCTCAATACGCCGTCGACGAGGTGCCGCAGATCGCCGCGCAGCAGCACGTCGATCAGGAAGACGGCGTTGGGCACTTGGTCGCGGTAGGCGCGCACGGTGGCGCGGATGTCGGCGTCGGACGGATTCGCATCCGCCTCCACGATGCCGGCCGACACGAGCGCGCGGTAGCGTTGCGCGGTGTTGAGCCGTTCGGCGATGCCGGCGAGCGCCTGCAGATCGTCGGCGGACAGGCCGAATCGTGGTGTGGCGAGCAGCCGCATGAGCGCGGCGCTGTCGGTGTGGTCGCATACGACGTGCAGCAGGGCGAGGATGTCTTTGATTTCGGGACGTTCCAGGAGTGCGGCCTGGCCGACGACGAGTGTGGTGAGGCCGGCTTGTTCCAGTGCGTCCTCGTAGGCTGGCATCTGCGTTTTGGAGCGGAACAGGAGCGCCACGTGCGGACGGTTGTCTTTGGCTCCGTCGGCGAGCTCGTTTTCGGTTGGCGTGTGCAGTGCGATCGCTTGTTTGGCGAAGCGTACGATGGCGTCGATTTCCTGGCCGAATGTGGCGTAGCCGAGCACGCCGAGCGTACCTTCGGGGGCGTTGTCGATATTGGCGAGCGGGGGCACGTCCACTTCGCGCATAAGCGAGCTGCCGCGACGTCTGGCGGGCAGGCGCAATGGTTTCGTCAGATTGTTGGCCGCTTCGAGCACCATGCGCGAGTTACGTCGGGTGACGGTCAGCGTGTAGGGCTTGTCGGTGGCGTCGTGGCCGAAGTCGTGTTGCAGCATGCGGAATGCGCCTGGGCTGGCTCCTCGCCATGCGTAGATCGATTGGAAGGGGTCGCCGACGGCGTTCACCGCGCTGCGATGGGTGGAATCGGCGTGGAACAGTGCGGTCAGGAGGGCCGCCTGCGTGGTGGAGGTGTCTTGGTATTCGTCAAGCAGCACGTGCGTGTAGCGTTTGCGGTAGGTGGCTCCGATGGAGGGGAATCGGGTGACGAGTTGGAATGCGGCGATGGTGAAGTCGCTGAATTCGGCCATGTTGAGGGCGCGTTTTTCGGCGTGGTAGTCGGCCACGAGGTCGAGTAGCAGGTCGCGTTTGCGGGCCGTGCCGGCCAACTTCGCGGTGTTGTGGACGCACAGTTGGTGGCATTGGGCGCGGTATTCGCGCATGCGGGTTTCGAAGGCGGTGTCGGATTCCTTTTTCTTCTGTTTCGGAGCCTTGCCCACTTTCGGCTCGCCATCGGGAACGTCCTCGTCTTCAAGCGCTTTGGCCACTTGCGCCACGAACGCCTTATCCCATGCGCGCACGCGTTCCACGGCTTCGTCGAAGCTGGTGCAGTCGCTGCCGATCATGGCTCCTGCGATGGCGTTGGATAGGGTGAACACGTTGCCGGCGATGGTGGAGAATTTGCCGAGTTCGTCGCCGCCTTGGTCGAAGGCCATGAGCTGGTCCATGTGCTTATCGAGCACGGTGTGGATGAGCTGCAGCGCTCCGGCTTCGCTCAATGGCTGCGTGTTTTGGTCGAAGCCGACGAGCAGGCCGTATTGGCGCACGATGGTTTGGAAGAACGCGTCATAGGTGGAGACTTCCGGTTTGAGGAAGGCGACGCGTGTACCGCGTCCGGCTTGGTTGCGTGTCACGGCAGCGGAGACGCGCGAAAGCAGTTCGGAGGCGGCTTTGCGTGTGAAGGTCAGGCCCAGAATCTTCTCGGGACTGATGCCCTGGTCGATGAGGGTGATGATGCGGCGGGTCATGGTGTAGGTTTTGCCGGAGCCGGCGCCCGCCACCACGACCACGTCCTCGTATGAGGGGGCTTGGATGACGGCGGCCTGTTCCGGACTGTCGGTGAATTTCGGCGTGGCGGCCGGCACAGTGCCCATCGCATCGCCCTTTGCTGTGGCCCCGTTCGTTGACATGCTTCCGTTCATACCGTTACTCCCGTTCATGCCACGGTCCTTTCGAATACGGTGTTCTGCTCGCCTTGGCAGGCCGGGCAGACCCCACTGCCGTACGTTCTGCAGTATCCGACGTGTTCCACGGTCGGACGCGCGGTGATGCGGGTGGCCCGGCTCGCCGCGGCCGCATAGAAGACGCGGGAGATCATGGTCAGCGACCATACCGTCATCTTCGACCGCGATTCCAGAAGTTGCTTCCAATGTTCTTCGCTGACCTGCGCCGGCCGTTCGACGTCGTCGAGGCCGCTGGTGAAGACGCTGGCCATTTTGGGCACGTATTTGCGGGGTATGAAATCGCCCGCGTTGATGCTTCCGCCGGCGAACAGCGCCTGCTGGTGGTACGCTTCGTCGCCTTGCCCTTTGCGTGGCGCGGGTGCCGCGTATTCCATGACGTGGAACAGGGCGCTTTGGGTGATGTCCGGCATGGCTGCGATCGCCTGCGCGCCGCGTTTTCCGCCGTGTTCCGGGAATGCGAGGCCCAGCTGGTAGCAGACGAGCTGCAGGTCGCTGAACAGGGAGCGTCCGTTCGGCACTTTGCCGGTTTTGTAGTCGATCAGCCGTACCTGTTCGCGGCCGTCTGCGGTACGGCGGTGTTCAAGACGGTCGATTCTGCCCGACAGGCGTACGGTGAGCCGGTCGCTCATGCCGGTTTCCGGCCAGCCGTCGACGAGCGCGCCCATGATGGCGATGAGTTCGTCGCGGGAAATCGGAGCGTTGCCGTCGATGGCGTTGTAGGCGTCGAGGATGTCGTCGAAGTCGAATCGCGCGGCGAACTGCCGTTCCGCTTCGGCATGGTCCAACGTTCCCACGGTGATGGTTTCGGTGTTGTTCGACGGGTATCCCGTACGGTTCGACTTGACGAAATATGTGGCGATGTTGCGCAATGCGACCGACGCCTTCGCGTCCTTGCCGAGCGCCTTGTACCGTTCCTCGGGGTCGTCGATGGCGTTGAGGTCGCCACGTAGGGTCTTGTATCGGCTGATCATCCATTGGGCGATTTCGTCGATGTTGTCCTCGTCGCTTACCGCGGTGTGGTTTTGGGGCAGGTCGAGGCCGGCTTCGGTGGCCTGTTGCGCGACGGCGTGGATGAGCGAGCCGAAGCTGGTGGCCGCGCTGCCCATGCGTGGGCCGGCGAAACGGTTCTCCAGCATCCAGCACACCGGGCACGCCCACAAACTGTCCACGGCGGATGGAGAAAGGGTGACCACGTCGGATTGGCCGTCCGTTTTTTCGATGGATTCCGGTTGTTCGATAAGCTTCGCCTTGTCGGCATGCTCCGTTTTTCCGTCAGATTCCATCTTGCCGTCGATTCCCGTCATATCGTCGGCTCCCGCATGTTCCGTAAGGAACGCCCAATTGTCGGGATTCGCGGCGGCGATGCCATGCGATGCCAACAACGCCAAGGCTTGCGCGGCATCGCGCGCTTGGGGGGAATCGGCCGGCGCATGGGCCAGCACGCTTCGCGCGGCGGCGACCAGGCCACGCGGGTCGGCCTCCAGTCCCGCGTATTCGCCGGCCTCGCCGACCGCCGTGTACACGCGTGTTTCCGCATCGGCATCCCGGTCGCGGTCGAACCATTCCGGCAGGTAGCCGTAGAGGAAGTCGGACGGCACATGGTCTTCGTTGAGGACCGCGCTTACCGTCACGCGCTCATCGGCGCGGGTGAGCGCCACAAGGAGGCTTTTCTGTTCGGAGGCGAGCACCGCGGCGAGCTGCGCGTTTTCGCGGCCTGCGGAAGTGACGATGTCGTCGGACAGTCGTCCATGCAGCATGATGTCGGCGAGCTCCTCCCCGCCAAACAGGGTGTTGCGCGGTGAGAGGTTCGGCCATTGGCCTTGTTGGAACGCAGGCATGAATACTAGTTTCCAATGTTTTCCGGCAGCTCCGGCGGGCGTGGTGAGCGTCACGGCCTGATCGATCGGCGCGGTGTGCGCCAGGGAGTCGGCTTCGATGGCGAGCGCGCGGACCTGTTCGATGAACGCGTCGATGGTGTGCGCTGCCGTCACGCCGTTCGATTCGCCGCCGGACGCGTAGCTGAACAGGCGCATCGCGGTGTCGAGCCGGTCGTTGGCCGCGCGGCCTTCGGCGTTGTTGCGCAACGCCGTTTTCTGCCAGATTTCGGCTTTGCCGAACGCCTGCCATGCACAGTCGAGCATGTATTGCGGTTCGTGGGATGTCAGGCGTGCCTCCGACCGCAGGGTATCGTCGAGCGCTTTCCACAGGCGTGCGAAGGCTTGCGCTTGGGGGTCTTTGCGGCCCAGTACGGAGGCGATCGCGTCGAGCACGCGGTCGGTGTCGCCTTCCAATAGCAGGATGTACAGCGCGTTCATGCCGAAGGATGGTTCGTCCGCGTCCTCAGCGGCACGCTCTCCCGTCATCAGCCGGTCGTCGGTGTCGATTGCCGGCAGGCCCATGTCGGCAGCGTTTTCCGCGTCCGACGCCGATGCCGCCGCGCGTGCGGTGTGGAAGGCTTCGACGTAATCGTTCCAATCGTCGATCAGCTGTGGCAGCAGCGCGCGTCCGGACGTGTCGGACGTGGTCGGATCGGCTGTATCGTCATGCAAAACCGTGGCCAGCGAGCCGAGCGCGTTCATCGCCGATTCGACCACGCACAGCCGAGCCGGACGTTCGCCGGGGGTGGTGATCAGCGGCGAGTTCATGATTGATGCGACGCGTGAGCGCACGTATGCGCCGGCCGTGTCGAGGTTCATGGACGAGGTGGCGATGCCTTGCCGTTTCAGTTCGGCCAGTTCGATCATGGAGAACAGGCCCTGCACGAACGGTTCGTCCTTGAGGGGGCGGGTCACGCTCGAATAGCGTACGGGCACGCCGTCGGCGCGTAGCCGTTCGCCGAACGTGCGCACGGTGGCGTTGTCGTGGGCGATCACGGCCATGTCGTTCCAGTCGCGGCCGTGTTCGAGATGTTCGGTTTTGATTTTCCACACCACGTCGTCGAGTTCTTCGACGGTGGAACGGTACATCGCGGCTTCAAGACTGCCGTCGTGCGTCTCCGGTATGGCGATGGCCGGCATTTTGCCGGGGCGGTTCGCCAGCGCGTCGTCGGTCGATTCCGTGCTGGCGATGGTCAGGCTCACGCGGCTCGTCACCGCGGCCAGGTCCGTGCCTTCGGCCATATGGGACGGTTCCAGCCGTACCAGTCGCGCGCCCAATCGCGATTGCGCCATGTTGAACAAATATTCAGGGTACGATCCGCGGAACGTCTGCACCGCCTCGTCGGGGTTGCCGACGAGCAACAGTCGCACGCCACGGTTGCGCAATGCGGTGAGAAAGTCGAAGCCGGCGAGTGGGGCGTCCTGGAAATCGTCGACGATGACGAGTTTCGGCAGGTCGGACGTTT
>SKEP01000613.1_pt1 | contig 21642 bp, 9 predicted proteins | sample 4826901 | NCBI WGS metagenome assembly SKEP01 (sample SAMN11008806, study PRJNA524170) | human gut metagenome | biome: Human fecal sample; material: Feces; isolation source: fecal sample from pouch patient p4, p43, p49, p54, p55 | host: Homo sapiens | place: Israel: Tel-Aviv | collected 2014-03-20
TTATACGATAAACCATATACATAACCATCTTCATATGATTGAGACTCATCACAAGACACTATTGAGCAATTTGACGCGTCAAGTCCAACTGTTTTTAATGATTCCTCTACTTCTTGTGCCACAAATCCAAAATGAATACCGCTATCTTCATCATGCAACACTTTATATTTCGTTGGCTTTAATGACATATACATATCGTAAAAATCATCATTCAATATGCATTTATCAATTTTGAATCGTCCATCCGATAATTGCTGCATACCATCTCTGGTGACAACTTTATACCAAGGATGTGTGCTTCCACCATTTCCACCTAAATATAATCTATACGTATCTCCGGCATTATTGGCTAACGTTGGACAAAATGCGTAATGATTGCTGTTACTTCCTACATAAAAATCTGCGGAATATCTTGAATTATATCCAATATTAAAAGTAGATCCAGATAAGTATAGTCCACTTCCGGCATAATAACTGCTACCGCCACCTCCGGCATTATTAATTGCTTCGGTAATTGCTTTTTGTGTCATAGTACCATCTGTGTAACTTCCAGTATAATTATACAAACACATAACACCATAGGTACTTGCATTTGCCAGATCGTAAGTTTTTCCTTGTGTAACATCTCTCCAACCTATATTTCCGCTATCGTCAGCTACAAGATACTGTGATGCAGAAGAATAGTTTGGCAAATACGGAATACTAACAATTGTATTGCTATTTCCTAATTGTATAGATGAACCACGCAATATGGTAGCATAATCTTTTTCACTTATTATCACTTGATTACTACCATTACAGTAAATCCCTGTAACTTCTTTATTATCTCTATTAACAAGATCCCATCCGCAACCATTAGACATATGAAGTGTTCCATCAATAGGGCTTTTGACATATCTGTTGTTGTCTTTAGTAGTCCCGGTCAAACTAATCTTGCTGTTTACAATTTTGATACCAGTACCAGGAGTATATTCCTGAGATAATTCTCCGCCACTGCCACCACTACCATCTCTATATCCAACATTTCCATTGTTATCAATAACAAGGTATCTATTTGAAGATTTCGCGGGTATTCCAGAGAATCTAACTGTATCACCGTTTGCATACAGATTTTTAGTCCAAACTTGCATCCATTTATGACTTTTTGTTCCAAGTTTAATTGCTTCATCGTAAGCTAATGTGCTATCGTTTACATCGCCTGGAATAAGACATAATCCACTATCTGCTGCAACCTGTAGTCTTACGGAAGCAGGTGTATCTTTACTTATGGTCGTGAGTTCGACATATGTCGTGTCTTGATCGGTAACGCAATTTACAGAAGAATAATTATTTTGTCGGTTACTTGTATTAAAATACTGAGAAGCCATAATAGCTCTTCTAGTAAATTTATAATCACTAGCTGTCTTATCTATAAACGCCGCCCAAGACTTAGAATCATTTCCGATGTATAGGTCTACATATCCATCATCCGGCTCCCAATTGTCTCCACACCAGATAGCTTTTATAGACTTTCCTAAACCGCTTGCGTATATCTTGTAACTGTCTTTTGCAAACATATTTTGGGCAACAACATCACCAGAAATATCAACGTCGCTTGCTGTAAGCTTACCACTGGCAGTAACCTGGAAAGAACTATTGCAGCTTATTCCATATTTAGGAGAAATATATACACCAGAACCGCCAAGCGCATTCTGTCCCGACCAAAGAGAATAATTATCAATATTAAATCCGCCGATTTCACCAGAAGTCGAAACAATCTTCCCGGAAAACTCACCTTCCTTTGCGATGAGCTTACCTTCACTTGTAATTTGTGCGGAAATTGTGCCACTTTTATTTGAAATAAGAAGCTGACCGCCTTTGATATTTGGGGCAATTACCCATTGGCTATCAATATAGGTACTCTTCAAAATACCATTTTTTATAGTATTGGCAGTAGTATCGTCAGTATACTTATTCTGTTTTGTCCAGTCTGTTTCGACATATGACTCACCGTCTTTTCTTGCAGTAGTACAAGTGAGAATATCTCCGGAACTGCCAACAAACCAAAGATCACCCTTGTTATATGGCGGTTTAGGCTGTGCGGTAAATATCTGACATTTACTATCAATCTTGCCCCACACTTCATCCGGAACAGTGCCAGCAACAGGACTCCAACCAGCTCCATTGTACATAAATGTTTCATTGGTGGCGGTATTATACCACAAATCACCTATATGTTTCTTTTTGTCCTCTGCGGTTGTCCAGTCTTTTGACGGATCTGTTTCCTGCCTGAACGTCTCAATCTTACCATCAATCTGATTTTGGATGTTTCCAATGTCAGTAGTATAGGTATTATTGATAAAGTCAGTAAGAGTTGAATCATCGGTGTATTTGTTTCTCTTTTCCCAGTCAGTAGAATCAAAATTTCCAGTGGTTCTTGCTTTTACACAAGTCATGATATCAGAAGTTTTACTGTTGAACCACAAATCACCTACTGCATAAGGAGGCTTCGGCTGCGCAACAAAAATCTGTGCTTTACCGTCAATCTTATCGAATACGGAATCAGGAGGATTTGTTTTGGTTTCTTCCCAACCTTTTGCACCATAGATATATGTTTTCTGATTCTTTGTATCATACCACAAATCACCGATATGTTTCTTCTTATCACCTGCGGTTGTCCATGCAGTTGACGGATCTGTTTCCTGATACCAGGTGTCGGCTTTTTCATCAATCTGACCTTTTACTGTCTCTAATGTTTCCGCATATTCACCCTTAATAAAGGAAATCAATGATGAATCATCCGTATATTTTGTGGCTTTTTCCCAGTCGGCAGAATCAAAGTTTCCAATAGAACGGGATATTTTACATCTCATTAAATCGCCAGATGTTCCCTGAGTCCACAAATCACCGATATCATAAGGCGGCTCTGGTTCAGTTACAAATACACGACGTTTTCCATCTGCTGTATCTTTTGCTTTTTCAGCAGTTTCCATAGCTTTAGTGATATCAGTATCTTGAACTAACTGCCACTTCCAAGTAGCCCCATCCAACAGGAAACGATATGCGTAACCTTTTGTTTTCCAGTAGAATAAATCACCTATATGTTTCTCACGTTCGGTTGTACTTGTCCACTCAGAAGCCGGATAATTCAGCAACGTCGGTTCATAATCATAGTAAAATGTTTCAATCTGTCCATCTACTTGATTTTGCAGATCCTTGATATTCTTTGTATAAATATTTTCTACGAAATTAGTGAGTTCACTGTTATCCGTATATTTATTACGTTTTTCCCAGTCAGAAGCTACATAATCGCCACTATCTCTTTTCTTTATACAGGTCATAATATCAGAGGTCTTGCTGTCAAACCAAAGATCTCCCACATTATAAGGTGGTTTAGGCTGCGAAACAAAGATTTGTGCTTTTCCATCAATTTTATCAAAGACTTCATCTGGTGGAGTAGTCTTGGTAAGTTCCCATGAATTTCCATTGAAAATATATGTTTTCTGGTCATTTGTGTTATACCAAAGATCTCCCTTATGTCTGGCTTTTAACTCATCAGTAGTCCAGTCTACAGAAGGATCGCCGGATTGATACCATGTTTCAGCCTTTTTATCATCCTGGCTTAAAAGATAATTATATTTCTCATTAAGTGTGTCATTCAAAGTCTTGAATAACTTACTCATAGAATTGGATTTTCCATCTTTGTCAGTGCCAATTACATTGTCCCATGAGATAGAAGCTCCACCACCAAGAACAATATTTCCGTTATCGTCTATATAAAGCTGGCGTTCATAGGTTATGTTTCCTTCATCATCTGTTATTTCTTTTTTAATGGTGAACACATTTTTGTTATATGTGTTGGTGGTTACTATAATTCCGTTTTTGTCCATTTCAATAGACTTTTCTTCATTGTAGATTCCCACTTGTGATGAGAGGATAAGATTGCCTACAAGGGTATCAGCTATTATGCCGTAACCTTCTTTATATGCTTTATCTTTTGGATCAAAATAATAAAACTGACCTACACCAGCCTTGGCGGTTTTCCAACCGTCATTTGTTATATATAGACCATGATTTATTATTTTTAACTGGCATGGATTATAGTCATTCAAGATATCGTTAAATTCCCGGCATAATAAACCATGTTCATCCCATGTAATATCCTGATTATCGGCACTGCTTACAATCTTGGTGTTTGTCATATCCAGACCTTTCAAGATCATGTCAGACATTTTCTTTGAGAAATTTGAGTTCATGTCGGATTGTCGCACAATACTTCCATATGAAGTCGCCATATTAGAAGCTTGATCCAAGATACTCTTTATATCAGATGCAATATCTTTCGCTGAAATAACATCAGAAAATGTAACATCAATATTTTGAGACGAAGCAAAATCAATAGTATACTCAATAATTCTTAATTTGTAGATTTCGTCGTCAATCTGTATTGTGATCCAGTTACCGTTTTTAAATGAGTTTACAATTGGTGCAAATTCGCGCATTCTCAGGAAGTTTTTTAACGTACCAGTGATAGAGTGCTGCAAAGTAGCAGATTTATACAGTTCTTTTGTCGCAACATTGATAAAATCAAATGCGTTCTGAAAGAGTTCTGTATTGTCCAAACCATCAGAGATGTAATTGTCATTTGAGTATTCATCCATTCTGAGAAATGCACAAAATTCTTTATTTAGTTCATCTCCGATAAATTTTTGGAAATTCAAAGTATCTTGAACGTCGCCTATGATTCTTTCAATTTCTATTTGCACACCATCCTGTATTAATTCGTTCTGGTTGTTGTATTTTCCTTCAACAGTATATACTTCATCTTCACGAACTAAGATTTCATCCTGAATAGCATTAAGTTTGTTGTAATACGGGGCATATAAGCTTTCGTATATCGCTTTTGCATTAATAGCATTGGAAGTAGTAGCAGTGGAAGAATCCGAAGCTACCCCTTGTTGTACCATTATGTCAATACAGGACTGGCAGCATTTCTGAAATGTATTCAGGCTGTCAAGGCAGTATTTCTTAAGTTCTGATTTGAAAACAGTTAAATCTTGTTTGAAAAGTCCTACGATATCATAATAATTATCATCACTCTTATTGAGTATCTTTTCGATTCTCTGTCTTACATATTCTTCATAATTTTCATTGATACCAATTGAAACAGGAGAAGAAGTGTAAGTATCATCTTCATCAGAATAACTTTTAAGGTTGAATTTTCCTCTCCAAACATCATTTGAAAGAGTCGTTTCTGTTACTGTAATTTTAAAAGAACCCTTGACAATAGATTGTGCAAGAGAAATCATGATATTATTTGCAGTTGAAACAGACAGATTCTTTAATGACGTTGTGGCGGCACTTGATGGAAGATTTTCCATAAGATATTCACCTTGAGATTTTGCACTATTGTCCGGCTTTGTGATATTTGGCATCAGCTTATTTTTAAGGAACTGAACCATATCAATTGTATCGAAATATGTCTGCATCAATTTTGGATAACCAGTAATAGGAGATTCAATCTTTTTTAAAGAATCATCATATTTAATATACTTTGTGACAATGGCATTGTAGTTATTTACAAAAGAAGAATCTATATCGAAATTATGTGTTTTCTGATATTCTTCGTATAACTTATCATATGCAGATAATTTTTCCTGTAATTGTTCGGACATATCTGAACGTACCGCATCACTGAAATAATAAATATAATCACTACCATTCGGATTGCAGGAACGAACGGCAGCAGTCATTAAATCATCTCCGGCAGTAAGTTTAAAACAGTTCTTCACAGAATCGACATCAGTAGTATAAGTGACTTCCTCTACTAAGTTATCCCTTGAAATGAATACGTTCGTATATTCACCATATCCGTTTGTCACATTTGTGCTTCCGCATTTTGGACATTTATCTACGAATGTATCTCTATGTCCACAGTCTTTACAGTTAGCTTCAAGATCGTACACAGAAATTGTTCTTTCTGGTTTCCCATTGGCATCGCTGCCACAACCAAAGACAAAAAGACAATTTAATTCTTCTGCGACTTCTTTCAGTGCATCATATATTGACTTCTTATCAAAAGTAAAAGTCCTCTGAATATTCATCAGACTTATATCAATGTGGGCGAATCTGTAATGCGGGGCTTTCTCAGTAAGTCTGTTTACTAATGAAGCCTCCGGATGATCTGGATTATAAAATGTTGTTGGAATCTTATAATCATCTCTGGAAATATCTGTTTCTGTATTGATCTCAATATTATAAAGCATTATCTGAGATAATTCAGCCTCACCCAAAGATTTACCAGTTATAAATTTTATATCTTCGTTTTCTTCACTAATTTTCACATATATTTCAAACCACATATCCCACTCAGGAATCCACATCAGCTTGAAATCTTTTATGTCATTCCAACATCTTAAAGTATTTCTGTTTAATTCCTTATGAGCATTGAAAGAAAATTCAGAATAACTATTCATAGCATGTTTTGTAACAATGTCAGTGACGTTAGTAAGATTACTGATTTTATCGCCACTTTTGTTCGCTAAGACGAATGTAATATCCTCTACATTACCAGAGGTATCGAAATTCAATCTATGTATATTCACTTATGTTTATCTCTCCTATATCAAAAGGAGTTATATGCAACCTGTACATATAACCCCCTTTACTTTAAAATCTATGTCCAAATTTGTTAAGAGATCTGTTTTTAGATAAAGCATTTATGGTCATGTCTTGTATCATTGATTCAAATTTAGTATCATGCTGCATTTCTCTTACAAATTCATTGTAATTTTTCACATTTGGAAAATTCATTTGCGCCTCAACTTTTACATTGTTGGTTGCACTACTACCCTCTCTCATTCCAATAGGGACAGAAAGTTCACTATCAATAGCACTGTTGATAAATCCAGACGGATCATTCATCATATCCCAGAGATTCTTTGTCGCATCAGCATCAAGAACCATGTCACCACGTTCAAACGGTGTAACAATAGCACCATCCCTTTTGCGGATAAGAGACTCTGTTCCAAGTTCCTGAGTCCAACCATATTGGTCACTTGGAATACTCTTTGATCCAGAAGCATATCCTTTAAGCTGACTAAGTTTTACCCAACCAAGTTCAGTGCCATCTGAGGCATCAATACAATAAGGATATTTAGAACCCTTATTAATACGAGTAATCTTAACCTTTTTACCAAGGTAATAATTACCAGTTCTTCCAGACCCATCGGAAGCGGCATGATATACACCAGAAGCATAAGTAACCTTGTCACCTACTTCGGCTTTATTGTTACCTGTTTTTGTTTTGTTTGGTTTCTTCTTTGGTTTGTCAGGATCAACCAACACAGCGTCCTTAATAGAATCCTTATCACTGACTTTTGGCGGGTCTGGTGTAGGATTTCCTTCTGCAACTTTATTTTTATCAGGTTTTTGCTCTACTTCTTCGAGTTCGCCAGTCACAGGATCTTCCGTTTCTTCCTGTACTTTTTGAACTAATTTCTCAGCCATAGAATCAATGGCATTAATCATTTCTTGCTGTCTCTTGTAAATATCATCAATCGCAGAACTAACTCCAGTCATAGTGGAAGAGAAGTTACTATCATATGCGGCGATTACGCCATTCACGTCATTTGTAGCATTCCATACATTCTGCATCTCAGACGACAGATCATAACCAACACTTGCGGCTTCTGTTTTCAGTGTGTCTGAAATTTGAGATGCATTACTATTTATTTCTGAGATCATATCGGAAAGCAGACCATCAATATTATCCAGTCGCTTATTAAGAATTTCTTCATACTCATTTTTAAGATTATCAAGTAATTCCTTCTGATCCGAAATAAATTTCTCATACTGTGTATCTTCTAAGTCCTCTTGTGCATCTTTAAGACTGTTTTTTAACTCTTGCAGTTTAGCTTTGTTTTCTTCTGAGTTATCGCCCTGTAATGAAGCAAGCTGTTTCTGGAGAGATGCGATTTCCTCTGTTTTCTCACGAATTTTCTTCTGATAATCATAGAGGTCTTTCTGTGCTTGGATTGCGTCAAGATACTTGTCAATCAAGTCTTGAAGAGAATCTAACTCATTTTCGATACCATCTTTAATCAAATCCTTCATGGCATCTTTTTCATTCTCAGCAGAAAGAATAGATTTTTGCTGTGCATCTACCAGCTCATTTTTACGGTCAATGAGTTTCTGGTTATACGGATCTTTTGCAAGTTCCTCGCTGATTCGCAGCATTTCTTCCTTATACTTATCAGCTTGTGCCATGTAGGTATTATAATTAACACCATGTAATCCAAGAGTGGCAAGCCCCTGTTCAGTCATCTTACCATCATCATCGAACATATCTTTGTGACTCATAAGGTCAATTAGGAAATCTGACTCACTGGTGATTCTGCTGATAGAATCCTGTAATTGGTCAAACTGTTCCCATTTGAGGTCACGAATAGAAGCTTGCAGTTCAAAAACTTTATTTTCAGCTTCGGCAAGGCTGTTTGCCACTTGGTCAACAGAATCTTTCATTTCGTAATATTCTTGAGTGCCTTTTGTAATGTCTCCATTCTGTACGGCAGCTTCAAAATTACGTTTCATTGCCTTATATTTCTCAGAGAGATTATCGACAATAGATTGTTCCTGTTGAATCTGTGCTTCATAGAATTTTGTACTCAGGTTATACCCTTGTGTTTGCATTCTATCCATATATGTTTCAATCATGGAATTTCTGTTTTCCCATTGAGACATAAATGAATCATAGTAAGCGGCAATATTATCAAGTTTCTTTTTGGCATTCTCTACGATTGACTGAGCATATTCGGCTTCGGCATTAGCCGCTTCTTTTGTAGCATCAGCCAAAGCATCCTCTTGAATTTTAAGCTTCTTACTCAAATCAGTCGCATTGGCAACCTTTTTATTATAAGCCTCAATTTTTTTCAAAACTTTAGGATCAGAGATTCCGGAAGTACTTACTTTCTTGCCAGCTTCAAGTGCCGCTTTTTGTGCCTTGGTCAATTTGGAAGTAACTGATTTATCTGAAAGCAGTTTCTTCTGTGCCGATTCTTTGCTTGCATTGGCAGAGTTAGATTTTTTCAGCGCATCATTATAGTTTTTATTTACCTGTTTCAGGGCTGACTGACGCTGTTTGTTCTGTTCTTTAAGATTTCTTGTTTCCTGTGTAAGAAGCATATTTTGATAAACATAAGCTTTCTTACCATTTGTAGTAGCAAGAATCTGTTGCTCTTTTGTAGAACCTGAATATGCTTTATTCTTAGTATCTTGCGCAGTATTCAGCTTTTTCAATGCCTTTTCGTCTGCTTTTTTGGCTTTATCATATTCTTTCTGTGCTTCGTTCTTTTCTTTTGCATCCGTATTATATTTCTTGGCTTCAGCTTTCAAGGTACTTGTCATACCAGACGTACTGACTGTTTTCCCAGCTTTCACTTTAGATGCAATAGTATTTCCCTGTTTCAGAGATTTATTATATGATTTAGCATATTTCAGTGCTTCGCCTTTTAAGCCCTTTGTGCTAATTGGCTTTCCTTCACGAATCGCACGTGCTATTGTATTATATGTCGCCTTATCTGTCGTAGATTTCGCAGCTCTTTTCAATTTTTTCGCGATGGAAGAGGTCTGTTTCTTATTCGCATTGATAAGATTTGTGCCAGTTTTCTCAACATCAGTTGTTGCAGATTTTAAATTCTTGCTTGCTTTTGAACGTGTTGACTTTGTTTTGTTTCTGGCAGTTGTAGCCTTATCCAAATTTTTCTGAGCATTTGCAAGTGTCGGATTATCTTTTTTAATCTGATCCTGTAAATGACCAAGAGTAGATCCACCACCAGTAATAGCACCATAAACATTATCTAATGATTCATATTTAGATTTTAATTTGTCGATTGCTTTCTCAGCTTTTTCAATCGGCATATTCGCCAGAGTATCATATAATTCAAGCAGCTTATTATTTAATTCTTGAATTGTATTTTTGCATTCGATGGCAGACTCATAATAACTCTGGAAGTCTTTGATATTTTCTGACAGTTTCTTTCCGGAATCTGTAGAAGTATCAATATCCTCGATTTTAAGCGCACCATTTTTTACTAACTTTTTATATTCTTCGCTAAGTCCAACAGAATTAGCTTTCTTCATATAAGTATCATATGCTTCTTGATTTGCAGTAAGCTGCTTATCAATAATCTTCATCTGTTTCTTTAATACAGCAGTTTTAAAGGCAGAAGATACGTAGTCAGTAATTTGGTTTGCTGCATATTCAAAAGTATTTGCAAGTCTGTCTAACTTGATTTTTACGAAATCAATTGTACTCTTAGATTCTTTTGCTGATTTTGTGTTAGAATCTGTAGCGGATGTATTTGCATTTACAGAGTTAGTGTTAGCCCTGTATGCGGCGGTGCTGCCACCACTTGAAGAACCGCCAGAAGATGAGCTGCCAGACGATGAACTGCCTGAACTAGATGAATTGAGTTTATTCCAAGGGTTTCGTCCAGTTCCAGAAAATCCAGTGCTGAAAGCATTTGCAAGTGGAGATAGATCGCTAAGGCTTCCTTGTGCATAGGCTCTAGCATGACCAGGTATAGCACCATATTTTAACAAAGCTTCTGTTTGTGCGGCGGAGAATATCATATCTCCCTTTTTAAGATTTGCAATATGTGCGCCACCAGGAATCATAGACCAAATTCCATTATGAACAATGGATTCAGAATGACCATTAATAATTTGCTCATTTACCAATGCTTTTTGATCTTCTGGAATGGTAACACGACCATCACCATAAGCCGGGAAATCACTAAGGCTCCCTTGCGCAAGTGCTCTAGCATGGCTCATTGATAACATAGTTCCATCAGCAGCAGGCTTAATAGTATTGGTAGAGTTATTTACAATATTGTTTGTAATTGAAGTGACAGTAACGGTTTTGCTATGTACACTATCAATAGCAGTAGCCAATGCGTTTACCGAATCCGTACCAAGAACAACTGCAGATACAGTAACGGTTTTTCCATATAGTTTAGCAATAGCAGAGAATAAATCATTTACATCTGGTGTGCCATTTACGGTAGCGGTCACATCGACGCTTTTACTATTAACTTTCTTGATGGAATTAGCCAAAGCTTGCACTTGATCTGGAGAGCCACCAACAGAAGCATTAACTTGAGCATCTTTGCTTTCTACCTTTTTAATGGAAGAACCAAGTTGTTGAATCTTATCAATATCACCTGTTGCAGTAACATTTACAGTTACATCTTTGGTTTCATCTAATGAATCTAGCTTTGATTTAAGATTATCTAATGCCGAATCATCTACAGTTACATCAATATTTTGATCTTTATTTGAAAGCTCTTTGAATTGACTATCATCCAATTTCACAGTGATCGGAATATCTCCGTCCGCCTCTTTTAAAGCCTCTAATTGAGATCTGGCTTCTTCTACTTGGCTTGAATCAATTTTAAGTGTTTTCTGCAAATCCGCATCTGACATTCCGAGAAGTTGATCTACAGTAGCACCACCTTCTAACTGCGCACCAATAGAAAGCATGATTTTCTGAGATTGTAATGATTCAATTTCACTGTCAAGTGCGGAAATAGCCTGTTGTCCCTCTTCTGTATTGGCACTAACACTGATTTCCTCACGTTTTCCAGTTAATTCAGAAATTTTAGAATCCAATTGGTCAATTGACATAGAAGCTTTGTCATAATCAAGATCTATTCCAGATAATAGACCACCGCCAGATTCTCCACTTGTTGAACTTTGCAGTTCTTTTAATTTGTCCTGAGTAGCCGTAGAAGTTTCTTGAAGCTGTTTTAACTGTTCGTTATAATTTTGTACATCTGAAGAATCAAACTTAACCTGAACGTCTGAATCGGCAAGTGCCTTTCCTAAAAGTTCTACAAAATCTGTAGTTGTTCCAAATGCATCTGCCACTTGCTGTATTTTGTCACCAGTCAAGTCGAAAGCATATGTTCCATCTTCACCAATTTTTACAAAATCATCACCCAGTTTTGATGCAACATCATCCATAAAGTCCCATGCACCTTTAGATGTAAAGTTTCCATCTTCATCAAAAGTCATATAATCTTTAAGACTATGGCTTGTTCCTTCGATGGTTTTATCAAGCTGTGCATAAGCATCTATAGAATCTTGGATTCTGTCAGTTCCAAGAAGTAAATCAAGATAGCTGGTTACAGAATCGTCAGTTACCCAACCTTCCTGAATCAATTTACCGATGCTATCATAACTTTTTGCAACATTCTCAAATGAATCACGTTCGTTTGCAGAAGATGTGGCGTTAACAAATTTATTATATGAAGATGTCATACCATCATATTCGTTAGCAAGTAATTTTAACGATTGAAGTTCTGATTGAAGTCCGTTGATTACATCTTGAGATTTGTTATTGGCTTGTGCCTCATTAATTTCTTTTTGTTTATCGGCAATAGCTTCTGCAAAATTATTCTTGGTTTGAAGTTCTAATTCCTCATTATACTCTTTTAAAGCTTCGGTATTCAGATGAACGCCTGTTGCTGTTTCTTCGAAAATTGATGCTGGATCAAAATTATCAAGGTCTTTGAAAGCAGCAGTAACATTATCAATATCTTCTGTTGTAAGACCTGTTGCGGAACGTGAGTCACTAAGCGCACTAAGAAGATTTGTCTGTTTTTCTTTAGCCGCATCGAGTGCGGTGGTCATTGTATCTACCGCTGAAGCTGTTTCTGTCGCTGAGTTACTAACTTCTTCGCCAGTAGTAGATGCTACTATACCCAAACCAGACAGTGTATCAGCAAGCTTTTGTACTTCTCCGCTTGAAGTATCAGAAATCAATCCGCATTCTACTGCGGCATCAACCAATGCATTAACTTGGTCTTTACCTTTTTCAACACCATCAGTCTCAAATGTATATCTGAAATCTGTATCTGTCAGTCCAAGGTCTTTTAGAGCATCCGCATTTTTCTTGACTTCTTTTCCAAATTTGGAAGTATCATTTCCAGATATAGCCTCATTAAATTTGTTTGCGGAAACAGCAGATTCGTTTAATTGATCTTTTACCTCTGCAAACTGATCTGCAAACTGAGACATGTCAGAGTTTTTTAACAATGATTGTACTGCACTGTCAACAGCCTCGAATTGTGTGGATGCTTGTGCGATTGCATCTGGATTTCCATTAGACAATGCGTCATTATAATTTTCTACTGCTTTTGTATAATCATTCAGCCACTTAACTGCAGTTTGTTCTTTTCCTGATGGTGCTTTAAATAAATCCTCATCAGCTACCAATTTTGCTTGTTGAGCCTGTTTATATAAGTCACCATATTCGGTTAAAACATCATTTGCCTTTGACAATCCAGCAGATGCGTTATCACTCATAAGATCAAGTATATCAGATTCTCCATACTGCTTTTCGATATCGGAAATGTCTGTCATAAAGTCATTTAAGGCTTCTTTCGCAGTGGAAGCATCTGCCTTAAAATGAACATCCATCGTGATGCCATCTGATCCTAATCCAGTTGTAAATACATCTTTTCCATATTTATCCTGTAAATTTTTGATAGACTTTTTGATGGCTTCCGATTCATCAGAGCCATTATCATAAAATTGACCAAGATAAGTGTGGCGTTTTTTCTCAATCTGCTTTTCGGCTTCTTTGATACCTTTTTTGTTCTCATTCTGAAATTGTTCCGCTTGTTTCGCAGAAACTTGATCTAATAAAGCAATCTGTTCTGTCAAAGAACCATTTACAAGATCAATCCCAGCTACTTGACTTCCATATGAATCTGTTAGAGACTCCTGTATAGAGAGTAATTCACTTTTCGCGCTGGCAGCTTCTTGTTCGGATAATGTACCGGAATCTAAAGCAGTTCTAAGTTCTGTAATCTTATCAATCTGTCCTTGAAGATTTTCGTTGCTACTCTCCCACTCGTCACCCGCCTGTTTCGCAGACTGAATCATCTCTTCTACAGATTTTCGGTACGCGGATATTGCCGCTACTGCCCCACCAGCGGCAAAAGATGCAATTCCTACCGGTGATGTAAATGCAGTTAGTAACTTACTCCAATTACTTGCAATCAAACTAAAAACTTGTGATCCACCAGCTACTCCCAGTGCTGCAATTGCTCCCTGCAGAAGTCCAAGATTATCTACCACACTTGCGATAGATGTCGCAAAATCCAACATTCCCTCAAGTGCTTCTTCTGGAAGCGCATCAGAATAAAGTTTTGTCATTGTGGCAGACAACTTTTCGAGTTTACCATTGATGGAATCAGCACGTTTATCATTTATCTCCATTGCCGTTCCATTGGAGTCAAGAGCATCCTGCTCTAACTGTAAGGCTTTGTTATAAGAATCCATAGCAGCTATGAAAATATTTTTCTGTCTTGTGCCCGCCGACATTTCCGCCACATATGACTTTTGAGAATGATTCAGTGTTCCCCACACCTTATTAAGATCATCCAGTGTATCACTTACATCACGCAAGTCACCATCTGCACCACGAACAGAAACACCTACACTTTTAAACGCTGCTTCTGCATCTGACATTTCAGCATCTGTAGTAAGCCCATCCTTACTACGAGAAATTCTTGAGAAAATTGTCTTAAATGCATTACCAATGACTGATCCTGACTGCCTAGTCTTTTCTGCTGTTGTTGATACCAGTGCTGCATATTTTTCAAATGACATTCCTGCTTCATTTACAACTGAACCAGAAGTTGCAATTGATTGAGAGATTGTGTCACAACCTTGAGAGAAATCCAATGCAATCTCAGAACTAAGCTTTTCAACTGTATCCGCAACATGCATCGCTTGATCTTCCGCCATATCAAACTGATTCAAGATACCTTGAATAGCATCAGCAGCGGCACTTGCTTTCATTCCTGAAGCGGCTGAAAGTAATACGGTCGGCTGTGCTTTTGTAAGCATAGATGCAGCGGATTCGTTCTCGTTCGCATAAATCGTAATCGCATCTGTCACTGTCTTCGTATATGTAGACAACTCTTTTGCCATACTAATAGACTGCTGCTTTAACGAGTTGAGTGATGCATCCGTCATGTTACTCATGGTCATATTAACCAGCGTCATAGCTTGATTAAGATCTGTAACAGCTTTACCAGCACTTTCGATTTGGCTTCTTATTGCACTTAATGTATCAGATTTAAGTCGCATAGTTGCCATATCTTTTAGACTTACTGAAAGTTTATTTGCATTCCCTTGTGTCTGCTGTATTGAATTATTCAAGCTATCAACGCCATTACCATTGACTGTAGCCTGGATATTAACTTTTCTATCCTTTCCGGTAAGCGCGTTAAGCTGCGCTTCCGCTTTAGAAGTATCAACATTCGCGGTAATTTTCGCATTAAATTCGCTCATGCTTTACATCCCCCGTTCTATCAGCTTATAAGCTGTAAATTGTGTTTTTCTTAAAATCATTTCAACCTCTTTTATATTTACCTCTAATTATGCGAAACTCCAAGTCTACTGGTTTTCCTCCATAATTTATCAGGCAATCGTAATACTTATAATCATCTTCTATCGCATCTGGCTCTTGTCTGAGTACATCAGCCAACGCATAAGGATCAATTCCCATACTGAATGCTGCAGAAACAAAGTCCATATCTTCATATAATCCACGGCGACATACACCAATTTCGCGCACTGCATCTACTGTTTTATGTATTGTTTTGGGTAAATAGGTTAAATTTGTGGCAAAATCAGTTCCATATTCCCTTTCCTTATGATTGACCTTTCTCTTATGATGTACTTCAATAATTTCATTTTCGCGAATCCAATCCGGTACATTTACAAAAGCAGTTGCAACTAAATTATGGATCATGAACATCTTCGGCTTTCTGCTACCGCTCAATGTGCTATATGTCACAACCGTTTCATAGCCATTTATAAAGAATGTTCTAATTAGCACTGCCGTTCCGTTTCTTCTTTTACTTGCTAATCTTGCATGGTTAGAAATAAACCAGCCCGGTTGTGCTTTTACGGGAACAAATCTTTCATCTGGTGAAATAAGTCCGCCAATAGTTGCTACATCCTTTTTAGTAAATTTTTTATAATTTTTCTGCATGTTTCTCCAATATAAAGGGCGGCATCACAATGACACCGCCACAAAATTCCTATTTTATTTAATTTAGTTTAAATACGTAATGTCAATTCCCATTTGCTTTCTCATACGTGCTGTATTCTCATCACACATTTCATATTGTCTAGTGTCTTTTTCTTCCAACACTTTAAGTTCAAGGATTTCTTCTATTTGTTCAATGCGCCTTATGGAATAATTTTTTATGTATTCTCCATTTGCAATATAATATCCAATTGCCCTTTTATAGCTGCTATTCCATGCGATATCTCGTAAATTTTCTTCAAAAAGTACATCGTCAGAAATATTTAGAGTGTTTATAATCATTTCATTTGATAATGTTTTTGGCAATTCTGCTGCATCTGGACACTCAAAAAGTTCCTTATAGATATCTAAATCTTTTACAACTATACTCGCTCCAGTTCCCATTCCATCTTTACCAATGAAACATGCATTTGCAGAAAGAATCTGCTCCTTAATCTCTTCAAAAGTCAAGAATCTAAATTCGGAATCACCCGGAATTAAAACAGAATTATCAATCCTCATATCGCTTCCTTGTATCTTTTGTGTATAAAGTGTAATTCCTATATCCCAGGGAAGTACATTTTGTACAGCAACTCTCATTGTCGGACTTATTTTTTTCTTAACCATAATTGTATTCTCCTTTGTCTTTATTCAAATATATCGTTAAATTCTATTTCCTTGTCATCTCGCAACCGTTCCTCATATAAAATATTTTGCGAAATTAAATTATCGTATTCACTTTTTCCCATATTATATGAATTTTTTTCACACGCTATTGCTTCTGTTTGCATATCTATTGTATATTCACTGCTTCCAAACACATCAAAGTCATCTGCATCCACCCTCTTCTGATTGAGTTCAATCAATATTGCCGATGGATCTGAAGGCTTTATGGATAGAATGCAATATCCACTATAATCGTAAATCATAGGAATACGTCCCTGTTCTTTCCAACCACCGTCATAAATTATTTCGCCATCATTGTCTTTTGTGCCAACAAATTCGACACTGCCGCGAAGTTTCTTTCCATTTGCGAGCTGATCTTCAATCCATTTTACGAATTTCGGATATCTCCCTTCATTGATATATCCAGTAGCACATAAGCATCTATGTATTTCACCATCTATTTCAACATCTTCGATACTCCAATCTTCAAATGAACCCACTTGGACAGAATCCTCGAATACTGGCATGTTTTTTATATGTCCAGTCAATCCGTGTCCGTAAGGTACATCTTTATCGTCATCAAGGAACTCAGCGCACAGTGGCATACCTTTTACACTATCCGCATTATCACGGGTGTACTGCTCCAAGTAAGTTATACCGTTTCTGTTCCAGTGAGTTCTATCTGGATAAATTTCATGTAGCGCAAATTTAACTTTTCTTCGACCATTTGGATTGGTAGCTTGCGAAATTTCTAAGATTCTTTCTTGAATTTCCATTTTATTTACCACCTTTTGTGTTTATTTATTTCAATAAAAAAGAACACCAAGTAAGTGTCCCATTTAAAGAATAACTATTTTATTTAAAATATATCTTTAGGCGTGTTTTTATCTAACATACCCTTGACAGATACAAAGTCATTTTTAAATTCTTCTGTTTCTGCAAAAATGAAGATAGATGCATCTGGGTTTTCCTTTTTAGGCTTAATGTCATATATAGGATGCCCCATTTTCAACAATCTTCTTGCAATTCCAGGAACAAAAACAGACTTGTATTTAATAGTAGTTGTTCCTACCATCTACACATAATCTTCCTTTCTCATTCTGTACTTGGTTTAGGATTGGAATTAGAACCAGAAGATTGTGATTGTATTGTATTTTCATTCGTTGGGTTATCTACCGAAGTTCTCCCACCTTTATCATCTTCGGAATTATTATCTTTGCCACTCATAGTATATGATGTAGCATGAACAGGATATTTATTTTCCATATCTGTTTCAACTTCATAATCAAGCAATGAAATATATGCATCCGCATCAAATCCAGTTGCACTGATCCATGCCAATAATGAGCCTTTTCCATTGGAATATAAATCCTTCATATATTGTACCTGTTTATCCCTATTTGAAAATGTAGTAGGAAGAATATAACAATCTACGACACACGAAGAATCTTTTATAACGTTTACATTTATACACTTATTAAGCTCTGCCATAAAATTTTCAATCCAGGTGTATACATGGCTTGCAACCAACTCAAGATTAAGTGAAGCCGTTGCATAATTTCCTTTTGTATTACCATCAAGACTGGCAGAACTTATACCTAAATCTGCCGGAACGTTATTTTTTATAGATGCTTCATTTTTTTCATCAAAAATTCCAATGTCAACTTCCATTTTATCAAGTTTTGTTCCACTGGCGAGAGAAAAGAATGATATACCAGATTGACTCTTACGATTAATTACAGCATCTTTTACCTTTTCATGCTGATCTTTTTGCTGATCTTTTGAGAGAGAAGAAGTTCCTTTTTCTTTTCCCTCTGGGAATGTCATATATATAATTTGATTATTTATATTATCCAATACTGTACGTTTGGTGTTTATAAAATATTCAGCATATAAAATATCATCAAATGCCGTCACCGCCATCGGAACACCCCAAGGTTGATTAATCGCTGCATTTACTTTTGTGACAATCGTTTTCGTATCATCCAGCACAAGCCAAGGATTATTAAGATCGTGCTTGTTCCATCCATCACGAATTTCCTTTGGCATAGCTTGTAATCTGGCTTTCCTTTCTTTTTCTGTGAACTGCTCAAAATATCTCAGATTAAAAGCACAACGATAGTGATTGCTAATTCTTCCACAAATTCTGCACCAGTCTACCGGAAGTGTAATAATAGAAACGTCTAATCCAAGTTCATTGATTTCCACAATATTTGCAATATCATAATCAGATAAATATTTGGCATTATTAGCTGGGCGTTTCCCAGTTTCAAAATAGAAGAATGCAGTACCGTCATTCGCATCCTTCATCAAATTATCTCTTATATGCTGCTTATAATTTATTTTGTCCAACACAGACAACATTTTAATACGGTTACTTTCAAAATTTCTAGGGCGTTGTTGTTTATTTCTTCGACTTTTACATACGATTACTTTATCAAGTGTATGCATAGAACATATATAGTTTACAGCAGCTTTAACACTTCCATTGGTGTTATACGCCCACCATGCCAAATCACGTAATTCTTTATTATAATATTGAGGATTTTTCGAATATTCACGAATCTCCTTAATATTGTGAGGTGAAGAGTCTAAGTAATCACCCAACACAGAATATACATATGGAAGAGTAGTATTATACGCAAAAGCATTAGTTTCTATATTTTCTGTAGATAGAATCATTTTGCCAGTACCACATTTTCTTTTTCAATATTATCCTGTAATTTTCGTGTTAAACGATCAACTAGAAAACTTAAAGAATTAGCAGTTTCATACATTTGATTGATTATCCAAGTTCTTTCTTGTTTTATCTCTTTTACTTCATCATTTATATCAGTTCGACACATGCACTGTAATTCATATATATCATTACATCTTGCCAGTGCCTCGTATACGTCACGTATAGCTATAACCATATTACTCACCAGTCTTCTTACTTCCGCTACATTAGCGCTACACACTTCTTTGTCTGTTAAGTTATCATCACCAGAAACTAAATCTTTTGTGGGATCTTCCATTTGACTTTTATCTTCGTGTTTCTCATAATTACGCATTAACTTATCAAACATACCGTAAAAATGTGTCCCGACAATTTTCTCTGTCAAAAAGTTTTTTCCATTTCTATTTAAGCTATTCCATTTTCTATAAATCTGATCTAAAATTTGCTCAAACGGCTTATTTACATCAATCCCAAGTTTTGTCAAAAACTCTTCCGCATCTTTATCGTTTTCTAATTTTCTACAAAAGTCTTCTTCTATCTGCTTCACATATTCCTGATTCATTCCATATTCGTTCTCATCTCTTTTCATAGTCTCTTTTCTCCTTTCTGTTTTTCCAATTCCTGATAGCTTGGTGTCCAATCTTCTACAGTTTCCCCCAGCTTCTGCAAAACACCTTTAATTTCTGCAATTTCCCACAAATTATAAGATTTGTGGTATTGCGTTTGCAATATCGGCACAATTCGCCGAATTTCTCTGTCAGTCAGTTCAATTTTCATAAATTCCCTCTTCTTGATCTTGTGACATAAGTATGTAGTTAACTACTACTGACACATCTTTTATATAATCGCCGTTAAGAAATGCCTTTACATGACGCATATTCCTTTCGGTAAGATCACGTTTCCCAGATATCCACTCAGACAGTGTACTTCGTGGCATTCCTATAAGATAAGCCATATCCGCTATAGACCACCTGTTTGCTTCAAGATATGTTTTTGTAATATCACGTAAGTTTAATACCCTTTCTTTTTTCACTATTTTTCTCCCTATATACATATTTGTCAGATTTTTCGTTTGAAATCGTCGCAAAAAATTAAAAAATGGAAAAACTATATTTTAGTAAAAACTGTTTTTTCCATTTTATTAAACTTTTGGGTTAATGCCTAGTCAACGCCACGCGCCAAAAGTTTCTCAATATTTAGTTTTCTATCAAAGCCGAGTGCCTGCTCCTATAACACTCATGTCTGACTATATATAGCTATAGGCAGACATCAATATTAGTTGGAGAGGGTAACATTTTGTTACCCCATATGCCGAAAAACTCGAATAAAAGATACATATGTCTTATAAACCTTTTCTTTTCTAAGGGCATTCCCTTTCCTTTCCCTTTTCCATAAAAGGTTGCACATATAAGTCAATCGCTGAAATGCCTTTACTATCGTGGTTTCAGCGATTTGACGATTTGTTATTTCGTTTCAACACATTTTCGTTTGTTCTGCATCCACGCTATTTTTTTAGCTTTGTTCGCTTTTTCTTGGCATGATTTACAAAAAAACATTTTTGAAGTGTTCCCTCTGACTGGAACATCAAAGAAAGTTCCACATTCGTAGCATCGTCTTACAGTTGGGGTCTTCTGCTTTTTTGTTTTTATGCGATGTTCTTCACAGTATTTGTATTTATTTCTGTATTGCTGGCGAAATAATGCGCCGCATTCTTTACATTCTCCGATATCTGCACCAGATAATCTTTCGTAATGCAATTCCAAATGGTGATAATCCGTTATGTAATCCAGCACTTCGCTATCTTCGTCATCATCAACAATAGTAACCTTATCTATAAGCTTAGATCCGTTTTGGGAAAAAATCTCTTTAAACTCAATAAATCCATAATCTTGTAATTTTCTCAAAGCCGCAAAGTAGCGTTTATATCGCATTGAGCCATATCCCCTTGAAATCCCCATTTCGAGGCAACAAATAGATTTGTTTATCTGCTCTCGACTAAAATATTCTTGCGAATAATTCTTTTTTCTTTTTACCAGTTTTCTATGAACCATATAATACTTTGCATCAACTAACTTTATAAATAATAATTTTCTAGCGTCATCATCTTCTATTCTACATATTATTTTCCATTCATTTACTGTGATTGGCGTTGGGTCTGCAAAATTCATTC
>SKEP01000625.1_pt1 | contig 21326 bp, 29 predicted proteins | sample 4826901 | NCBI WGS metagenome assembly SKEP01 (sample SAMN11008806, study PRJNA524170) | human gut metagenome | biome: Human fecal sample; material: Feces; isolation source: fecal sample from pouch patient p4, p43, p49, p54, p55 | host: Homo sapiens | place: Israel: Tel-Aviv | collected 2014-03-20
CGCTCGCCCCTGCGGGGCAGCCCGCGTACTGCGTGCGCGGTCTGTCCAACTGGCTGCGCCAGTTGTCGAACCCCGGTCGGGGGTTCTTATCCCCCCCTGTGGAGAATATAAAAGAAAAGAGCCCGTACTTTCGTACAGGCTCTCATCTCGAATATGGCGGTGAGGGGGGGATTCGAACCCCCGATACGTTGCCGTATACACACTTTCCAGGCGTGCTCCTTCAGCCACTCGGACACCTCACCATATTGTCTTTCCCGTTGTTGTCGGGAACGGGCGCTAATGTAGGGAAATACGTATCGCCCGTCAATCAACTTTTTGCAAAAAAAGCGCGTTTAGACAAACTTCGAGCAACTTGCTCCTTAAACGTGCGAAATCCGTTTTTTTTGTCGCCAGTAGCTTTTCCCTTTTCGCTCGGGGGAAATTTGTTATGCTGGCAAACCAATAGAAAACAATGAGTAAAATAAGACGCCAGCGTCAATCGGCCAAAGGCGTCTGCTATCAGGAGCCCCTATGGAGATTATTTTTTACCATCCGACCTTTGATACCCAATACTGGATCTGTGAGCTGGAAAAGCAGTTACCCGGCGCGCGGGTGCGCGAGTGGAAAGCGGGCGATAACCGGCCGGCGGACTATGCCCTGGTCTGGCATCCGCCGGTAGAGATGCTGCAGGGCCGGGCGCTGAAGGCCGTGTTCGCCCTCGGGGCAGGGGTGGACTCTATTCTCAGCAAGCTGCGCGACCATCCGGATATGCTGCCGCTGTCGATTCCGCTGTTTCGTCTCGAAGATACCGGTATGGGACGGCAGATGCAGGAGTATGCCGTGAGCCAGGTGCTCCACTGGTTCCGCCGCTTTGATGACTATCAGGCGCTGAAGCTGGCTTCCCGCTGGCAGCCGCTGCCCGAGTACCGCGCCGACGAATTCACCGTCGGGATTATGGGCGCCGGCGTGCTGGGGGCGAAGGTTGCGGAAAGTCTGCAACCCTGGGGGTTCCCGCTTCGCGTCTGGAGCCGTAGCCGCAAATCCTGGCCGCAGGTGCAGAGCTTCGCCGGCCAGGCCGAGCTGGGCGAATTCCTGCAGGGCACTCGCGTGCTGATCAACCTGCTGCCGAATACCGCCGAAACCGCCGGCATTATTAACCAGACGCTGCTGGCGCAGTTGCCTGATGAGAGCTATGTCCTCAACCTTGCTCGCGGCGTGCATGTCGTTGAAGAGGATCTGCTGGCGGCGCTGAACAGCGGTAAGCTCAAAGGGGCGATGCTCGATGTCTTCAGTCGCGAACCGCTGCCGCAGGAGAGCCCGCTATGGGTGCATCCGCGGGTGGCCATGACCCCCCATGTGGCGGCAGTGACCCGTCCAATGGAAGCTATCACCTACATTGCGGAGACCATTAGCCGGCTTGAGCGAGGGGAGCCGGTAAGCGGTCAGGTCGACCGCCAGCGCGGTTATTAAGACGAGAGAACCCCGCCACGGCGGGGTTTTTGCTAATCAATAGCCCGGTTTCCTGCTATTCTTGCGGCAAACAGAAGAGGAGAATGTGATGTATCCCGTTGACCTGCACATGCATACCGTCGCCAGCACCCATGCCTACAGCACCCTGCACGATTATATTGCGGAAGCAAAGCGTAAAGGGATCAAACTCTTCGCCATCACCGACCACGGCCCGGACATGGCGGATGCTCCGCACTACTGGCACTTCGTTAATATGCGCATCTGGCCCCGCCTGGTAGACGGGGTGGGGATCCTGCGCGGTATTGAGTCGAATATTAAAAATATTGAAGGCGAGATCGACTGTTCCGGACCGATGTTGACTTCTCTTGATCTGATCATCGCCGGATTTCATGAGCCGGTGTTTCCGCCGCAGGATCGTGACACCCATACACAGGCGATGATAGCCGCGATGGCCAGCGGTAAAGTGCATATGATTAGCCATCCGGGTAATCCGAAATTCCCGGTGGATATCCCGGCGATTGCCGAAGCGGCGGCTCGCTACCAGGTGGCGCTGGAGATTAATAACTCCTCGTTCGTATCATCGCGCGTGGGCAGTGAAGACAACTGCCGGGCCATCGCCGCCGCAGTGCGTGATGCCGGGGGATGGGTGGCGCTGGGCTCGGACTCTCACACCGCCTTTACCCTCGGGGAGTTTACCGAATGCCGCAAGATCCTTGATGCGGTCGATTTCCCGGAGGAGAGGATCCTCAACGTTTCTCCGCGTCGCCTGCTTAACTTCCTCGAGTCGCGGGGCATGCCGGCGATCCCGGAATTTGCTGACCTTTAATTTGTATAACTGGAATAACTGAATGAACGAGTTTTCAATCCTCTGCCGCGTGCTGGGTTCGCTGTATTACCGTCAACCGCAGGACCCGCTGCTGGTGCCGCTGTTTACCCTGATCCGCGAGGGCAAACTGGCCGCCAGCTGGCCGCTTGAGCAGGACGAGCTGCTGGCGCGTCTGCAGAAAAGCTGTGAAATGCAGTCCCTGGCGACGGACTATAATGCGCTGTTCGTCGGTGAAGCCTGCAGCGTCCCGCCGTACCGTAGCGCGTGGGTGGAGGGTTCCTCGGAAGCGGAAGTTCGGGCTTTTCTGAGCGAACACGGCATCCCGACAGGGGAAGGTCCGGCGGATCATCTCGGCTCGCTGCTGCTGGCCGCCTCCTGGCTGGAGGATCATGCCGCAGAAGACCAGAGCGAGACGCTGGAGCTCCTGTTCGCCGACTATATCCTGCCGTGGTGCGGGACGATGCTGGGGAAAGTCGAAGCCCATGCGCACACGCCGTTCTGGCGCACCATGGCGCCGTTGACCCGCGACGCCATCGCCGCGATGTGGGACGAGCTTCAGGAAGAAGATGAGCAATAATATGTGATGCAAATCACTGTTTGAATGAAACTGAAAGAAAGTTCATTCATATACTGTGTTTTAGATCGCATTCTTCCGGCGCGTATCTGCTAGGATACGCGCCATGAACATACTCTTCGCAATCGCATTAACGACAGGCATCCTCTCCGGGATTTGGGGGTGGGTGGCGGTCGCTCTCGGCCTGCTGAGCTGGGCCGGATTCCTCGGCTGTACGGCCTATTTCGCCTGCCCGCAGGGCGGCTTGAAAGGGCTGGCCATCTCGTCCTGCACGGTGATGAGCGGCGTGGCCTGGGCGTTAGTGATTATCCACGGTAGCGCGCTGGCGCCACAGGTGCAGATCCTCAGCTATATGATGACCGGTGTGGTCGCCTTCCTGATGTGCATTCAGGCGCGACGGACGCTACTGTCGTTTGTCCCGGGCACCTTTATCGGCGCCTGCGCGACCTTCGCGGCAGACGGCGACTGGCGTCTGGTGATCCCTTCCCTGGCGCTGGGTCTGGTCTTTGGCTATGCCATGAAAAATAGTGGCCTGTGGCTGGCGGCCCGTGCGGATAAGCATAAATTGTTCGTCAACGACAACGCCTGATCGGCGGGACGACTAAAAAACAGGACCTTACGGGTCCTGTTTTTTTATCTTCTCGTCACCGGACAAAGCGATAGTCTTGCTCCCGCAGGCGAGAATGCCCTAGTATCGGCAGAAAGCCGTATCCACACGCTATGCCGACAGGAGGAGAAATGGCTGTTAAACCTGAGGTAATTCTCGGCGATATTACGACACTTGATGTCGATGTGATTGTTAATGCGGCAAATCCCTCGCTGCTGGGTGGTGGCGGAGTAGACGGGGCCATCCACCGGGCGGCCGGTCCCGCGCTGCTGGCGGCTTGCAAGCAGGTGCTGCAGCAGCAGGGCGAATGCCCTCCCGGGCATGCGGTAATTACTATTGCCGGCAATCTGCCGGCCAGCGCGGTGATCCACACCGTGGGCCCGGTCTGGCACGGCGGCGACCGCATGGAGGCGCAAACCCTGGCCGATGCTTACAAAAACAGTCTGCAGTTGGCCTCGGCAAATAACTATCGCTCCATTGCGTTTCCGGCGATAAGCACCGGCGTGTATGGCTATCCGAAAGAGGAAGCGGCGGCGATCGCCGTGCGCACCGTCACCGCGTTTCTCACTCGCTATAACCCTCTTGAGCGCGTCCTGTTCGTCTGTTTTGACGAGGAAACGGCGGCTATCTATCGCCGCCTGCTGGCGTCATACCCCTGATTCAACAGAATAGGCTATGATAACCGCCAGTCTTGACGGGAATGATGGGTAGCAGGAGGGAGCAGGGTGTCAGAAGGAAAAGTCCAGCAGAAACAGCAGGCGCGCCGCGCGGAGATCGTTGTCGCTGCGCAAAAATGTTTCGCTGAAAAGGGGCTGCACGGCGCTTCCGTCGCCGATATCGCCCGGGAAGCGGGCCTGAGCGTCGGTCAGCTATATCGCATTTTTGCCAGCAAGGAAGCGATCATCGAAGCGATTGTTAGCGAAATCGTCAACGCCAGAGTCGGGGAGATGATCGATGAGAACCACAATCTGGCGCGTAAAGCGGCGGTTTTGGCTGGCAGGATCCCGACGTCGGCAGCCACCAAAAGCGATAATTATCTGCTGATGGAGATCAATGCCGAGGCCTCGCGTAACCCCCGCTTGCGTGAGATCCTGATGCAGGCCGATCGGCGGTTGAAAGAGGAGGGCGGTCGCCTGTCGCAGCGCTACCATCCCGGGCTCAGCGATGCGCGACGCAATGCCGCATCAGAGCTCATCGCCGTTCTGACAGAGGGGGCAGCCTACCGCTGTGAGCTGAGCGCCTCCACCCCGGTCGATAAGGCAGATTTAGAAGCCCTGTACAATATGATTTTCGACCGGCTTTTTGACGAGCAGGCATAATACGGCACGCCTGGCGTGCCGCACAGGCTAATGGTTAGCTGGCCGAGGCTGGGGTTTTGGCCGGTTTGTTCATCGGTTTACCGGAGAACAGGAAACGCAGCAGCGGAATGCGCAGGTGAATTTCATACAGGATCAGGGCAATACCCACCACAAAAACCAACCCGCCAATAAAGCCTAAGGTATTGGACTTAATGGCCGGGGTGATCCACGCCCCGTACAGCAGCGTCAGCGGATGGTGCACCAGGTAAATAAACAGCGAAGCATTGACGAAATAGGTTACGCGCGCCGACTGGAAGTTCAGCAGGCGATGGCCGAGCGAAAAGACCACATTGACCATCCACAGCCCAAGCACCATGGTGATCACCGATTCCGTTTCATACATCCAGCCGTCGCCGGAGCCGTACTGCTGGTTCAGCCGGTAGGCGATAAATCCCAGCAGCGCCGCTGCGCAGCACCATGGTGACGGGGTGGTAAACATCGCCTTCAGACGCGGATTAATAAAGGTCTGCGCCCCCAGCACAAAGAAGGGAAGATAGAACAGCGTCTGCATCACCACAAAGTTAAACAGACCATTGCTAAGCAGCGGCGGGTAAATCAGGAACAGCGATCGGCGGATCAGCGCGTAAAGCACCCCCAGCGCAAGGAAAATCATCGTTAGCTGGCCCATAGTGACAGTGTCACCAAAGGCTGAGGCACCCCCTGCCGGGCGGCGCGTCAGCCATTTAAACAGCACCACGCCCAGCGAGGTCAGCACCACCAGCACCAGTAAAAACCACAGGTGGGAAATAAGCTCCCACGCCAGGGTGTTAAATTTGTCGTACCCGGAAAGGGTGTGCCAGTTTTCCGCCTTGCCGTTGACGTACTGCAGCATAATAAACTGCGGCAGCGTCAGCAGTGGGATAGCGGTCAGCATCGGAATACCGACCCGTTCGACGCGCACTTTCCACCACTTTTTCAACGGGTAGCGCAGGAACAGCATGTAGGAGAAATAGCCGGAGATGACGAAAAAGACCTGCATCCGGAAGGCATGGATGAAGTCATTAAACAGCGTCAACCACCACGAGGGCTCAGCGCTGTTGACATGCCAGCTGTGGCTGGAATAGATCAGCGAAATGTGGAAAGGGATCCCCAGCAGCATCAGCCAGGCGCGGATGCTGTCGAAGAAATATTCACGCTGTACCGGAGTATTATTCATACGATTCACGACAATCTCAGATAATTCGTCTTATCACTCAAGATGATAACGCTTACATTATCAGCAACCCTACATGAACTCGGGGTACCTGTCTCCAGGATAAGCACGCAAAGTGCAAACGGGATAGCGAACTGTTTATTCCCTGCGCCGCTACGCTGAACAAAGCAGGGATTATGTTGTCGGATTGCCTGAGTTTCCATTAAAATAGATCGGATCGATTTAAGCACACAAAGGGGGAAGTGCTTACTTATATGAAACATAAACCACAGATGATGAAAATGCGTTGGTTAAGCGCAGCCGTAATGTTGTCCCTGTGTACTTCATCTGCATGGGCATTTAGCATTGATGACGTTGCAAAAGAGGCCAAAACGTTAGCCGGGAAAGGCTATGAAGCGCCGAAGAGTAACCTGCCCTCCGCTTTCCGCGACATGAAATACGCGGATTACCAGCAAATTCAGTTTAATCACGATAAAGCTTACTGGAATAACCAGAAAACCCCATTCAAGCTTGAATTTTACCATCAGGGTATGTACTTCGACACGCCGGTCACCATCAATGAAGTGACGGCCACCAGCGTGCGCAAAATTAAATATAGCCCGGACTATTTTAACTTTGGTAACGTTCAGCACGATAAAGACACGGTGAAAGACCTCGGTTTCGCCGGCTTCAAAGTACTGTATCCGATCAATAGCAAAGATAAGAACGATGAGATCGTCAGCATGCTCGGTGCCAGCTACTTCCGCGTGCTGGGTCAGGGTCAGGTTTACGGCCTGTCCGCGCGCGGCCTGGCTATCGATACCGCGCTGCCGTCCGGCGAAGAGTTCCCGCGTTTTCGCGAGTTCTGGATCGAGCGTCCTAAAGCCACCGACAAACGTCTGACTATCTATGCGCTGCTGGACTCCCCGCGGGCAACCGGCGCTTATCGCTTTGTCATCATGCCGGGACGCGACACCGTGGTAGATGTCCAGTCCAAAGTTTACCTGCGTGACAAAGTGGGCAAACTGGGCGTGGCGCCGCTGACCAGCATGTTCCTGTTCGGTTCCAACCAGCCTTCTCCGGCGCTTAACTATCGTCCGGCGCTACACGACTCCAATGGTCTGTCGATCCTGGCCGGTAACGGCGAGTGGATCTGGCGTCCGCTGAACAACCCGAAACACCTTGCCGTTAGCAGCTATGCGATGGAAAACCCGCAAGGGTTCGGCCTGCTGCAGCGCGGCCGTCAGTTCTCGCGCTTCGAGGATCTCGACGATCGTTATGACCTGCGTCCGAGCGCCTGGATCACCCCGAAAGGGGAGTGGGGCAAAGGGAAAATCGAACTGGTTGAAATCCCGACCAACGATGAAACCAACGATAACATCGTGACTTACTGGACGCCGGATCAGCTGCCGGAGCCGGGCAAGGAGATGAACTTCAAGTACACCATCACCTTCAGCCGCGATGAAGACAAGCTGCATGCGCCGGATAACGCTTACGTTATGCAGACCCGCCGCTCTACCGGCGACGTGAAGCAGTCGAACCTGATCCGCCAGCCGGACGGCACCATTGCTTTCATTGTCGACTTCACCGGCGCCGATATGAAAAAACTGCCGGCGGATACCCCGGTCGCCGCCCAGGCGAGTACCGGCGATAACGCTGAAATCGTTGAAAATACCGTGCGTTACAATCCGGTGACCAAAGGCTGGCGAATGATCCTGCGTTTGAAGGTGAAAGATCCGAAGAAAACGACGGAAATGCGCGCCGCGCTGGTTAACGGTGATGACACGTTGAGCGAAACCTGGAGCTATCAGCTGCCTGCCAATGAATAAGATAACAAAGTACATTGACGCATTGCCGCTGTCGGACGCCGAGAAATCGGCGCTGCCGGACACCAGCCTGCAGGCCGTTCATCAGGCCCTGGATGACGACCATCAGACCTTCGCCCGTGAAGACGACTCCCCGCTGGGGTCGGTCAAGGCACGGCTGGCGCACAGCTGGCCGGATTCGCTGTCTGGCGATCAGCTGGTGAAGGATGATGAAGGCCGTACTCAGCTGCATGCGATGCCTAAAGCCAAGCGCTCCTCAATGATCCCGGACCCGTGGCGTACCAACCCGGTCGGCCGCTTCTGGGACCGTCTGCGCGGACGCGATGTCACGCCGCGCTATCTCTCCCGTCTGACGCAAGAAGAGCGCGAGAGTGAGCAAAAATGGCGTACCGTCGGCACCATTCGTCGCTATATCCTGCTGCTGCTGACGCTGTCGCAGACCGTAGTGGCCACCTGGTATATGAAAACCATTCTGCCTTATCAGGGCTGGGCGCTGATCAACCCGGCCGACATGGTGGGGCAGAACCTGTGGATCTCGTTCATGCAGCTGCTGCCGTACGTGTTGCAGAGCGGCATTCTGATCCTCTTCGCGGTGCTGTTCTGCTGGGTTTCCGCCGGCTTCTGGACCGCGTTAATGGGCTTCCTGCAGCTATTGATCGGCCGCGATAAGTACAGTATTTCCGCCTCGACGGTCGGTGACGAACCGTTGAACCCGGCGCACCGTACGGCGCTGATAATGCCGATCTGTAACGAAGACGTTGACCGCGTTTTCGCCGGCCTGCGGGCGACCTGGGAGTCGGTGAAAGCGACCGGTAACGCCGCTCATTTCGACGTCTATATCCTCAGCGATAGCTATAACCCCGATATCTGTGTGGCTGAGCAAAAGGCGTGGATGGAGCTGATTGCCGAAGTGCAGGGCGAAGGGCAGATCTTCTACCGCCGCCGTCGTCGTCGAGTGAAGCGTAAGAGCGGCAACATCGATGACTTCTGCCGCCGCTGGGGCAGCCAGTATAGCTATATGGTGGTGCTGGACGCTGACTCGGTGATGACCGGTGAGTGTCTGAGCAGCCTGGTGCGCCTGATGGAAGCGAACCCGAATGCCGGGATCATTCAGTCTTCCCCGCGCGCCTCGGGCATGGACACGCTGTATGCGCGTTGCCAGCAGTTTGCCACCCGGGTGTACGGTCCGCTGTTTACGGCGGGTCTGCACTTCTGGCAGTTGGGGGAGTCCCACTACTGGGGCCACAACGCCATTATCCGCGTGAAGCCGTTCATTGAGCACTGCGCGCTGGCGCCGCTGCCGGGCGAGGGCAACTTTGCCGGGTCGATCCTGTCGCACGACTTCGTCGAAGCCGCGCTGATGCGCCGTGCCGGCTGGGGGGTGTGGATTGCCTACGATCTGCCGGGCTCCTATGAGGAGCTGCCGCCGAACCTGCTGGACGAGCTGAAACGCGACCGTCGCTGGTGTCAGGGCAACCTGATGAACTTCCGCCTGTTCCTTGTCAGAGGGATGCACCCGGTTCACCGGGCGGTGTTCCTTACCGGCGTGATGTCCTACCTGTCGGCGCCGCTGTGGTTTATGTTCCTTGCCCTGTCGACGGCGTTGCAGGTGGTGCATGCCCTGACCGAACCGCAGTACTTCCTGCAGCCGCGTCAGCTGTTCCCGGTGTGGCCGCAGTGGCGGCCTGAGCTGGCCATCGCGCTGTTCGCCTCGACCATGGTGCTGCTGTTCCTGCCGAAGCTGCTGAGTATTATTCTGGTGTGGTGTAAAGGGCCGAAAGAGTACGGCGGATTTATCCGCGTCACGCTTTCACTGCTGCTGGAGGTCCTGTTCTCGGTCCTGCTGGCGCCGGTCCGTATGCTGTTCCACACGGTCTTCGTGGTCAGCGCCTTCCTCGGCTGGGAGGTGGTATGGAATTCGCCGCAGCGTGATGATGACTCCACGCCGTGGGGGGAAGCCTTTATGCGCCACGGCTCGCAGCTGCTGCTGGGGCTGGTGTGGGCGGTCGGGATGGCATGGCTGGATCTGCGCTTCCTGTTCTGGCTGGCGCCGATCGTCGTCTCGCTGATCCTCTCGCCGTTCGTATCGGCGATTTCCAGCCGGGCGACAGTGGGCCTGCGCACCAAGCGCTGGAAGCTGTTCCTGATCCCGGAAGAGTATTCGCCGCCGCAGGTGCTCAAGGATACTGATGCGTACCTGACGATGAACCGTCAGCGTTCGCTGGACGATGGCTTTATGCACGCGGTGTTTAACCCGTCGTTTAACGCCCTCGCCACCGCAATGGCCACTGCGCGCCACCGTCAGGGGCATATCCTGGAGATCGCCCGCGAGCGCCATGTCGAGCAGGCGCTGAATGAAACGCCGGATAAGCTGAACCGCGATCGTCGACTGGTGCTGTTGAGCGACCCGGTAACCATGTCGCGTCTGCACTATCGCGTATGGGCCGCGCCGGAGAAATACTCTTCATGGGTGAACGCCTATCAGCAGTTGGCGCTTAACCCGCTGGCGCTGAAAACGAAATAAGCCGTACGTTAAGGAAAATACCGGCAGCGATGCCGGTATTTTTTTATCTGAAATACGAGGATGTGGATGCGAATACTACCGATCATTGCCATGGCGCTGCTGCTCAGCGGCTGCGGCAGCATTATCAGCCGTACGGTGCCCGGGCAGGGGCATGGCAATCAATATTACCCGGGCGTACAGTGGGATGTTCGCGATTCGGCATGGCGCTATCTCACCATTCTCGACCTGCCGTTCTCGCTGGTATTTGATACGCTTCTGCTGCCTCTGGACGCCAGCCACGGCCCCTATAACTGATTAACGCTCGTCCCACTCGTCGGCTGCCGTCTGCCCCTCTTCGGTGTCCAGCGAGGGCTCGAGCTGAAATTCGCCTTCATCCCATTCGTGGAGCGTATTTTCCTCCAGCCACTCCTGACGCAGCTCTATCTCATCATAATCCCCGTCGAAGACGCTCTGCGCGGCTTCGCCGCTGAGCATCGGGAGGCATTCGCCTTGTTCCTCTTCGTCAGCAAAAAATTCGGCCTGCCAGGCGATATCGCCATCCTGCAGCACATACTTTTGAATGTTGAGCTGCTCAACGTTGGCGCTCTCTTCATCGCTGTCAGGGTTGTTGGCGAGAAATTCTTCACGTGCTGCATCAATAGCTTCTTCAAGCGTGGCGTAGAACATCGAATCCTTTGGCATAGCGAATCTCCTGAGAAGAATATGAATTGAACACGATTCAATCTATAGAAGGCGGTACGCACGGCGTCAAGGGACAGAGCCCCTCTCGACGTTAATTTACTGAATGCGAAGTATCCGCGGCTGGCCGACGCAGGCTGAGGGTGGAGTAGATCGCATTAAACAATACCACCCCTGCGGTGACCAGAAATACAGCGCGGAAGCCATAGTTAGCGGAAACCGACGCGCCAATCAGGGGGCCGGTAACGTTGCCAATATCGCGGAACGACTGGTTATAGCTGAAGATTCGCCCGGAGATCTGGCTGGTCGAGTTGTACACCAGCAGGGTTTGCACCGCCGGCAGCAGCGCGCCGTCCGCGGCGCCGAGCAGGAATCGCAGGATACCTAACTGCAGCGGGGTCTGAACGAACGACATCGGGATCAGGAGTAGCACCGAGATAATCAGCGCGACGATGAGGATTTTTTCCGGCCCGATGCGATCCCCCAGTTTGCCCAGCCGCGGGGCGCTCATCATGTTATGAAGGAAATCATTTGATATTACCGGGAAGAGACGGAAATAAACGGGAATCCGCGGGATTACTGGCTTCGCCCTGTTTAGGCATTTGATACCAGTCAAAGAGAAAGTGAGCCGAACGGCAAAACTTTTGATACTTCTACAGACGCGCCTTTAAAAGGCAAAGCATTACGTTCAAAATCAATTCTAACATACTTCGAAAATCAAGGCCGGTAAACATCGGTGTCGGTTTCTGAAACACCATTCATTGATTAACCGGCCTTCTTACCAGAGTTTGCAAGGCCTGTTTCTGCTACAACTTCACTAGCCTCAAATGCCTCTTTTTTCATACCACTATCAAGCCACACGAGAAGCCGTTCTTTCTCCAAATCATTGCATTGCAGTAGCTTGATATTGCGATCATCACGCAGCCGTAACACTGTATCAACCCCTTTGCGGACAACAATTTCAAACAGTGATTGTTTTTCCTCGTCTGACAAAATCGAGAACAGTGTCGCGAGTCTGGCGTCTGGATCACTTAGCCCTGAATGTGTGCGTTCTTTTTCATGTTCTTTCTTTGTGTCCACCGGTGGTTCCCCGATTCCCTCAACCAGCCAATCAAGCGATACACCTTCATGATTTGCAATAACTTCCAAAAGTTGCTTCCTAGGGGTGGGAGCAATATCACGCCTCTTATAATAGTTCTGTAGGGTATTGATGTTTATACCCCACGCCTTTGCGGCCTCGTTTCTCGATGGATAACGCTCTACCAGAGAAAAGATGCGCTCAATGATCGGTTCTTTTACATTACCGCCAAAAGAACATTTACGTTCTTTGCCCATAGCAAGTTCCTTTGTGTGTAATTAGTTGAAAAATAACAAAATATAAAGCCATAAAAAGAAAACCAAAAAGAACGTTGACTTGTGTTCATTGCGTTCTTATGATTTATCCATACGGATACCCGCGCAGTTATCCGCGCGGATAACTTTTTAGGATAGAGGAATCATGAGCCGAAATGAAGATCTGAATGCTGACTGGCATCCCGAGACCATAAAAGCCGAAATCCACAAACGTGGTTTGTCCCTCCGGACACTCTCCCTTCAGGCTGGTTACAGCAAGGATTCCCTGAAGAGTGTGTTGCGTACTCCCTGCAAGCCTTATCAGCAGATCGTCGCTGATGCTCTGGGCGTTTCCCCCGAAATAATCTGGCCAAGTCGTTACAGAACCAGTAGCTACGTCAATAAGGCGGTTTGAGTATGTTCTATGTTGCTAAGGAATTAGTTGGCATACCAGGCCTGCCCAAAACAGCAAAAGGTATCAGAGAGGCGCTTTGCCGGTTCTCCGCTGGTTCAGAAGAGCTTGTCCGTAAACGCACTGGAAGCAAAGCCTTTGAATATCACATTGACTGCCTTCCTGAGGCAGCTCAGAAAGCGCTACGTGCTCGCCAGATTAAAGAACTGATGAACGGTTCACCTAAAGAGCTGCCTGTCGCTCCTGATACCGCACCGGCTACACCACGTACCAAAGGTGCCGATGAAAGCAAAATAGCGGTGTACCGCAAGTGTCCTGCGCTGATGGAGCAGAAGCTGAACGGTCTGACAAATGCACAGCGCCAGACTGCAGATGCGCGTATGGCGCTGGTCGTTGAAGTGCTGCGCCTTGGTGAACTGCCGGGATACAGCCGGGCAAAAGCTATCCGCGAGATCGTACGTCAGGCACAAAATGGCGAACTGCCTGAGCGGTTGAGTGCAGCGGTCTCAATGGCGAACGCCAAAAAAGGCGCGTCACGGTCGCTGAGTGAAATATCACTCAAGCGCTGGGTGGCGGATTTTAACAAGACCCGCTCCGCCGCAGAACGTCTTCTTTTACTGGCTCCGGGCAAGCGTCAGGAGGTTAAACCAGAAGAAATCAGATGGTTGCCGGAGTTCCTGAGCTTTTATCGTCGCCCTGACGGTCGCGGTATTCAGGAGGCCTACGACGATTTTGCTGCTGAATGGGCTGAGCGTTATCAGGATGATGCCCTGATGGCCGCCGCCATCCCTTCTTATGATCAGGTGTGCTATGCCATGAATAAATTACCCGTTGTTGTTAAGCAGAAAGGCCGCATCACCGGCAGCGAGTTCCGCCAGTATGAGGGCTTTGTCCGCCGAGACTGGGAATCACTTCCGGTTAATTATGTCTGGATTGGTGACGGTCACGGCATGAAGATGAAGGTCGCCCATCCTGACCACGGAAACCCGTTCTCCCCGGAGGTAACGTTTATCCTGGATGGCAGTTGCCGCTACATTGTTGGCTGGAGCCTGGCGCTGTCAGAAAGCGTTATCGCGGTTGCCGATGCCCTGCGCCACGGCATTAAAAACCACGGCAAGCCGTTCCTGTACTATTCCGATAACGGTGGTGGTGAGACCAACAATACCTTCGATGCGGAGCTGACAGGTATTCTTCCCCGCCTCGGAATTGATCACCGTCTGGGTATCCCGGAAAACCCGCAGGGGCGAGGGATTATCGAGCGCCTTAACCGTTCGCTGGCCATGCGTATATCACGCCAGTTCGCTACCTATTACGGCACCGGCTCAGACCGTGGCACCGTTCGCCGCATGACAAAAGCGCTGCAGTCGGCGACGAATGCAGCGAACAAAGGGAAGGAGCTGACGGCAAAACAACAGCAGACCCTGCGCGATCTGCCGTCATGGGAATCACTCATTGAGCACATTGAGGCCGGTGTGGAGTGGTACAACAACCGCCCGCATGAGTCTCTGCCGCTTCGTGGTGATGGTGAGCACTTCACTCCGGCGCAGTTCCGCCGCTATAAGCTGGAGAAAGAAGCGACAGAAATCGAGTGGCTGTCAGAGCTTGAGCTGCGCGAAATGTTCATGCCGCAGATAGAGCGTACCGTCAACCGCTGTGAGGTCCGTTTATTCAATAACCTGTATTACTCCGTTGAGCTGAATAACGAGCACGGTAATAAAGTGCTGGTTAATTACGATATTCACGACGCAACAAAGGTCGTTATTCGGCGTCTGGATGGTTCCTTTATTTGTGAGGCTGTCTGGGATGGTAATAAACAGCAGGCATTCCCGGTCACTGCTGAATATCACCAACGTCAGCAACGCATCAAAGGGATGCGCCAGCGAGGCGAGGAGAAAGTCCGGCTGGCCGAGGCCGAGAACGTCCATACCCTGCCAGCTCCGGCAGAGCAGGAATGGCTGCACGGCAACGTCTATCGCCCCGTTCGTGGTGCTGCACCTGCAGCGCTGGCGGAAATGGAGGAAGAAGAATATAGCGAGGATGAGTATCTGAATAACTCGCTGGATATGCTGGAATCAAATAAGCGTAAAACCGCGATTTAAAACCATTTAAATACCCTTCAAATAATGGAGTGAATTATGTCTGAGGTGAATATTTCCGATATTCGCGAGGTTCTGCGCAACCTTGTCGATGGTACCCGTTTTACTTTTGCTCAGGTTGCCCGTGAAACCGGACTGTCTTCAAGTGTCGTCAGTGGCTTCATGAACAACAAATACGCCGGTGATAACGACCGCGTCGAGAAAGCCCTGCAGCGCTGGGTTGATAAACAGTATTCTGCCGCCGAACTGCCGGAGCCGCCGCGCTTTATTGAGACCCCAACCGTTAAACAAATCTGGACAGCCTTCCGCTATGCGCACCTGACGGAGTGCATCGGGGTGGTCTGCGGTAACCCCGGCGTCGGCAAGTCAGAAGCCGCCCGCGAATATCGTCGCAGTAACGACAACGTCTGGATGATAACGATCACCCCCTCATGTGCCAGCGTGCTGGAATGCCTGACCGAGCTGGCCTATGAGCTGGGGATGAATGATGCGCCGCGCCGCAAAGGTCCGCTGGCCCGCGCACTGCGTCGCCGTCTTGATGGCACTCAGGGCCTTGTCATCATTGACGAAGCAGACCATCTGGGCGCTGAAACGCTCGAAGAGCTGCGCCTACTGCAGGAAGCCACCCGCGTCGGGCTGGTGCTGATGGGGAACCACCGCGTTTACAGCAACATGACCGGCGGCAATCGTACCGTTGAGTTCGCCCGTCTGTTCTCCCGTATCGCCAAGCGTGTCGCTATTAACAAAACTAAAAAGGCCGATGTGGCCGCGATTGCCGACGCCTGGCATATCACCGGTGAAAAAGAGCGCGATTTGCTCCAGCAGATCGCACAGAAGCCCGGCGCACTGCGTATCCTCAGCCACTCCCTGCGGCTGGCGGCGATGACGGCTCACGGCGCGGGTGAAGCTGTCAGCGAAAGCTACATTCGCAAAGCACTGCGTGATCTGGATCTGGATGTTGATGTTTCAACGTTACTGAGGGGTTAACACCATGATTACTGAACGTATTGCTGAACATGTTGGTATGGCCACCGCTGCGCAGGCATGGCTGCAGGCGCGCGGTAGTCGTGTTACGGAGATGCGGGTGTGGATGCGCCGTCCGTGTCTGGAGATCACCTGTCCGCCGACTGAACTGGTGAACAGGGCTAATCATCTGATTGAACGCTGCCCCACAGGGACCCGTTCCGTGTGGATGGCCACCCTTGAAGGCTGTCATGTTATCTGGAGGTAAGTATGGAAAAGCGCCGTATGTGGACTAAGCAGGAAATTCAGTTCGTTCGTGAAAATGCTGGAAAGCTGACGTCACAGCAGATTGCCGACAGGCTTAACCGCACCCGTCAGGCTATCCAGTCTCAGGCTAACCGCTGGGGCCTGTCGGTTATTGTGCAACCAGCAGACGAGCATGATGCTTATCTTTGTCGCGAGCTTTATAAAGAGGGTCTGACCATTCCGGTTATTGCCGAAAAGATGGAATTAAGTCGTCGGGTTGTTTCGAATATTGTTTTTTCAGAATGCTATTAATTCAGTGAGGCTTTGATGAATAATTCAAATACCATCCCGGAAGGTTACCGGATTAACGCGCAGGGGCATTTAGTTCCTGAATCACAGATTAAACCACTGGATAAACTGCGTGATGAAATGGTGCTCGGCATCGTTGAAACCGCTCGCCTGCAGCGTCAGTCGCTGGTCGAGTTCAAGCTCGGCTCTATGGCGAAAATCGGTGACTTTATCGACCTTTCAGCCGCGGAGTACGGTGTTGAATATGGCGGTGCTAAAGGTAACGTCACGCTGGTCAGCTTTGATGGCCGTTATAAGCTGGTTCGTGCCGTTGGCGAGCATCGCATCTTTGATGAGCGTATTCAGGCAGCAAAAAAACTGATTGACGACTGTATCCATGAATGGTCTGCCGGGGCTAACGAGAAGATTATGGCAATGGTCGATCATGCCTTCCGTGTCAACAAACAGGGACGGATTGATATCAATCAGGTTCTCGGGCTCCGCTCACTGAATATTGACGATGCCAAATGGAATGAAGCGATGGACGCTGTAGCCGATGCTATTCAGGTCACGGGAACCAGTCAGTATCTGCGTTTATATGAGCGTCAGGACGATGGCACTTATAAACAGATATCGCTAGATTTAGCCAAACTCTGAATATTCGTTAATTAACTTTGTTTAATTTCCGGCGTCAGCGCCGTGGGGTTGCTCACGCCGAAATCCAGTAAGGGCATATTATGAATCCGAAAACAAAAGGTATTTTTGAGGCTGCATTCGCCAAATGGGGATTTGAATCTCAGGTGCTTGTTCTTTCCGAAGAGGCCAGCGAATTATCAGCTGCCTGCTGTCGTTTTCTAAATCATAAAACCGACAGCAGCAAAGTGGCCGAAGAAGCGGCGGACGTTGAGATCATGATTGAGCAACTGCGTCATAACGGGATGGGCCCAATGATTGACCATGAAAAGAACCGCAAGATGGCGCGTCTGGCTCAGGTTGTTGGTGTTGAGTCACAACCTGTCAGCCCCTTTGGCCCGTCCGTTATGGGGCTTCTGGAGGAAGCGACAGAACAGATGGGGCTGGCAGAAACTCTCTATCGCGACACCAAAACCAGCAATCGCTATGCCGCCGCTCGCGCCCGTATGGCCGTCAGTCTGCTGATGCAGGCTGCTCAAAAGATGATTCGCGAGCAGCAGCATGCCGAACGTATGCGGGCGGAGGGTAAAGCACATGATTAATTTAGAGCAGATTAAAGCCGATATTGCGGCCCGTAAGGCGATGCCAGCATGGGGGCCTCAGACGTCTATCGAGCGCATCAAGACTATCAACGCCACGCTTCCCAGCTTTTCGCTGAAAACGGTTGAGGCGCTGGTGAAGATGCTGGAGTCCTGCACCGGCACTAAAGCAATTCACGACGTTATAGCTGAGCGCCAGCGGCAGCAGACAGTAAAAGGATTCTCGACAGAACAGGATGATACATATGTCGGTTTCCAGCTGTCGGCAGCGGCAATCTGCTATATCGAACCGATGGAGGCCGAAAGCTATTGGCCAGCAGACTGGTATGACGACAGTTTCAAACCGACAGATACCCGGCGAAACCTGATTAAAGCCGCCGCACTTATCATCGCTGAAATCGAGCGTCTTGATCGTCAATTGCCTGAGGGAGGCCTATGACCCGCTCAAACGCAATCCAGCTTATCCATATCGCTAAAGGCCAGCTGGCGCTTGACGATGACACTTACCGTGCCCTGCTGGGGACGGCAGTTCCTGGCAAAACCAGTTGCAGCGATATGACGGTCAACGAGCTGCAGCATGTCATCAAGGCGCTGGAGGCTAAGGGGTTCAAAAGCAAACCTCAGCGCCGATCTAAGCGCCGCATGTCTGCCCCGTCTGACGTGAGCCTGAAAATCCGCGCGATATGGAAAACGATGTTTAACGAGGGTTTTATCCGGGATGGTAGCGATATTGCGCTCGACCGTTTTGTCCAGCGCCAGACTCGCATCCGTAATGGCGGCGCTGGCGTCTCCAGCCTGGAATGGATGCGCGGTGATGCCGAAGCGAATTTCCTTGAGAGCCTGAAACAATGGCACATCCGGGGGATGAGAGAGGCTATGTTAGAGCACAGCGTCCGACTCCCTGAAAACCCGGACACCGGCGAAGAAAGCCGGGACTATGACACAATCTGCAGCGCTTACGCTGACGCAGCCAGAAGGTGGATAAAATGAGTGGCGATCTCTTTGGTGACGTGCAGGACGACAGTATTCTGGACCATATCGATGATGAGATGGAGAGTTCCCGTTTCCCCTCGTTGTTGGCTGAACTGAATGCGTTATTGCGTAAGGAACTTGAACGCTTTGGCTATGACCCGCGCCATTCTATCGAGCTGGTCGCAGCCATCAGCAGTAAAATCGGCGGAATGCAGGTTTACTTTCCACGTGGTCAGGTGCTTGAACAACTCATCAGGGATATGCGTATCTGGCGTGATTTCCAGGGAAATAACATCCCTGAACTGGTTGAGCGCTACCAGGTGACCTACAAAACGGTGTATAAAGCTATCAAGCGAATGCGAAGGCTTGAAGTAAGTAAAAGACAATACTCTTTGGATATGGAGTGACAATAATGATCGGTGGGTTACTAATTGATGTGATTGTTGTTGTATGCGTTTTTTGGGTTTTTTTTGATGCGGCAAATAATAAAATCGGGACCTATGTTGCAACTGAAGGACTACACAAAGGCTACAAACGAGGTATGCCCCCTGTTGTATGGGGACTATTTTGTATGTTTATCATTCCTTTTTTTATTTACCTTTTTCGCCGGAAGGCGCTGATATCAATTGCTCAACAAAATCCCGTTGAAACAGATAAAAGTCGTGGCTTTATTTTGCTTTTTCTTATGGTAGCGATTATGGAACTATACAGTTACCGAGAATTTCTTTTTTACTATTAACCATCAATGAAGCCGGTAAATCCGGCTTTTTTTATGCCTGCAGCAAACTGGGATAAGTCAGATTGACTTACTCCCAAAGGTGCAGGCATGACAACATCATTTCCCCTCTCATTTTCTCACGCGCTCGCTTTCGTTCTCGCCCGCGAAGGTGGTTATGTTAATGACCTGACCGACAAAGGCGGCGAAACCAAATACGGTATTTCCGATAAACGTGATGGTCTTGCCGATGGCAAAACCGACGTCGATGGCGACGGTAAACCCGATACCCGAATTAAAGACCTGACTGAAGAACAGGCCGGGCAAATTTATTTCCGCGATTACTGGTATCCGGCTTATTGCTCTGACTGGCCGGATGGCATCTCACTTTTTGTCTTTGATTCATCCGTGCAACATGGTGCTAAAAAAGCGATCCAGTTACTGCAGGATGCGGTCGGCGTCACCGCTGATGGCATCGTCGGCCCCAAAACCACCAGAGCCGTCATTGGTGCAGACGCTGAATGGCTCCTGACCCGCTGCTTCCTACGCCGTTCCCGCTATTACGCCGAGATCATCAAAGCCAATGCTTCACAGGGTAAATACCTCAATGGCTGGTTTAACCGCCTCGATGAACTGGCGAACGCCTGTCAGGAGGTCATTGGCGGTCAGGTCTCGGTTGCCCGGAGCTGAGCATGGGTAAAGGCTGGGATTCATCGTTACGCGCGGGGCGGCGCGACCGCCTCCGTCAGGAGGTGCTTCACCGGGTTGCCGGTGGCCCTCCGCCCGTTCCTCAGGACTACACAGGCTGTGACGGCACTCATGCCAGTTATTACCGCAAAGGCTGGGACTCTGTCGATACAAGAGACATCGTCTGGCAGTGCCAGCGATACAAGGAAAAACATCATGTTTAAATCGTTGAATACTGACTGGCTGAAGCTGGCATTACTCCGGGTATTTCAGTCCGGCTGGACAGTGGTGATTGTGGTGGGATTGTCGCTGCTGTTCTGCAGCTTCACTGGCCGTCAGGCGTTTATTGTCTGGTGGCTGACTTTCGCCGGGGTGCTGTTAATTGGTGCGAGCGTATGGCTCGGCAATCTGCCTTACCGTCTGCTGCAGCCGGGTAATTCTGCTCGCCGGTGGTCAGGTGCGTTGTCCTGGATAATCTGGGGAGCTGGTTGCCTGTTGCTGGCCGTCGCTCCCGCGAATGCAAAAGACCCGTGGGTCCTGCTGTTTAATCCGCTGGCTGGGCTGACCGCATTCCTTCTCTTGTTATGGGCTTCACATAAGGAGCCGCTCAAATGGATCCGATAACCCTTTCCACAGTGGCCTCCGTTCTGCTCAAAGCCGGGCCTTCTCTGGTCCGCACTGTCGGTGGCTGGTTCGGTGGCGACAGTGCCACGGCAAAAGCGGCGGACTCGGTGGCCAGTATTGTCGAGACCGTCAACGGTGCCATCAATCCTGCTGACCAGCAGCGTGTGCTGGAGCAGAAGCTGGCGCAGCTCCCGCCTGAGCAACTCGTCCAGCTTGAAACCTTAAAGGTACAGCTGCAGCAGTTCCAGCTGGAGCGGGACAAGGCGCAGATGGCAGATCAGCAGGCTACACACCACGAACAGCAGGAAACCATCCGCAACGGCGACAACGCCACGGACGAATATGTCCGCCAGACCCGTCCGCTGATGGCTCGACTTTCGCTCTACAGCAGCATTGCTTACGTGATGATCATGTCGCTGGGCCAGCAGGCTGGTGCAGTGGCCGGTGCTTTTGGTCATACGTTTTCCATGCCCGCACCGGACTGGGATATTTCGCTGATGCTGGCAACTCCGGCGCTGGGTTATCTGGGTTTCAGGACACTGGACGGGTTCGCCCGGTACAGCAAATCCAGCAAACACAAGGTCATGGTGGGTAAATGACTAAAGCATTTGATCGCGCCAGCGACCTTGAAATGGAAGAACGGGAACGGCTCTTAAACCAGCATTTAAAGCGCGTTAAAGAGCTGACGGATGAGTACGGGTTCTGTAACGACTGCGGCGAAGCGACTCCGGGCGCTGCCGTACGCAGCGACCTGCTTCACCTGTCAGGCCATCAGAGAACATAAG
>SKEP01000635.1_pt1 | contig 21199 bp, 19 predicted proteins | sample 4826901 | NCBI WGS metagenome assembly SKEP01 (sample SAMN11008806, study PRJNA524170) | human gut metagenome | biome: Human fecal sample; material: Feces; isolation source: fecal sample from pouch patient p4, p43, p49, p54, p55 | host: Homo sapiens | place: Israel: Tel-Aviv | collected 2014-03-20
TATTTGACCTGGTATATGTTATGACAGGCGGCGGCCCGAACCATGTCAGTGAAGTTCCTGCAACATTGATGTATGATAATCTGTTTGTAAAATGCCGCTATGGTTACGGCAGCGCCCAGGCGTTCTTTATCGTATTTGAGTGTCTGTTGTTCAGCTTCCTGATCAACCGCATTTTCAAAAAATCCGAAGAAAATGCATCGATGATTTGAGAGGAGCCAGATGAATATGAGTGCTATGAAATTAAAAAAGACTTTAATCTATCTGTTCCTGGCGGTATTTACTTTTATTCAGATATTCCCGTTCTACTGGCTGGTAACATTCTCATTCAAGAGTAATACAGAAATATTTGATTCCAACAATCTGGTAGGTCTGCCGAAAGTATGGCATCTGGAAAATTACTCCAAGGCCCTTATGGGAGGAGAAATCTTACGATATTTGTTAAACTCTGTTTTCTATGCAGTAGTGACAGTTGTGGTTTCAACACTTCTGGCATCTATGGTTGCATATGCCATTAACAGAATGTACTGGAAGGCCAAGGGAATTGTGGCAGCGATCTTCAGTCTGGGAATCATGATCCCTGTACAGGCAACACTGCTTCCATTGTTCCAGGGACTGGACCGTCTGGGAATCAGAGGGGGATATTTGGGACTGATGCTTCCGTATATCACATTTGCTATGCCGATGACGGTTATGATATTGAGCGGATTTTTTAAATCTCTGCCAAGAGAGATCGAAGAAGCTGCATGTATCGACGGATGTAATATTTTCAATATGTTTTTCAGGATCATCCTGCCTATGATACGTCCCGCAATTGCCACTTCCTGTATCTTCGCATTCCTGAATACATGGAACGAGCTTTTATTTGCTAACACATTCGTAGACAGTTCCCAGTATAAGACACTTCCTGTAGGAATCATGTCCTTCGTAGGCGAACATTCTACGAACTGGGGAATTATCGGAGCCGGTATGGTGATCGCCACACTGCCTACAGTAGTGATCTATCTGCTGTTGAGCAAACAGGTTCAGGAGAGCTTTACAGTTGGAGCTGTAAAAGGTTAAAAACTGTAAAAGATTAAAAAGTGAACAGGATATAAACAGAAACTGCATTTGCTGATCGGATTGTAATGGATCAGTGATGCAGTTTCTTTTTTCTTGTTCCATTCCCTTTTCTATGCTAAAATACTTTCATGATATCACGAACAGCTTTTCATCGTACAATATCAGGAAAGAGGCGAAGAAATTGAACATTAAAAATTCCTGTATTTCCTACATTGACACAGACTGGTCCTATCAGCTTGCCAAACGCATGGAAAAAGAAAAAACCAATTCTGTCCTGGGTTATCGTACTGCAGGTTCTGATGCAGAGACGGCCACAGGGGAGATGCTTTATAAAGAAATGGAGCAGATCGGTCTGAAAGATGTAACGAAGGATAGGTTTACACTGGATGGCTGGGAATTTAAGAAAGCTGTACTGAAGTTCACGGATGAAGCAGGCCAGACTCATGAATTCCAGATGGGCGGTTACCAGACGAACTTCGAAACGGACGGATTTCAGGATTACGAACTTGTCTATCTGGGAAAAGGCACAGCAGCTGATTACGAAGGAGTGAATGTAAAAGGCAGGCTGGTTATGGTGGAGATCAACCAGAGGGATGAATGGTGGATCAGCTTTCCGGTATATCAGGCCTATTTAAGAGGGGCAGCAGCTCTCATTGCAGTGCAGGCCAACGGTTACGGTGAGATCGCGGAGACAGCCCTGAATGCACAGGATATTGCTGGGCCGGATTTCGCACCTGCATTTTCCTTGTCACAGGCAGATGCCCGGGTACTGAAAGATGCCTTGAGGGAGAAAGAATTCGTTACCGTTTCCCTTGATGCCTGCTCCAGGGTGATGCCTGATGTGAAAGCCAGCAATATTGTGGGAAAAATCCCAGGTACAGAGACAGATTCCATGATCCTGTTATCTGCCCATTATGATTCCTATTTCGATGGATTTCAGGATGATAATGCAGCCATCGCCATGATGCTGGGAATTGCCAGGGCTTTGGTAAAGGGAGGATATCAGCCTGCTCATACCATCGTCTTCTGTGCCATGGCAGCGGAAGAATGGGGAGTGATCGACTCCAAGTACGACTGGTCCACAGGGGCTTACAATCAGATATTTCGCGTACATCCGGAATGGCAGGGAAAAGTAATTGCAGATCTGAACTTTGAACTTCCGGCCCATGCACATAATACCCGGGATGCCATCCGCTGTACTTATGAATATGCAGATTTTATCCGGGAGTTTACAGAATCACTCACTGTGCCAAAAGAGGCGTATCCGGATGGGATTACAGTTCTGTATCCCATTGAAACCTGGTCCGATGATTTCTCCATGGCGATCGCGGGGATTCCTTCTACAGTCAATGATTTCAGTGCAGGTCCCTTCATGCAGAATTATTATCATTCACAGTATGATAATCAGGATGTATATCAGGAACCGGTCTATCGTTTCCATCATGAATGCTATCTGAAACTGATCATGGAATTGGACCGTCTGGTACTGCCGCCGATGAATTTCGGCAATACCATGCATGCAGTGGCAGCCAGTGTGAGGGATACAGCTTCTGACTGTGCATCAGGAGAGCAGAAGGAACTTCTGACACAACTGGAGGCAGCAGAAGAACTGGGATCACAGATCTATGACTGGATCTGCAGGATCAACGGAGAATATCAGAGTTTGACAGAGCGTTCAGCGAAGAAAGCTTTCCGTGAGAAATGGCAGCCACAGGGACAGAAACTTCTTCATATTTTCCGCAAGGCTCAGGATTATCTGGTGCGCCTGAACTGGCAGGATGAAGTAATGTTTCCGCAGGAAGCAGCAGCCTGGAATATCCGCCAGCTTGAGAAAGCAAGGATATCCCTGGAGAAAAATGACATCACAGATGCGCTGAAAGCCCTTTACCGGGTAGATAATAATATGTATGCCTTTCTTTTTGACGAAGAGGTTTACTATCATTTCACAGAATACATCCTTCACCAGCCCAAGGACCGCCTGATGTGGGGAGCAGGACGCATCATGCATCATGAGAACCTCTACGGGATCGTTCAGAAACTGAAAGAGCGGATGAATGAAAAAGAGCCTGAACTGGATGGAGAGATCCGCCGCCTGGAGGCTGCCCTGCGCAGACAGAGAGCTTACTACAGAGATGATATCCGCTATCTGAAACAATCGGTTTCCAGGATTTACGTAATGCTGGAAGAAATAAAAGGATGTTAGGGTCAAAGCGTGCAGGCACGAACGGCTTTTTGAACTTTAACTCTGATATTATAGAATAATTGAAGGAGATTTATACATAATATGGAAAGCAATAAGTTATACAGAGTACAGGAAGACGATTTGCCGCGATTGCAGAAACTGCTGACGGTCTGCTTCGCCCAGGATCCGTTATATCATGCACTGATCCCTGATGACGATACCAGAGAACGGCTTCTCCCGGAGCTTTTTTCCTGCGATCTGACGGAGTTTTTTCACACCTGTGAGATCTATTCCGACAGCAGTGAACTGAACAGTATTCTGGTGGTTTCTGATGAAACAGAGCATTATAATTTCCTGGAGTACTGCCTCACAGAGGCGAAGGCCATGCTTACCACAGATGGCTGGCTGATCAAAGAGGATCCCAGCCTGAAGACCTTCTGGAATTTCGTTCAGGGAAAGGATTACCTGAATTCCAGCTGGACGGACCAGCTTCATCAGACCGAACGGCTTCATGTAATTTACCTGGCAGTGGATCCGGGCCATCAGCACCATGGACTGGCAGAACTTCTGATGGATGAAGTGATCGATTATGCACAGGAACATAAGATGCTGATCTCCCTGGAAACGCATAATCCCAACAATGTTCCCATCTATGAGCATTTCGGCTTCAAGACTTATGGAATTGTGGAGAAACCTCATTTCGGACTGAAGCAGTATTGTATGATCAAAGAAGCATCTGTATAAAAAAATAGCCTATTTTGCAGTTGGATTTTTGTATAAATCTTCATCTGGTAATCTTTGCAGATTTATATTATAATAAGATATAAATATGTTGTACTATATCAAGAAAGATAACTAATAAGGAGGACTTATAATGGTACGCAACGCGATGAGCGCAACTGAATATTATATTTTGAATTATTTATGGTCCAGAGAAACACCAGGGACTTTTTCCGAGATTATGAATTACTTTAATAACGAGGCAAATAAAGAATGGAAAAAGCAGACTGTAAATACATTCCTTACACGCCTTGCTCAGAAAGGTTTTCTGAATATTGATAAAAGCGGTAAACGTGCGATCTATATTCCGGCCGTTACGAAGCAGAAATATTTCGAGAATTATGCTCAGCAGATCGTTGACGATTCTTATGAAGGTTCTCTGAAGAATTTTGTCAGTGCATTTACCAATGTCCGTAAGCTGACTGAGAGCGAGAAAGAAGATCTGATCAATTATATTAAAGGACTGAATTAATATAGAAGAGAGACATCAGTGGAAAGAAGAATCCTGCAGGCAGGGTTCTTTTTTTTGTATGTTTTTTGATACAATTCAATTTTTTTTCGTAAATACTAGACAAAATATAAAAAGTTGTTTTATACTGTTCAGGCAAAAAATAAATAACATTTATTGGTTTTGAACCAGTCGTTGTAAGTTCCGCAAGGATTAATAGAGAAACCGGTGTAAGTCCGGTACGATCCCGTCACTGTAATAGGGAGCTTCGTAATGATAAATGTCACTGGACCATGTGAAGTTAAAGTTGGTCTGGGAAGGCGATTTCGAAGTGATGATTTTAAGTCAGGAGAACTGCTTACAATTGGGATAGGAATGATTCTTACGGTAGATAGGAAGCATAATTTTTTCGTGTCATTTTGTGTCCGTATGTATGGTATTTTATATACGGGCTATTTTTTTGCGTAAAATTAAGCCCCCTGGGGGGATTTTTCCGCGTTACTGAACAAAAGGCGCTCAGTAACAATTCTGAAATTGGTTTAATTCACGAAAGATGTAGGAAGGAGATTATTTTGACGAAAAAACAAATCGGGAAAAGATTTCTGCAGATTCTGATCGTCCTTTTCGGTATCAGTTTTCTGACCTTTGGACTGACTTATCTGTCTCCTGGTGATCCGGCTGAGATCATGCTGACAGAGTGCGGTAATCTTCCCACACCGGAGCTTCTGGAACAGACAAGACATGAGCTGGGTCTTGACCAGCCGTTTCTTGTACAGTATGGAAGCTGGCTCAAGGGTGTGCTTACCGGAGATATGGGACAGTCCTATTCCTTTAAGATGCCGGTAGTACAGAAACTTGTATCCTGTTTCTGGCCAACCCTGAAGATGTCTTTGCTGGCATTGCTGATGATGATCGTGATTTCCATCCCATTGGGAATCCTGGCAGCAGTGTATCAGAACAAATTCCCGGACTATTTTGTAAGAGGAATTACTTTTATCGGGGTGTCCGTACCAAGCTTCTGGCTGGGTCTGATCTTACTTAGCATCTTCGGTGTACAGCTTCGCTGGGTAAATGTAGCAGGAGGAAGCACCGACTTAAAGGCGATGATCCTGCCGTCACTTACGTTGGCCCTTGCCATGTCTGCGAAATATACAAGACAGGTAAGAAGTGCGGTTCTGGAGGAGCTTCACCAGGATTATGTAACAGGTGCACGAATGAGAGGAATCAAAGAGAGCGTAATCCTCTGGAGACATGTTCTTCCGAATGTAATGCTCCCACTGGTAACTCTGCTTGGACTTTCTCTGGGAAGTCTTCTTGGCGGTACTGCGGTCGTTGAGATCATCTACAACTGGCCTGGTATGGGAAATATGGCAGTCAAAGCAATCTCCTGCCGCGATTATCCGCTGGTTCAGGGATATGTACTGTGGATCGCTATCCTGTATATGTGTATCAATCTGCTTGTGGATCTGTCCTATACTTATCTGGATCCAAGACTTAAGGAGGATAGATAATTGAAGTTAGCGAAAGTATTTAAAGAAAATAAGCAGTTTACCCTTTTTTCGATACTGGCGCTGGTGGTAGTCGGTGTAGCTGTGTTTGCTCCGCAGATCGCACCCTACGACCCGCTGGATGCAGTAATGCTGGAATCCCTTCAGGCGCCAAGTTCTGCACATCCCTTTGGAACAGACAAGCTGGGACGTGACCTGTTATCACGAGTGATCTTCGGAACCAGAACTTCTCTGGTCATGACATTATGTCTGGTAGCAGTTATCTTTGTGATCGGTACATTTCTTGGAGTTATCGCCGGATACTTCGGTGGAATCATAGACAGTGTGATCATGCGTATCGCAGATATGATGATCTCTTTCCCTGGTCTGGTACTTGCCATCGCAATCGCCGGTATGCTGGGACCGAACCTTGTAAATGCGGTTATCTCCATTGCAGCAGTAAGCTGGACCAAATATGCCCGTCTTGCACGAAGCATGGTACTGAGAGTAAAGAAAAACCTTTATATTGAAGCAGCAGTCGTAAACGGAACCAAGACATGGAAGATTCTGCTTGTACATGTTCTCCCGAACATGGTTACTCAGATGGTAGTAACTGCAGCAGCAGATATCGGAACCATGATGCTGGAGCTGGCATCCTTGTCATTCCTTGGTTTTGGTGCTACAGCGCCGACACCTGAATGGGGATTGATGCTCAACGAGGGAAGAACTTACATGGCAAAAGCACCTTGGCTGATGATCTACCCAGGTATTGCGATCGTGATCTGCGTAGTTATCTTCAACATGCTTGGTGACAGCATCCGTGACGTTCTCGATCCGAGACAGGAGTAAGAAAGCAGGCTGTTGTTTCTTATATAATGAGGACAGCTCAAATATATCCGCATGGTAAAAAAATGCCGGGTATAAAAAGTTCTGCGGCTTCCGTACTGAACCGTAGAAGATAAGGTAAGATAGAGTAACAATCAACCGGTGCAGACAGCAATCGGACTTCTGCACAAGTAATAATGATAAATGATCAACCATAAAGTGGAAATGAATCCCACTTACCTAATTTTTTCAGGAGGAATATATGAAAAACACATTATTCAAAAAAGTTTTAGCAGTAGCACTTGCATGTACAATGACATTTTCCATGGCAACTGTAACTCACGCAGCAGATGCAAAAGAGATCACAATCGGTGTAACAAGCTTCGCTGATACTCTGGAGCCTACAGAGCAGTACTTCAGCTGGGTTGTTTCCCGTTATGCTATTGGTGAGTGCCTTACTAAATTCGATGAGAACGGTGAAATCGTTCCTTGTCTGGCAGAGAGCTGGGAAAACAGCGAAGACGGACTTACATGGACATTCAAGATCCGTGAAGGCGTGAAATTCTCCAACGGTGATGACATGACACCGGAGATGGTAATGGCATCTATCCAGCGTACAGCTGACAAGAGCGACCGTGTACCGGAGTTCTTTGACCTGGACAGCATGGAAGTTGACGGACAGAACCTGATCTTCCACTTAAACAGAGCAAACGCAAACATGGCAGGAAGCCTTGCAGACCCGTTATTCCTGATCGTAGATACAAACGTAGATGACTCTACATTTGCAATGGAAGGACCGATCTGTACAGGACCTTACGCAGTAGAATCTTTCAGCCCTACAGACTCCTGCGTTGTGGTTAAGAATGAGAATTACTGGGATGGAGAAGTGCCGCTGGATAAGGTTACACTGAAATGTGTAGATGATCAGACAACACGTTCCATGGCTCTTCAGACAGGTGAGATCGATATCGCTTATAACTTAAAGACAGAGAACCTTATTGAGTTTGAAGGAAATGACAATTATGAGATCCAGGAGCTTCAGTCCCTGCGTTCCACATACGCATTCATGAACCAGAGTGAAGGTCGTGCACTCAGCGATAAAGCGCTTCGCCAGGCACTTCTGCGCGGACTTGATAAACAGACATACTGTGACGTTCTTCTTGAGGGTGGAGCTACAGCAGGTAAAGCACCGGTACCTCCGACACTTGACTTCGGATTTGATGATCTGAACGATGAGAACAGCTATGATCCGGAAGGTGCGAAAGCAATCCTTGAGGAAGCTGGATATAAAGATACAGACGGTGACGGATTCGTGGAAACACCGGACGGAGATCCGCTGACACTTGATTTCGTTATCTATACAAGCCGTGCAGAGCTTGGTGTTTACGCACAGGCAGCACAGGCAAGCTTAAAAGATATCGGTATCAATGTAAACCTGAACACAGTAAGTTATGAAACACTTCTCGACATGAGAGATTCCGGTCAGTATGACCTTCTTATCTGGAACGTACTTGTTGCAAACACAGGTGACCCGGAAAACTACTTAAGAGAAAACTGGTACAGCAAATCTGCAAACAACACAGCAGGATACAATAATCCGGAAGTAGATGAACTTCTTGATGAGCTTGCAGGAACATTTGACGAAGAAGAAAGAAAAGACCTGATCATCAAGATCCAGCAGGATATCATGGATGATGCAGCAACTGTATTCTTCGGATATGAGACAACTTATCTGTTCTCCAACAAGAGAGTTACAGGCGTGAAGATGTATCCGATGGATTACTACTGGCTGACAAAAGACATTACACTTGCTGAGTAATCTTAATCAAAAAGGAGCGTTAATTTATGCTTGAAATAAAGGATCTCTCAGTCCAGTATGGAAAGCAGGCACCTACCATCGAACATTTCAACCTGAACATGAAGAAGGGCGAGATCATCAGTGTTGTAGGTGAGAGTGGAAGTGGAAAGACCACTGTTATCAGAGCTGTCCTCGGCGCACTTGCCGGAGGCGGTAAGGTAACACAGGGAGATATCCTCTTTAACGGAAAATCCCTGCTGACCAATACCAAGGATGAATGGAGACAGTTAAGAGGAACACGTATATCCATGATCTTCCAGGACTGCGGCGGAACCCTGAATCCGATCCGTAAGATTGGAAGCCAGTTCGTGGAATATATCTGTACTCATTCAAAAATGTCAAAAGAAGAAGCATGGAAAAAGGGTGTCAGCATGATCGAGAAGATGCGTCTTCCGGAAGCAGAGAATATCATGAACAGTTATCCTCATCAGCTTTCCGGTGGTATGCGTCAGCGTGTCGGTATCGCCATGGCAATGACCTTTAATCCGGAACTGCTTCTGGCAGACGAACCGACCAGTGCGCTGGACGTTACCACTCAGGCACAGATCGTACGTCAGATGATGGAACTTCGTGATGATTTCCACACAAGTATCATCATCGTAACCCATAACATTGGTGTAGCTGCTTACATGGCGGATCAGCTGATCGTTATGCAGCACGGAAAAGTCGTGGATCAGGGAACAAGGGATGAGGTTATGAATCATCCGACAAGTGATTATACAAAGAAACTTCTGGCAGCAGTACCGGAAATGGAGGGACGCCGTTTTGTTTAAGGAATCAGATATCGTGCTGAGTGCAAAGCACATCGTAAAACAGTTTCCGGCATCCCATGGACGGACACTGACAGCCTGCAATGACATTAACCTTAATGTATATAAAGGCAAGACATTAGGAATCGTAGGAGAGAGTGGATGCGGTAAATCCACATTCGTAAGAATGGTCATCTCCCTCGACAAGCCTACCAGCGGTGAGATTCTGTATCATGGCAAAAACCTTGCTGATCTTTCCAGGAAAGAAACATGGTTAAACCGCCAGAACATGCAGATGGTTTTCCAGGATCCGCTGGCATCATTTAACCCGAAGATGAAGATCGTGGATATCCTTACAGAGCCGCTGATCAATTTCGGAAAATTAAAGAAAAGCGAAAAAGAAGCCAAAGCAAGAGAACTGCTGGAAATGGTAGAACTGCCGGGTGATTTCGTAGATCGTTATCCGCACAACATGAGTGGTGGACAGAGACAGAGAATCAGTATTGCAAGAGCGCTTTCACTGGAACCGGAGATCCTGGTTTGTGATGAGGCGACATCTGCACTGGACGTTTCCGTACAGGAATCTGTGATCGAGCTTCTGGTACGACTTCAGAAAGAAAAAAATATCAGCATGCTTTTCATCTGTCATGACCTGGCGCTGATCCGCTCTTTTGCCCATCAGATCGCTGTTATGTATCTGGGAAATATCGTAGAGGTTATTCCCGGTGAAGATGTTACAGAGCATGCAGTACACCCGTATACACAGGCACTTCTGGGTGCACAGTTCTCAATCCACATGGATCCCAGTCAGAAAATCCAGAGTATCGAGAGTGAAGCACCAAGTCCTCTGGATGTACCTAAGGGCTGCCCTTTCCAGAACCGCTGCGAGCATTATATTGACAGATGTAAGGCAGAGATGCCGAAGCTGAAAGAAATTGCTCCCGGACATGAAGCAGCTTGTTTCTATGTGGAGGAGCATCTGAAAAATTGAAGGAAAGGGGGAAGGTGTAATGAGAAGAAAGTTTATCAGTCTGACACTGAGTGCAGCTCTTGTGCTTGGAGTTACAACCCCTGCCTGGGCTGCCGCTGAAACCTATGCAGATGGTGAGGCGCATACAATTGGTGTCATCGTATATGATCCAGATTCCTCAGAGATGGAAATGTTCGCTGACTACTACCGTGATTATATCCAGTCAGGTTTTCCTGTGAAATTCATTTTCTCCGGCAGGACAACCAACGCAGAGGATGAGATTCAGTATATTGATAAAATGAAAGAGCAGGGTGCAGAAGGAATCATTTCTTTTGCAGGTTTTGCAGCAGGACTTCAGGATATCATCGGGGAATGTGAAAAGGAAGAGGTGTATTATGCACTTGGTTCCAACACGATCAGCGATGAGAATTATGAAGCAGTAAAAGATAATACCTATTATATGGGAAGTGTGGGACCGAAGCTTGAAGATGTGTACCAGAGCGGATGTGATATGACAGAGTATTTTCTGGATAAGGGTGCGAAGAATTTCGTGATCATGTCCGGTGGCGCTTCTTCAGGGAACCGTCTGCATCAGGTGAGAACCTGGGGAATGCTCAATACATTGGAAGAGAAAGCAGGGCTGGTTCTGACAGAAGAAGCAGAAACACTTTCTACAACAGAAGAAGTTACAAAGCTTTCCAGTGAAGACGGCTCTGTACAGGTTACGATCTGTCCGGGATACACAGAGCAGGATGGACCGGGACTTGACAATCTGAGTACTGCATTTGCAGATGGAAACTGTGATGCATTGATGAGTGCATTCCATGTTTCTACTTATCTGGACAAAATTGCAGATAAAGAGAAAGAACAGAACAGCAATATTCTGGTAGGTTCTATCGACAGTTTTACCGATGGAAATTATGAGCTTTTCCAGGAGAAAGATATGTTCGGAAATCCACCTGTTGATTATGTACAGGGTAAATATGCATCTCTGGCAGGCCCTGCATTTGCCATGATCTACAATGCCATCACAGGAAATTCGGATGCAGTGAAAGAGAACGGACAGGCAGCACGTCTGTACCAGGGCTTCTGGACCGCAACAGACGAGAAAGATTATGAAGAGCTTTATGGATATGCAACAGGTATTTATGAAAACGCATACAGCTGTGATGATCTTCAGGGCGTGATCAAGGTATTTGATGAAAGTGCTACACCTGAGAAGTTCAAAGAGCTGACAGAGAGCTATTCTGTAGAAGATGCTAAGGCGCGTATCTTTGATGAGGAATAATATTTATTTATGAAAACATCTGCTTATTTCTGTTTTTATTGACAGGAATGTGAAAGAATGTTAAAAATGAAAAGCAGGGAGTTGATACTTCAGGTATCTGCTCCCTGTTTGAAAATGCAGAAGTTTTATACAACTAACTATCAAGAACCAAATTTACAAAATGGAATAAGAGTCTGCCAGTGGATGATAAGATCTGGCAGAGATGGAATGAGTAAAAGGAGAAGATTGGATGAGGACATTACGTGTAGCAGACCTGGAAGCGAAGCCGGGTGAGAAAGTATCCGGATTTGTGCATATCATTGGCGCAGAATTCGGAATCCCAGTAACACTGATCTGCGGAGAGAAAGAGGGCGAGACAGTCGTGATCTCCGGTGGTGTACATAATGCTGAATATGTGGGAATTCAGGCTGCCATGCAGCTTGCGGATGAACTGGATCCAAAGAAGATCGCAGGAAATATCATAGTGATCCGCCTGATGAACAGAACAGGATTCGAGCACCGTACCATGAGTTTTACCTATGAGGATGGAAAAAACCTGAACAGAGTTTTCCCTGGAAATCCGAACGGTACACTTAGTGACAGAATCGCCTATACTGTTGTGACAGAATTTTTCCCGAAAGCGGATTACTATGTGGATCTGCACTGTGGTGACGGATTTGAGGGCCTGGTATCCTATGTATACTGTACAGGTGCAGCAACGCCGGAAGTAGCCGCAAAGAGCCGCGAAATGGCTGAGATCGCACATGTGGACTATCTGGTAACTTCCATGTGTGGAACAGGCGGAGCTTATAACTATGCTGGAAGCATGGGAATTCCGAGTATCCTGCTGGAACGTGGTCACAGCTCCCGCTGGTGTGAAGATCTGGTTGCTGAGGATGTTCATGATGTGAAGAATATCCTCAGACATCTTGGAGTTCTTCGCGGTAAATCTCATATGCATGGCAAACCGCCGGTAGAAGTAAGTCCTGTTATCTATGAGGATGCACCGGTATCAGGATGCTGGTACCCGGCGAAACAGCCGGGTGAGACTTTCAAAGAGGGAGAAGTGCTGGGAAGGATCTGCGATTATTTTGGACGGGAACTGTTTGTGTACAGAGCCAAAATGGGCGGAATTATTCTTTACCAGACGATCAGTTTATGTATTATGAAAGATACGCCGATGGTTTCTTATGGAACCTGGGATGAGGATACACAGGGTAAGATCGAGGTTGAATGTGAAGTGTGTGGAAATGCAAAACATAAGCATGGACATCACCATAAGAAGGATGATAAGCACCATAAACGTCATGAACATCATAAAGAAATGTGATGTCTGTGAAAGTCAGAAATTAGAGTATAAATAAGTAAGAACTGCAAACTGTAAAAAATACGGCTGCGCTATATCTGTAAAGTGAATTTCAGATACAGTGCAGCCGTGTTTTATACTAATCTTCATGAAACAGAATCTGTGTAAAGAATCTCACATCTGAGTCATCTGCCCAGCAGACCATACCAACTGCGTCAGCCATTTTCTGGGCATCCACACTGTAAGCAGACATACAGGAACAATTCTTATACGGTCCTGCACTCATGATCAGGACATCTTCTTTTCCATTTTCCTGCATCCATTTGGCAAGCTGTTCGGTAAGAATATTCTGTGCATGCTTCGCCTGTTTGAAAAGAACCGGATCCATGACCGGATCTTTCAGAACCGTCTGGAGAACCAGCGCTTTTTCATATTTCATTGCTTTCTCCTGCATTTCCTCAACAGTGCCGCAGGCAGGCGGACATGCAGGAACCAGGTTATAATTTCCGCAGAGATTGTCCTCGCAGAACTGTCTGTATTCCGGTACAAATACCAGGTCTTTTGTATCCATGATCGCTGCATTTGCGAATCCCATGGAAAGTGCTTCCTTTATTAAATCCATAAAAAAGTCTCCCTTCTTAAGTTGGATTGTTTGTCTTTAATCTGTCATGATTATAACATTTTGAAGTAAATAAAGACAGAGTTATTGAGGTAAAAAAGTATGCATTTTAAACAGAAACTGCGCTGGAAATACAGGGCAGTAATTGATATAATAAATGTAGTAAGTTTTATCTGTGAGAGGAATTTGTATGGATATGATAAATGAAACGGGCAAAGGAGTGAAAACGAAATATCGTCTTGCACAGTCAATGAAAGAATGTATGAAAACAATGTCTGTAGATAACATTACGGTGAAGCAGATCACGGAAGATTGTGGAGTTACCAGGCAGACTTTCTACCGGAATTTTATGGACAAATTTGATCTGATAAACTGCGGAGCAGTTATTCGGTTATGAGCAAGTAGCGAAGCGGATTGCGAATATCCGCTTGATTATTGTAAAGTACTGATTCAGTTTAACAACCGTAGCAAGAATTCCCTCACCTCTATAGGTGATGGGATGAATTGCACATACTTAAATGAAAAACTAAATTCCAGCTGTGGATTATCTTAGAATATATTTGCAATCATATACTATAAAATATATTCAAATCTCCAATAACTATTCCTATAAAAGTAAATAATATTAATAGCAAATACAACCAAAATGCCAGTTTACAGGGTTGACAATAACACCACTTTAGCCTACTATTATTTCTAACAGGAGCTGGCTTTTGGGAATGGAAAAAGCTGGCTGTTTTACTGATGTGGTACATAAGAGAAGATGGAGGATAAGTAAATGGAAAACTGGAATGATGTAAAACTGGTGCCGGAGTTTTCAGAGCAGGGCGTAGACTGCTATCGTCTGGAGGGCGGAAACTACGAGAATGAATATTATGTGGTTTCTGAAGCAGAAACCAGAAAGCTTTTGAATACACCGGAGGTAGTTGGATATGAGGTATATCATTGCCTGATCCCGTCCACTTCTCAGATGCTTTACTACTTCAAGGAGCAGAAGAAAGTCACAACAGCAAACATTCTCTCAATCCTTCGCGGTGCGTTAAACTACCCGCTTGAAGAGAGCTGCTACAGAGAGCATATCCGCGTTCATGATATCAGCTTTCTTTCCAGCGAGCGTGTGTTTAATGAAGATGAGATCGCAGGCCTAGAGATCAAATACAGCAAGCTGACTATGGTGCCGGACAGCACACTGCTGATCGGTGATATCATTGCTACAGGTGAGACTCTGATCCACTGCTTACGTTATGTGACAGATTTCTACAGAGAACACGGAGCAAGACTCCGTAATATTATTATCTTTACAATCGGAGGAACTACAGGAATTAAGATTCTTGAGCGCCTGACAAAAGAGATTCGTGAGTTCTGGCCGGAGTTTGAGGGATTTATCACGGTATATTATGAAGGAATCTTCAGCACTTACCAGGACAAAGGTGTATCAGGAATCAATCTTCCGGATGTAGATTTCTACTGGAAAGACGGCATCATTGCACCGGAATTCAGAAGAGAGACTTTATCTATGAGAAATCCACTGTTTGAGAAATGCATCATCTATGACGGAGGTGCGAGACGTTATGAGATCCATGAGCATGTAGAGGAAGTTCTGGAATTCTGGAAAGAAATGCTGGCGCGTGCAGACAAGATTGATTTCAAAGCGCTGCTGGACGAAAAACTGGGATATGCCACACCGATCAGCTTTGAAGACTGGGTGAAAGCAAATCATTACGAAAAGATCAGTTCGTCTGTGAATAAATGGTTATATAAACAGGAACAGGGATATATCCAGAGTATGCAGGATGTCACATTAAAAGAAATCGCAGAAGAAAGAATTGAACAGTTTACAACTGCGTTAAAGAAATATATTCTGTAAATTATCCGCCAGACCTTTAACTGTGCTGGAAATGTAATGGTCTGCATGTTAATAATGTAGTAAGTGAAATGATATTAAAAACAGCCAGAAAACCATAGGTTTTCTGGCTGTTTTATGTTATCTGTTATTTCGCGGTTCCTATTCTGCAAAAATTTGATAAGTACCCGGAAGTTTTTTCTTTACTTTGTAAAGTGCCACATCTGCATTATACATCAGACGTGCCATAGTGATATCCGGTTCAGCCCACGTGATTCCGGCAGATACTGATCTCCGAAATCATGACCGTAGGTATCGTTGACAGATTTAAACTTGTCAAGATCCATCATAATTCCGGCGGCACAGCCGGTAAATTCCGGGCTTGCCAGCATGGAGGTCACAGTCTTTTCGAAATACTGATAGATTGGGAGCCCAGAGAGATCTTAAAAAATTTACTTTTTCCGTTCTGGATGACATGGTAGATTCCATTTTCTTCAGGAACCGGTTCAGACCGTAACTGATAAAGATAATCCATGAACTGGTGTTTGTTATTCATGATCTTCTTCTCAACAGCAGGGCTGAGGTTCAGCAATTCCGGAAGCAGAAAAGGGTAGATCACCTTTCTGAATGTCTGCAAGTGGTTTAATGTAGAAAAACAAGCAACACGGGAAAAAGATGTGTTATAATAGATACAAAGTTACTGTGCACGGAGTGAACCAATGTCATTTACTTAAGAGAAAAATAATAGAAATATATCCGCCAAGCGCTATAGGCTTAGTATATTTAAGGATTTATCTAAAAACGGATGCATCTTGTTTGACAAAAAGTAGTTCTTTATAGCTGTTATTTTTCTTAATGCAACAAAAATATTGGAAAACATCTGTTTATGGGTAACCTTAATAAAGGTAAGCAAAAATTTATATTTTACTTCCCGTTTATCGATAAAAGGTCTATATTAATTATGAGCAGTTATCATTATCGGTAACAAAAGCTCATAGGTAGTTTGAACCTGGCTTGGCGGCAAAAGGTTCTATTAGGCCTGATTGCTCTGGAAAACACTTCCTGAACGATATATGTATATTTTTTACTATGGAATGCTTTCAGGCATAACGGATATTTTAAGTCACGGTATGCATTTTCCTGTGCCCATCGGAGATGATAGAGTTCCTTGAGGTCATCCATATCAAATTCAATATCAGGAAGATTTGTAATCAGATTTTCATAAATGCCTGGTGCAATCACAATTCGGACAATCCGTAAGGATAGCAGATATTCTGTGGAGGTTTCCGAAATAAAATCCATTGGAACATCTTTACAGACATAACGGTAGTTCTCCAAAAGTTCTGGGTGTTTTAAATTCTTTTTAGCTTTAGAACGTCACAGGCAATCAGACGATAGCGGTTCCGGTACAAAGTTGGTTGAAGTTTCTGGTTAAAAATCTGCAAAAGTTCCCATAGTGCATTATCTTTTAATTTTGCACGCTGGTGATAGAAAGCGGCTTTTGATGGTGTTTCATCCGTGCGTCCGAAGATATGTACTTTCTGCCATTCCGGCAGTAGGAGTGACCGGAATCTGGATGTCTGTCCTCATCGGCTGGGTACTGGCAGATGCCACCGGACTTTTTTATATGTATAAACTGGTGTTATAGAACAGAATCGTATAAAATAAATAATGGAAAAAAATAGTATGGAAATAAAAAAGAGGAAAAGAGGGGAGAGGAATGGCGTGAAATATAACCAAAAGAAACGGGGACAGGAACTGGAAATGTTTCTGTTTATCATAGTGCTGACTGTATTTGCAGCTGTCCTTGGGGTAGTAGCCAAGGGTGGAAAGACACAGACGATGGAACAGTTCAGAACGTTATCGTCAGGCTGGTACTATATTGAAAACGGGGAAAAAACAGAGATTTCCCTTCCGGCAGTAATAAAAGCAGACGGGCAAAAGAAGCTGGTGCTCTATAATGACAATATTACAGAAGAAGACGCAGGGAAAACCATAACAACCAAAGGTGCACAGCATGAACCGGAGATACGGCTGAATGATGAAATTCTGTATCAGTATGAGAATTCGGCATTTCCCAGAAATACCCAGATGAAATCCAAGCTGGACTGTGACGGGGAAATTCCCGCGGACAGCCGGGGAGGAACTCTGACAGTTACTTATTCGGAACCCCAAAGGGGAGAGTATGAGATTGCAGAGTACTATATCGGAAGCGGAAGTACAGTCACCCTGTACCATATCGAGTGTTCCCTGGTAATTGTGGGAATCGCGTTCTGCTTTATTGTACTGAGTCTTATTGCATTTCTGACAGCAGTTTACCTGAAGATCCGGAAAATGCCGGCTGGAAGATTCCGGGATGTGGCATTGTTTCTGTTTATCTGCGGAACATGGCTGATCACAGATTCGCCGGTGATTCAGATGTATACCAGTCATCCGGCTGCCACCTGCATCATTTCGTTTTATATGTTTATGATCCTGGCAGTGCCCATGCTGCATTTTGCCCAGGAGGTGCGTAACATGAAGAAATATCGGATCCTGAATGTGGGGATCGTTCTTTTTTATTTTAATGCACTGATCCAGGGAATCCTGAATTATCTGGGGGTCTTCGAATTTATTGACATGCTTTTTGTAACCCACATCCTTCTGTGGATATGGGTATGGATCTCAGCAGTACTGCTGTGGAAAGAATACAGGAAGGATCCGGCGAAAGATCTGCGGAATATCATGGCTGCGTATACCATTGTATCTGTAAGCGGCATTCTGGCCCTTGTGTTGTACTGGCTGTTTCAGATTTCCTATTATGGGGCAATCTTTGCCCTGGGAATTCTGGCATTTCTTGTTCTGATCCTTGCAGATGCAGTGGCTAATCTGGCAGAGAATATACATTTCAGAACAGAAATGCAGGCATATGAGCGGCTGATGAAAGAAGACAGCATGACAGGCATGCCCAACCGTGAGCCCTTCGAAAAGCTTATTGCAGGCATTACGCAGGAGGCACACAATTACCGGAATATCCTGCTGGTATTTATGGATATCATTCATCTGAGAAGGGTAAACCATGAGATCGGCAGAACCGCCGGGGATGAGATGGTCATAGCAGCAGCCAGATGTATGGAAGCGGTGTTCGGAGAACATGGGAAATGCTACAGGATCGGCGGAGACGAGTTCGCAGCAGTGGTTTATGATCCGGATGCAGATACAGATGTATTTTCGGAAAGACTGGATGAACAGATCAGAAACTATAACAGGAACAGTAAATACAGATTATCAGTAGCCAGAGGATTCAGCCTGATTCGTGATGAAAACGGAAAAATGAAATCTGTGGGTGAATGGAAATACGAAGCAGATACAGAGATGTATCAGAATAAAGAGAAGGAGGAAGGCTCACGTGAATTATAACATAAATTTTCAGATTGCAGCATTGATCATTGTGATCTTACTTCTGTATCATTTTCTCACACAGAAAAAACTATATAATATAAATGCCAGAACTTTTACATATGTGCTGGTCCTGGGTGGACTGTATATCCTGCTTGACCTGCTCAGTACGCTGGTGTTCATGAATTACCGCGCAGAACATGAAACGGCAATTCTGCTGGTCATTACAATCGCATATTTATTTGACGTTATGCTGCCATATATCCTGTACTGCTGTGTCTGCATCATATCAGGAGAAAAGCAAAGGAAAATCAGCGGAACCTCAGCTGTGTGTACTGCGATCACAGTGGTGATGCTGCTTCTGATCATGGGAAATATCAAAAGCGGCTGGTTCTTTTACTTTGATGAAAGTGGTACATTTGTAACCGGTTCCGGATATATTTTTCTTTATATCTATGCCCTTGCCTATGCAGTGCTTGTTATTGTTTCTGCCATCAGAAACCGGGGAGAAAATATTACCCGGAAGATGGGGATCGTGGGAGAATTTCTGGTGCTTGAAGGAGTATGCATGGTCATCCAGATGTATACCCAGAGGCTGCTTCTGACTGGATTCGGGCTGGCACTGGGACTGGTTTTTCTTTATCTGACCATCAACAATCCGGGAGATTATGTGGACAGTATTACCGGTGTATTTGATAAACAGTATTTCGATAAGTGGATCGAGGAAAAACTGGACAAGAAGGCAGAGTTTCATCTGATCGCAACAGAGTTTTATATGCTGAAACAGGTGAATAAGGTATACGGAAGCAGTGTGGGGGATCAGATGCTGATCCAGGCTGCACAGGGAATTCAGGAGATCACAGGTTCTTCCCAGGTATTCAGGATCACGGGAAACTGTTTTCTGGCAGTGGCAGAGTCCATGGCAGAATATGAAACAAATAAGCAGAAAATGGAAGAGTTTTTCCGGAAACCTTTCGAACTTAACGGAGAGAAAATTGATTTCCCGGCAGTCATCTGTGGAATTATGGATGGCGGGAAAATGAAACATGAAGATGTCATTCTTTCCTATATTGAGTATCTGGCTTCACTGATAAAAAATACAGATGAAACAGTGGTAATACAGTCAGATGACAGGATTCTGGAAGGGTTCCACTATGAGAAAGAGGTGGAACAGTTCCTGAAGACTGCCGTAGAACAGGATCTGTTTGAAGTTTATTATCAGCCGATCTACTGGAACAAAGAAGAGCGTTATATCACCCTGGAAGCGTTAAGCAGACTGAGACATCCCAACATGGGCATGATCCCGCCCGATGTATTTATCGGAATTGCCGAGAAGCAGGGAATGATCGCGCAGGTGGGACTTCTTCAGTTCCGAAGAGTGTGCCGTTTCGTGAAGGAACATGAGTATCTCATGAAGACTCTGAAGAATGTGAAGTTTAATCTGTCTCCGTCCGAACTGCTGAAAACGGGACATATCCAGCTTCTGATCAATATGATCAGGGAGTACGGACTTTCCCCGAGGTACTTCCAGTTCGAGATCACAGAGACAGTTGCCACAGAATACAGCGAGAGTTTCTGCCAGGCAGTGGAAGATTTTCAGAAGGCAGGCATTGGTCTCTGCCTGGATGATTTCGGTTCCGGCTATGCCAATCTGAACACAGTACTGAAACTCCCTTTCTCAGTAGTAAAAATGGATCGCTCCCTCCTTACAGGGGTAACCTGCGATGAACAGGCAGCAGTGTTCTACAGAAGTATCGTAATGGTTATGCAGAACATGGGCTATCACATCGTAGCCGAAGGCGCCGAGACCAAAGAGGAAGTAGACCTTCTGCAGACCTGGGGCGTAGACATGATCCAGGGCTATTATTTCTCCCGGCCATTACCGGAAAACGAGCTGCTGAAGCTGTTTGACAAGGAATAACATATGTTGAGATAATTTCGCATACACTGTAAAAACAGCGTCTTCGGAGGCTTATCCTTGAAAGATTATATCGAGGAACGTGCAGTGGAAATTGCGAAATATATCATTGAGACCAGGGCAACAGTACGGCAGGCTGCGAAGAAGTTCGGGATCAGTAAAAGTACGGCACATATAGAAGTAACAAAATAGAACGGTTCGTTTGGGCAATATATTAAACAAAATCAAGGAGGAACGAACCATGAAGGAACTGAAACCAAGAATTACAGAGAATGGCATCGAATATGTGCTTGTCGGGGACTATTACATCCCGGATTTGAAGTTTCCGGAGGAAAACCGACCTATCGGTAAGTACGGACAGATGCATAGGGAGTATCTGAAAGAGCAGTGCTACGGTAGATATTCCAGTTTACTGCTGACCGGAAAACTTTGGAGCTATCTGGAGGATTTGGACGAACAAGCGGAGGAACGGTTTACGTGTATTGTTGATCAGATGAAAGCGGCTGAGGG
>SKEP01000656.1_pt1 | contig 20763 bp, 34 predicted proteins | sample 4826901 | NCBI WGS metagenome assembly SKEP01 (sample SAMN11008806, study PRJNA524170) | human gut metagenome | biome: Human fecal sample; material: Feces; isolation source: fecal sample from pouch patient p4, p43, p49, p54, p55 | host: Homo sapiens | place: Israel: Tel-Aviv | collected 2014-03-20
ATGATATAATAATATTATCTGATAAGGGCTTGGCCCTTTTTCTTGTACCCAAATTACTGACAGAAATGCTCTAGAAGCTCTGTCAGCTGGGATTTCACTAATTACGTAAAAAAATAAATACAGAGGTATTTCAAATGGAAGATAATAATTTAGTAAGTTTTGACCAAGGTTGGTTTGTTATTCAAACTTATGCAGGTTATGAGCGTAAAGTCAAAGAAGATTTGCTTGAACGTGCTGAACTTTATAATATGGCAGATAAAATCTTGCGCGTCGAAATTCCAACGGAAACAATTCGTACCGAAGTGAACGGTAAAATGAAAGACGTTGAAGAAAACTTGTTCCCAGGATATGTTTTGGTCGAAATGAACATGACTGATGAAGCGTGGTTTATCGTGCGTAATACACCAAACGTTACTGGATTCGTTGGTTCACACGGGAACCGTTCAAAACCTACACCACTTTTTGAACAAGAAATCCAAGATATCTTGGTTGGTATGGGCAAAGTTGTTCGTGAAATCGACTTTGACGTTTTTGTTGGCAAACGCGTCCGTATTGTTGATGGAGCCTTTTCAGGATTTGAAGCGCCAATTACTGAAATCAATGGCGATAAATTGACTTTGACTGTTGATATGTTTGGTCGTGCAACTCCAGTTGAATTGGACATGCACCAAATCGAAGATATTCAAGCCTAATTAATTATTATAAAAAAAGCCACGAGAATTCGTGGCTTTTTGCGAGTTTACAGAATATTTGTTATAATTATAAAAAATGTGATTGGGGAATAAATATCATGGTAACTTTTTATCAATCAACACGGGATAAATCAAATAAAAAAACAGCCTCACAAGCTATCTTGCAAGGTTTGGCAGAAGACGGTGGACTTTTTGTTCCTGTTGACTTCCCAAAAGTTGATTTAGACTTTGAAAAATTAAAAAACGCTTCTTATCAAGAAATTGCTGAACTTGTTTTGAAAGCATTTTTTGATGATTTTTCTGCTGACGAAATTAAATCAATGGTTACAAAAGCATACGGAGAAAAATTCGATAGTCCGGAAATTGCACCGCTTAAAAGACTTGGGAATCACTATATTCTTGAACTTTTTCATGGTGAAACGATTGCTTTTAAAGACATGGCACTCTCTATCTTACCTCATTTAATGACCCAAGCGGCTAAGAAAAATGGTGTGACCAATGAAATTGTTATCTTGACTGCAACTTCTGGAGATACAGGAAAAGCCGCAATGGCTGGTTTTGCTGATGTGCCCCAAACAAAAATTATTGTTTTTTATCCCAAAGGTGGTGTCAGCCATATTCAAGAGCAACAAATGCTGACCCAAAAAGGGGCTAATGTTCACGTTGTTGGAATTGATGGAAATTTTGACCAAGCTCAAACAGCAGTAAAAGAAATGTTTAATAACAAAGTTTTACATGATCAACTTTTGAAAAATAATAAACAATTTTCGTCAGCAAATTCAATGAATATTGGACGTTTGATTCCGCAAGTCGCTTATTATATTTATGCTTACGCACAACTGGTCAAAACTGGTCAAATTACTGACGGAGAAAAAATCAATTTTTCAGTTCCGACAGGAAATTTTGGAAATATTTTAGCCGCTTATTATGCTAAAAAATTGGGCTTGCCCGTTCATCAGCTCATCTGTGCTTCAAATAAAAATAATGTGCTGACAGACTTTTTCAAAACAGGACTTTATGATAAAAATCGAGAATTTTATGTGACAAGTTCACCGTCAATGGATATTTTGGTTTCTTCAAATCTTGAACGATTGATTTTTGATTTAACTGACGAGAATGATGATGAGACTTTGGCTTTACTGACAGCTTTGTCAGCAGAAGGTCATTATCAAATTTCTAAAAAAATGATGAGTAAGTTACAAGGTTTTATAGCTGACTGGGCATCAGAAGAAGAAATTTCCCAAGAAATTAATGAAACTTTTGAAAATGAAAACTATGTTCTTGACCCCCACACAGCGGTTGCAAACTATGTCTATCATCAAATTCAACCAAAAGAAAAAACAGTTGTTGTCAGCACTGCCAGCCCTTATAAGTTCCCTAAAGTTATTTTAGAAGGACTTCAAAAGTCAGGAACGGACTTGTCAGAGAAGATAGATGATTTTGCTGCTGTTAAATCACTTGAAAAACTCAGTGGTATTCCATTACCCAAAGCTGTGTTAGGGCTTGAAAAAGCTGAAATTTTGCATCATACAGTAGTTCCAGTTCAGGAAATGCAAAAAGAAGTAGAGAAATACCTTGGTTTAAAATGAAAACAAATAAAGAAATATTAAAATTCGCCCTTCCTGCGATTATTGAAAATTTCTTGCAAATGTTAGTTGGTGTGAGTGATACAATGATTGTTGCTCGCCTTAGTCTTTCTGCTGTGGCCGCAGTTTCTCTTGCGAATAATTTAATTACGGTATATCAGGCAATATTTATCGCCCTAGGAACAATTATTTCAAGTTTATTTGCCAAGGTACTTATTGAAAAAAAGGCAAAAGAAAAGCTAAAGGAATTAATTAATTCTGCAACTAAACTCACCGTTTTAATCGGTTTAGTTTTTGGTCTATTTTCCCTTTTTGCTGCTCAACCGATTCTTTATTTGTTGGGGGCTCGTCAGCAAGTTTTAGAACTTTCAATCATTTATCTGAGTTTAGTGGGTGGTTTGATTGTTCTTTTAGCTTTAATGACAACTTTTGGAGCCTTTTTACGGGCTGATGGAAATACAAAGACACCCATGTGGGCGTCTTTCTTTGCAAGTGTTCTAAATTTATTATTTTCAATTGTTTTTATCTTTGTTTTTCATTTAGGCGTCTTAGGAACGGCACTTGGAGCAGTTCTTGCCAGAGTAATTGGGACAGCTTTCCTCTATTATAAATTAAAAGAAAAACGGCCCAGTCTTCAATTTTATAAAGTAAAACTCAATCGTCAGTTAATCAAGCTAAGTCTACCTGCGGCAGGAGAAAGATTATCCATGAGATTGGGTGATTTATTAATCATGATGATTATTGTCCGTTTAGGAGAACGTGTCTTTGCGGGGAATGCAATTGGCGAGAGCATTACACAATTTAATTATATGCCAGTCTTTGGAATGGCAACCGTGACAGTGATTTTAGTAGCACAGGCAACCGCTGAAAATAATATTGAAAATATTAAATCTTACATCAAAAAAACTTACTGGTTGGCAACAAGTATGATGTTTGTCATTGGATTAGTTCTTTTACTGACAGCCAATATGCTAAATCATTTATTTACTACTGATAGGATTGCCATGGGCGCAAGTACGATAGTCATCTTATTTTCTTTTTTAGCGACTTTCTTCGTCACAGGAGCGACGACTTACACGGCGGCTTTTCAAGGAATTGGAAATACCAAACTTCCGTTTTATGCAACAACTTTAGGCATGTTTGGCATTCGGTTAATCTTAGGCGCATTTTTAGCTTTAGTATTGAAGCTAGGCTTAGAAGGTGTTTGGTTAGCGGTCTTGCTTGATAACTTTTTTAGATTCGTTTTTCTTAAGATAAAATTTAAGAAAACACTCATAACAGAAATTTAATCAATAAAAAAACTGACAAGATTTTGTCAGTATTTTTATTATTTTTTCAACAAGTCGCGAATTTCTTGGAGAGTTTCCAATTCTTCGTTTTTTTGTTCTTCAACAATTTCTTCCTTTTTAGGGAAAAGTTTGTTGATAAATTTTATAAGAACGAAAATAACAAAAGCTGTAATGACGAAATTGATAACATCGTTTAAGAAAGCTCCGTAAGTAAATTTAGTCTTACCAACAGTTACTGATAAGTGGGCAAGAGCGCTGCTTTGGACGAACATTCCAATCAAAGGGTTAATCAAATTATCAACCAAAGATTTAACTAAAGCAGTAAAAGCTGCCCCGATGATAACCCCAACGGCCAAGTCTAAGACATTGCCACGCAAAATAAAGTTTTTAAATTCCTTTAACATAAATCCTCCTATATAAATAGTTTATAAAACCTTTAATCAAATTATATCAAAAAGTTTAAAGATGACAAAGTGTGGGTTCTTGTCTTTTTCAGTAAATTCATTGATTTTATTTAAAATTTTAAAAGATATATAAAAAGAACTGGAAAGAATAAAAAAAGTCTAAAAAGTCCTTGACAAGGCACATCTCCTTTGATAGAATAGACAAGTGCTGTTAAAAACAGTATGTAGCGACGAAACGAGAGGTTGCGACACACCCGAAGGTATTGCCATACCTAACGTGTCGGTTTTCCCGTGGAGCTAGCCTATTGAATACAATAGACGAGAGGAGAAAAAATGGCAACTAAAAAAATTCGCATTCGCTTGAAAGCATACGAACATCGTATCCTTGACGCAGCTGCAGAAAAAATCGTAGAAACTGCTAAACGTACAAACGCAGAAGTAAGTGGTCCAATTCCACTTCCAACTGACCGTAGCGTCTACACTGTTATCCGCGCGACTCACAAATATAAAGACTCACGCGAACAATTCGAAATGCGTACACACAAACGCTTGATCGACATCATCGAACCAACACAAAAAACTGTTGATTCACTTATGAAACTCGATTTGCCAAGTGGTGTAAACATCGAAATTAAACTCTAATTAAGAAAGGTAATTCTCATGTCAAAAGGAATCTTAGGGAAAAAAGTGGGAATGACTCAAATCTTCACAGACAACGGTGAATTAATTCCTGTTACTGTGATCGAAGCGACTCCAAACACAGTTCTTCAAGTTAAATCTGTCGAAACAGACGGTTACGAAGCAACTCAAGTTGGTTTCGATACACTTCGTGAAGTTTTGACCAACAAACCTGCCAAAGGTCATGCTGCTAAAGCTAATACGACTCCTAAGCGCTTCGTTCGTGAATTCAAAGGACTCGAAGGCGCTGAAGTAGGAGCAGAAATCACTGTTGATACATTTGCAGCCGGAGATGTTGTTGATGTTACCGGAACTTCTAAAGGTAAAGGTTTCCAAGGCCCAATCAAACGTCATGGTCAATCACGTGGTCCTATGGCCCTCGGTTCACGTTACCACCGTCGTCCTGGTTCAATGGGTCCTGTTGCAGCTAACAAAGTTCCAAAAGGTAAAAAACTTGCTGGACGTATGGGTAACAAACGCGTTACTGTACAAAACCTTGTTATTGCACAAGTGCTTCCTGAAAAGAACGTTATCCTTGTAAAAGGTAATGTCCCAGGTGCTAAGAAATCATTGATTGTTGTTAAATCAGCAATCAAAGCTAAATAAGAAGGAAAGGAGATAGAAATCTATAATGGCAAAAGTATCATTATTTAAACAAGATGGTTCACAAGCTGGTGAAGTTACACTTAACGACTCAGTATTTGGTATCGAACCAAACGAATCTGTCGTATTCGACGTTGTAATCTCACAACGCGCTAGCCTTCGCCAAGGTACACATGCACACAAAAACCGTTCTGCTGTATCTGGTGGTGGTAAAAAACCATGGCGTCAAAAAGGTACAGGTCGTGCCCGTCAAGGTTCTACCCGCTCTCCACAATGGCGTGGTGGTGGTACTGTCTTCGGACCGAACCCACGTAGCTACGCTTACAAACTTCCACAAAAAGTTCGTCAATTGGCGCTTAAATCAGTTTACTCAACAAAAGTTGCTGATGGTAAATTAATCGCTGTTGATACACTTGACTTTGCAGCTCCAAAAACTGCTGAATTTGCAAAAGTAATTTCAGCACTTTCAATCGAACGTAAAGTACTTGTGGTTCTTCCAAACGAAGGTAACGAATTTGCAGAACTCTCTGCACGCAATCTTGAAAACGTGAAAGTTACAACTGCTAATTCAGCATCTGTACTTGACATCGTTTCTGCTGACAAACTCCTTGTGGTTCAATCAGCATTGACACAAATTGAGGAGGTTCTTGCATAATGTCACTTTATGATATCATCCGTAAACCTATCATTACTGAAGCTTCTATGGCTGCAATGGATCAAAAGAAATACACTTTTGAAGTTGATTCACGTGCGCATAAACTTCTCATCAAACAAGCTGTTGAAGCTGTCTTTGATGTAAAAGTTGCCTCAGTAAATACTATCAGCGTAAAACCAAAATCTAAACGAGTTGGTAAATATACTGGTACTAAATCAGGCTACAAAAAAGCTATCGTTACTTTGACTGAAGATTCTAAAAAAATTGAAATCTTCGGCGAAGACGCAGAATAATAGAGGAGGAAAATCGTGGGAATTAAAGTTTACAAACCTACCACAAACGGTCGCCGTAACATGACTGGTAGCGACTTCGCTGAAATCACTACAAGTACTCCTGAAAAGAGCTTGCTTGTAAGCATGAGCAAAACAGCTGGTCGTAATAACACTGGTCGTATCACAGTTCGTCACCACGGTGGTGGTCACAAACGTAAATATCGTATGATCGACTTCAAACGTACAACTGACAACGTAGTTGCTAAAGTTGCTACAATTGAATACGATCCAAACCGTACAGCAAACATCGCATTGATTGTTTACGCTAACGGGGTTAAATCATACATCTTGGCTGCTAAAGGCCTTGAAGTTGGAATGACAGTTGTATCTGGCCCTGATGCCGATATTAAAGTTGGTAACGCGTTGCCACTTGCTAACATTCCAGTTGGTACATTGATCCACAACATTGAATTGAAACCTGGTAAAGGCGGACAATTGGTTCGTTCAGCTGGTGCTTCAGCTCAAGTACTCGGTTCAGAAGGTAAATATACACTCGTTCGTCTTCAATCAGGCGAAGTTCGTATGATTCTTTCAACTTGCCGTGCTACAATTGGTGTTGTTGGTAATGAACAACAAAGCTTAATCAACCTTGGTAAAGCAGGACGTACACGTCACATGGGTATCCGCCCAACAGTACGTGGTTCTGTAATGAACCCTAACGATCACCCACACGGTGGTGGTGAAGGTCGTCAACCAGTTGGTCGCAAGTCTCCAATGACTCCATGGGGTAAACCAGCCCTTGGTCTCAAGACTCGCAACAAGAAAGCAAAATCAAGCAAACTTATCGTTCGTCGTATCAACGACTAATAAGTCGCTTTATTTTCACAAGAGCCTTCTCGGCGTCTTGTTAAATTTGATAAAACTTATTATCAAATTTAATGAGATGTCGAAAGTGCATCTATAAATTCCGCCAACTCCGCCTTAGTAGCGGCAGTGGTACAAATATTTAAAGGAGAAACTCGCAAAATGGGTCGTAGTCTTAAAAAAGGACCTTTCGTCGATGAGCATTTGATGAAAAAAGTTGAAGCTCAAACCAACGCCGAAAGAAAATCTGTGATCAAAACTTGGTCACGCCGTTCTACAATCTTTCCAAACTTTGTAGGACTTACAATTGCTGTTTACGATGGTCGCAAACACGTACCAGTTTATGTTCAAGAAGATATGGTTGGACACAAACTTGGTGAATTCGCACCAACTCGTACTTACCGTGGTCACGCTGCTGACGACAAGAAAACACGTCGCTAATAGGAGGAGAAAAAAATGGCAGAAATTACTTCAGCTAAAGCAACTGCAAAAACAGTTCGCGTTTCACCTCGTAAGACTCGTCTTGTTATCGATCTTATCCGCGGGAAACGTGTTGCAGATGCAATTGCAATCTTGAAATTTACACCGACTAAAGCTGCTGTAGAAGTTGAAAATGTACTTAATAGTGCTATCGCTAATGCAGAAAATAACTTTGGTCTTGAAAAAGCTAACTTGGTAGTAAGCGAAACATTCATTAACGAAGGTCCAACAATGAAACGTTTCCGTCCACGTGCCAAAGGTTCAGCTTCACCAATTAACAAACGCACAGCTCACATTACTGTAGTTGTAGCTGAGAAAGAATAAGGAGGTAAAAACGTGGGTCAAAAAGTACATCCAATAGGAATGCGTGTTGGCGTTATTCGTGATTGGGATGCCAAATGGTATGCTGAAAAAGAATATGCGGATTACCTTCACGAAGACTTGGCAATTCGTCAACTTATCCAAACTAAACTTGCTGATGCATCAGTATCATTGATTGAAACTGAACGTGCAATTAACAAAGTTATTGTAACTTTGCACACTGCTAAACCAGGTATGGTTATTGGTAAATCAGGAGCTAACGTTGATGCACTCCGTGCAGAACTCAACAAACTTACTGGTAAACAAGTTCACATCAACATCGTTGAAATCAAAAAACCTGATTTGGACGCTCATCTTGTTGGTGAAGGAATTGCTAAACAACTTGAAGCACGTATCGCTTTCCGTCGTGCTCAAAAACAAGCCATCCAACGTGCTATGCGCGCTGGTGCAAAAGGGATCAAAACTCAAGTTTCTGGTCGTTTGAATGGTGCTGATATTGCCCGTGCTGAAGGATATTCAGAAGGTACAGTTCCACTCCACACACTCCGTGCGGACATCGACTACGCTTGGGAAGAAGCAGACACAACTTATGGTAAACTCGGCGTTAAAGTTTGGATCTACCGTGGTGAAGTTCTCCCTACTAAAAAATCTGTGAAAGGAGAAAAATAATCCATGTTAGTACCAAAACGTGTAAAACACCGTCGTGAATTCCGCGGTAAAATGCGTGGTTATGCTAAAGGTGGCGACACAGTATCATTCGGTGAATATGGTCTTCAAGCGACTACATCTCACTGGATTACTAACCGCCAAATTGAAGCAGCTCGTATTGCTATGACTCGTTACATGAAACGTAACGGTCAAGTTTGGATTAAAATTTTCCCTCACAAATCATACACTGCCAAAGCTATTGGTGTGCGTATGGGTTCAGGGAAAGGTGCTCCTGAAGGATGGGTTGCTCCAGTTAAACGTGGCGTTGTCATGTTTGAATTGGGCGGCGTTGATGAAGCAACTGCACGCGAAGCGTTGCGTCTTGCATCACACAAACTTCCTGTTAAAACTAAATTTGTGAAACGAGGTGAAGCGTAATGAAATTGAGCGAAACTAAATCACTTCTTAAAGATTTGCGCGCTTTGTCAGTTGAAGAATTGACAACTCGTGAAGCTGAATTGAAAAAAGAATTGTTTGATCTTCGTTTCCAAGCTGCTGCTGGTCGTCTCGAAAACACAGCTAAGCTTGACGAAGTCAAGAAAACTATTGCACGTGTAAAAACTGTGCAAGCTGAATTGAACAAATAATAGGTCAGGAGAAACTATAAATGGAACGCAAACAACGTAAAGTTTATCAAGGCCGCGTGGTTTCAGACAAAATGGATAAAACTATCACAGTTGTCGTAGAAACTAAGCGTAACCACCCTGTCTATGGTAAACGTATCAACTATTCAAAAAAATATAAAGCTCACGACGAAAACAACTCTGCAAAAACTGGCGACATCGTTCGTATCATGGAAACTCGTCCTTTGTCTAAAGACAAACATTTCCGTCTTGTAGAAATCGTTGAAGAAGCAGTTATTATCTAAGCAAAACTAGGAGGAATATAGCATGATTCAAACAGAATCTCGTTTGAAAGTTGCAGATAACTCAGGTGCTAAAGAACTTTTGACTATCCGTGTCCTCGGTGGTTCATCACGTAAGTTCGCTGGTATCGGTGATATCGTTGTAGCTACAGTTAAATCAGCTGCCCCTGGTGGAGCAGTTAAAAAAGGTGAAGTTGTGAAAGCAGTCATCGTTCGTACTAAATCTGGTGCGAAACGTCCTGACGGTTCATACATCAAATTTGATGAAAATGCAGCAGTGCTCATCCGTGACGATAAAACTCCTCGCGGAACACGTATCTTTGGCCCAGTTGCCCGCGAACTCCGCGAAGGTGGCTACATGAAGATCGTTTCACTTGCTCCAGAAGTACTCTAATCAAGCATTATAGAGATATGGTTTTGTCGGAAAAATTTTTTGACAGAGTCATATTTTACTGTTATTATTAACAGAATAGTCCCCTGATAGTAAAATATGAGGGTGCCCATCGGGCGTAAGAAAGGAAATAAACATGTTTGTAAAAACTGGTGATACAGTTAAAGTTATCGCAGGTAAAGACCGCGGTACTACTGGTAAAGTAATCAAAGCTTTGCCAAAAGTAAATAAAGTTGTCGTTGAAGGTGTTGCTATCATGAAGAAACACCAAAAACCAAACTCAGAAAACCCAAGTGGTGCTATTCTTGAAATCGAAGCTCCTATCCACGTTTCTAACGTACAAGTGCTCGACAAAAATGGCGTTGCTGGTCGTGTAGGTTACAAAGTTGTTGACGATAAAAAAGTTCGTTTCAACAAAAAATCTGGCGAAATTTTAGACTAAGGCGGAAAGGAGAAATAATATGACTAATCGTTTGAAAGAAAAATATACTAACGAAGTAGTACCAGCGTTGACTGAACAATTCAACTACACTTCAATCATGGCTGTACCAAAAGTTGATAAAATCGTTATCAACATGGGTGTTGGAGATGCTGTAAACAACTCTAAAAACCTTGATAAAGCTGTTGCTGAATTGGCTTTGATCTCTGGTCAAAAACCATTGATTACTAAAGCTAAAAAATCAGTTGCTGCTTTCCGTCTTCGTGAAGGTATGCCAATCGGTGCGAAAGTAACTCTTCGTGGCGAACGTATGTTCGAATTCTTGGACAAATTGGTTACTGTTTCACTCCCACGTGTACGTGACTTCCACGGTGTTTCAAACAAAGCGTTTGATGGTCGCGGTAACTACACACTTGGTGTGAAGGAACAATTGATTTTCCCAGAAATCAACTATGATGATGTTGATAAAGTTCGTGGTATGGACATTGTTATCGTAACAACTGCTAACACTGACGAAGAATCACGTGAATTGCTTGCTAAACTCGGCATGCCGTTCGCTAAATAAGATAGGGAGAATACATAAATGGCTAAGAAATCTATGGTTGTTAAAAACCAACGCCCTGCAAAATTCTCAACACAAGCTTATACTCGTTGCGAACGTTGCGGACGTCCACATTCAGTTTACCGCAAATTTAAACTTTGCCGTATCTGTCTTCGCGAATTGGCTTACAAAGGTCAATTGCCAGGCGTTAAAAAAGCTTCATGGTAATTTGTTAATTATCGTGTAACGAATAAAAATTACTGACAGGATTTCTGTCAGTAATTTTTTTATACCTTAGAAGTATTATGAAAACATGGTCTATTTATAGTGGATTAAAAGTGAGAATTTGCTATAATGGTGAGGAAATAGGAGGGATTTATGAAAAAAATATCAGCTAATATTAAAAAGTTTGTAGGAATTAGCCTAATTCTTTTAGGAACTTTAACCGTTTTATCGGCCTGTGGCAGTAAAGAAAGTAAAAAGTCTGAACAAAGCAGCTCCTCTTCAAGTATTAAAAATAATGAAAGTATTCAAAGTAGTAGTTCGTCTTCAAGTACAAGTTCATCAAATTCAAGTTCTTCCAGTCAGGAAGGATTTGGAAACAGTTCACAAATTCTTTCAGGGAATTATTCTTCTTTGAATGGAACTTGGCAGACTGCTGATGGTACTTCTAAAATTATTTTAAAAAACGGTAACATCATTTTTAGTTCAGAATATGTGAGAATAATATCAAATCCAATAGCTAAGGATGGAATAATTATTGCTGATGCATTGAATGACAAAAGACACATGGGCTTTATGTTTGCCGCTGCTTATAATTCTCCAATCTTTCCAAATTCCTCAAATTTAGATAAGACAGATTCGGGAAAAGACCGGCTTATAATAACTACGGATGAAGAAGGCATAGAAATATTTGATACGATGCCAACATCATTTTATTATAAGGTAAGTAATGATACCACAAGTTTGAGTTCATAAGTTATAACAAATTACTGGCGATCCTGTCAGTAATTTTTATTCTAAAAATCCATGACACACCCGAAAACATTGTAAAGAAAAATGTTGACAGAGTGCGGAACTTCTGCTATACTAATTAAGTTCGGTCTTTTTATGAAAAAGACCTCATTAATTTGAAAGTGGGATTTGAACAAGCCCAAACTACAAATAAGGAGAAATTACACTATGGTAATGACTGACCCAATTGCAGATTTCTTGACTCGTATTCGTAATGGTAACATGCGTAAATTCGATGTTGTTGAAGCACCTGCATCAAAAATCAAACGTCAAATCGCTGAAATCCTCAAAGCTGAAGGTTACGTGAAAGACGTTGAATACGTTGAAGATAACAAACAAGGCGTAATCCGCGTTTTTCTTAAATACGGTAAAAACGGTGAAAAAGTTATCACTAACTTGAAACGTATCTCAAAACCAGGTCTTCGCGTTTACGTGAAATCTGATGATGTTCCTAAAGTTCTTAACGGACTTGGTACAGCAATCATCTCAACATCTACTGGTGTCGTAACTGATAAAGTTGCTCGTCAAACAAATGTTGGTGGTGAAGTAATTGCCTACATCTGGTAATTATTTTAGGAAAAACTTCATTTTCTGAAGTTTTATCCTCACATTCGACACTTCTAAATGCTGTGTTGAACTGACAAGCGATTTTTCGTAAGTCAAATTTACTGACAAAGATAATTTTATTTTTGTCAGTAAAAAATTATATCTTTTAAGTCAAAATTGATTTAAAACCCGTGAAAACAGATTGAATCAAATCTGATAATTTAACAGGAGAAAAAAATGTCACGTATTGGTAACAAAGTCATCGTTATCCCTGCAGGCGTAACTGTAGAAGTAAACGGTGCAACTGTCACTGTCAAAGGACCTAAAGGTGAACTCGTTCGTTCATTCAACGAAAACATCACACTTGAAATTGCTGAAAACGAAATCACTGTAAAACGTCCAAACGACACTAAAGAAATGAAAATGCTCCACGGAACTACTCGTGCCCTTCTTGCTAACATGGTAGAAGGTGTTTCAAATGGTTTCTCTAAAGCACTTGAAATGATCGGGGTTGGGTACCGCGCACAATTACAAGGAACTAAACTTGTATTGTCTGTTGGTAAATCTCACCAAGACGAAGTTGAAGCACCTGAAAACATTAAGTTTGTTGTTGCAACTCCAACTTCTATCGTCGTTGAAGGTATCAGCAAAGAAGCTGTTGGTCAAACAGCAGCTTACATCCGTAGCCGTCGTTCTCCAGAACCTTATAAAGGTAAAGGGATCCGTTACGTTGGTGAATACGTTCGTCGTAAAGAAGGTAAAACTGGTAAATAATTTTTGCGTCGGGCTTGCGTCGTTAGCTTTTGCTTTATGTACGTCAGTACGATTCAGCACGGACTTCGTCCTAAAAGCTGCCTAGCAATCCTTTAGCAAAAAATGTTATCCGTAATTGGTGGTTTGATTTAGGTCAAATTGCCAGTATTTTGTCAATGCTAACTTTGTTAGACAGACAAAAACTCCCCGCTTGCTGATTATTTTATTAATCAGTAAGAAAATCGATGGCAAAAACTATCGAAATTTAAAATAATATAGAGGTAGAATTGTGATTTCTAAACCAGATAAAAACAAACTCCGCCAAAAACGTCACACACGTGTACGCGGAAAAATTTCAGGAACTACTGAAACTCCACGTTTGAACGTTTTCCGTTCAAACACAAACATTTATGCACAAGTCATTGATGACGTTACTGGTACAACACTTGCATCAGCTTCATCACTCAAATTGACTGGTACTAAAACTGAACAAGCCGCAGAAGTTGGTAAACTCGTTGCTGAAGCTGCAAAAGCTAAAGGCGTTGAAGAAGTTGTCTTCGACCGCGGTGGTTACCTCTATCACGGACGTGTTGCAGCACTCGCTACAGCAGCTCGTGAAGCTGGATTGAAATTCTAAGGAAAGGGGTAATTAAACATGGCAGAAAACAGAAGAAATGATCGCGAACAAAGCGAATTTGAAGAACGCGTAGTTTCAATTAACCGCGTTACTAAAGTTGTAAAAGGTGGACGTCGTCTTCGCTTTGCAGCACTTGTTGTTGTTGGTGACCGTAACGGTCGCGTAGGTTTCGGTACTGGTAAAGCTCAAGAAGTTCCTGAAGCTATCCGTAAAGCAATCGAAGCAGCTAAGAAAAACCTTATTACAGTTCCTATGGTAGGTACTACACTTCCTCACGAAGCACTTGGTGTCTTCGGTGGTGGTAAAATCCTCCTTAAACCAGCTGTAGAAGGTGCTGGAGTTGCCGCAGGTGGTGCCGTTCGTGCCGTCCTCGAACTCGCTGGTGTTGCTGACGTAACATCAAAATCACTTGGTTCAAATACACCAATTAACGTTGTTCGTGCAACAGTTGATGGTTTGACTCAATTGAAACGTGCTGAAGAAGTTGCTGCATTACGCGGTAAATCTGTATCAGATTTCGCCTAAGGAGGAAAAAATGGCTCAAATTAAAATTACATTGGTAAACTCACCAATCGGCCGTATCCCTGCTCAACGCAAAACTGTTAAAGCACTCGGTCTTGGTAAACTCAACAGCTCAGTAGTAAAAGAAGGTTCACCTGCTATTCTTGGTATGGTAAACTCTATTTCTCACTTGGTAAAAGTTGAAGAAGCATAATTACTATTGCATAAAATAACAATCCTATCTTTACTGATAGGATTGTTTTTTTCCTTAAAAAATCCGTCAGTAATTTAAAAACTTGTAAATTTTATCTCACCAATTCAAAAGATAACTTTAGAATTGTAAAATGCAGGACAAACGAGGAAATGGCTTGTAATTCCAATCGAAAAATAGTAAAATAATAGGAGTCTGTTAATAGACAAATAAATATATTGAAGTATCGGCGAGTTTAATTTTCACGTTCCTTACATGAAAATTAGGCGACAGCAAGGTACAAAATAAGGAGAAAAAAATGGAACTTCATTCATTGAAAGCTGCTGAAGGCAGTCGTAAAGTACGTAATCGCGTAGGTCGTGGTACATCATCAGGTAACGGTAAAACATCTGGACGTGGACAAAAAGGTCAAAAATCTCGTTCAGGTGGTGGAGTACGTCCTGGTTTTGAAGGTGGACAAACAGAATTGTTCCGTCGCATGCCAAAACGTGGTTTCTTGAATGTTAACCGTAAAGAATACGCTATTGTCAACCTTGAAACTTTGAACCGTCTTGAAGATGGAGCAACTGTTTCAGCTGAAACTCTTGTAGCTGCTAAAATCGTTAAGGACGTTAAATCAGGTGTTAAAGTTCTTGCTAACGGTGAATTGACAGCTAAAAACCTTACAGTTAAAGTTGCTAAAGTATCTGCTGCTGCCAAAGCTGCAATCGAAGCTGCTGGTGGTTCTGTAGAAGAAGCTTAATTTTTACATTTCAATTGGCGGTTGAATCTTCAACCGCTTATTGTCTATTTACAATTAAAACGCTTTAAGGAGATTTTATGTTTTTTAAGACGCTTAAGGAAGCCTTCAAGGTAAAAGACGTCCGAGCAAGAATTCTCTTTACGATCTTCATTCTTTTTGTTTTTCGCCTAGGTGCTCACATTACTGTACCTGGCGTTAATGTACAAAATCTACAACAAGTTGCGGATTTGCCATTCTTAAGCATGATGAACTTGGTTTCTGGTAATGCAATGCAAAACTATTCACTCTTTGCAATGGGAGTTTCGCCTTATATCACTGCCTCAATCATTGTGCAATTATTACAAATGGATATTTTACCAAAATTTGTTGAGTGGTCAAAACAAGGAGAAATTGGACGTCGTAAGCTGAATCAGGCGACACGTTATATTACCTTAGTGCTTGCTATGGCACAATCTATCGGGATTACTGCTGGTTTCCAAGCCATGAGCTCGTTAAATATTGTGCAAAACCCAAATTGGCAAAGTTATTTGATGATTGGGGTGCTTTTGACCACAGGTTCAATGGTTGTTACTTGGATGGGTGAACAGATTAATGAAAAAGGTTTTGGATCAGGTGTTTCAGTAATTATCTTTGCTGGGATTGTCTCTGGTATTCCATCAGCCATCAAATCTGTTTATGATGAAAAATTCTTAAACGTAAGACCATCTGAAATTCCTATGTCTTGGATATTTGTTATTGGATTGATTTTGTCAGCAATTGTCATTATTTATGTTACAACATTTGTTCAACAAGCGGAACGTAAAGTACCAATTCAATACACTAAGTTGACTCAAGGCGCACCAACAAGTTCGTACTTACCACTTCGTGTCAATCCAGCTGGTGTTATTCCAGTTATCTTTGCTGGTTCAATTACAACTGCACCTGCTACGATCTTGCAATTCTTGCAACGTTCACAAGGTAGCAATGTAGGTTGGTTATCAACCTTACAAAATGCTTTGTCATATACGACTTGGACAGGGATGCTCTTCTACGCATTATTGATTGTTCTCTTTACTTTCTTCTATTCGTTCGTTCAGGTCAATCCTGAAAAGATGGCTGAAAACCTTCAAAAACAAGGTTCGTATATTCCATCTGTTCGTCCGGGTAAAGGAACTGAGAAGTATGTTTCTCGTCTATTAATGCGTCTTGCAACGGTTGGTTCGCTCTTCCTTGGATTGATTTCAATCATTCCAATTGCGGCCCAAAACGTTTGGGGACTTCCAAAAATCGTCGCTCTTGGAGGGACATCATTATTAATCTTGATTCAAGTTGCGATTCAAGCAGTTAAACAACTTGAAGGATATTTACTTAAACGTAAATATGCAGGATTTATGGATAATCCACTTGAAACAAAATAAAATCTTGTCATTAGACAAGGTTTTTCTTTATTTTTCAGTAAAAATACGCTAAAATAGTGTAGGTAAAAGACAGTGCACATCTGCATTTTACTGACAGAGCTGTCAGTAATTTATAAAATCAAAATCAGGAGAAAACAAAATGAATTTATTAATCATGGGACTTCCAGGAGCTGGTAAAGGAACTCAAGCCGAATTTATCGTTAAAAATTATGGTGTAAACCATATTTCAACAGGAGATATGTTCCGTGCAGCGATGAAAAATGAAACAGAAATGGGTAAACTTGCTAAATCTTTTATTGATAAAGGTGAACTTGTTCCTGATGAAGTAACCAATGGTATTGTCAAAGAACGTTTAGCACAAGACGATATCAAAGCTTCAGGTTTCTTGCTTGATGGATACCCACGTACGATTGACCAAGCGCATGCTCTTGATACAATGCTTGAAGAACTTGGCATTAAACTTGATGCTGTTGTAAATATTGTTGTTAATCCAAATATCTTGGTTGATCGTTTAAGTGGTCGTTACATCTGCCGTAATTGTGGAGCAACATATCACAAAATTTTCAACCCAACTAAAGTTGAAGGAACTTGTGACGTTTGTGGTAGCCATGACCTTTACCAACGTGCTGATGATGTACCAGAAACAGTTAAAAACCGTTTAGATGTCAACATCAAAGAATCTGCACCAATTATTGAACATTACACTGAACTTGGACTTGTTAAAAATATCGAAGGCGAACAAGAAATTAGTCAAGTGACAGATGATATTAAAAAAGTTTTAGGCTAATAAATCATAAAACCTCTGTCAGAGGTTTTTTATTTTAAATATGAAAAATGAAAGATAAAATTTACTGACAGAAAAGTCAACAAGCTTAAAAATAAAAAGAAACACCCGAAAGCATTGCCATAGGTACTCTTATCAGATAATCTGAAAATAAAAATGGACTCAGGCTAGAAAAATAAAGGCTTTTATGAAAGAAAGACTTGCATTTGTTGTTGAAAAATGCTAAAATACATAAGTCCGACTTTTTAGATATATTTAAATTTGTATTTATATCTTTCGGGAAATTTTTAAGGAGGTACTTTTGCTTGGCAAAAGATGATGTAATTGAAGTAGACGGCAAAGTCGTTGACACCATGCCGAATGCGATGTTCACTGTTGAACTCGAAAATGGTCACCAAGTCTTGGCGACGATTTCAGGAAAAATTCGTAAGAATTATATCCGTATCTTGCCTGGAGACAAGGTTCAAGTTGAACTCTCACCATACGATTTGACACGCGGACGAATTACTTACCGATTTAAGTAATCCGGACATTCATTGAGTGCATGATGCACAGTAACCATAGAAAGGAAGACACAATGAAAGTAAGACCATCAGTTAAACCAATCTGCGAATACTGTAAAGTTATTCGTCGTAACGGTCGTGTAATGGTAATTTGCCCTGCCAATCCAAAACACAAACAACGTCAGGGATAGAAAGGAAATAGAAAAATATGGCTCGTTTTGCTGGAGTTGATATTCCAAACGAAAAACGCATTGTTATTTCATTAACATACGTATTCGGTGTTGGACTTCAAACATCTAAGAAAGTACTTGCAGCTGCAGGTGTTTCAGAAGATATCCGTACTAAAGATTTGACATCAGATCAAGAAGATGCAATCCGTCGTGAACTCGATGGCTTGAAACTCGAAGGAGATCTTCGTCGTGAAGTGTCACTTAACATCAAACGCTTGATGGAAATCGGTTCTTACCGTGGTATGCGTCACCGTCGTGGACTTCCTACACGTGGACAAAACACTAAGAACAACGCTCGTACACGTAAAGGTCCTGCTAAATCAATCGCAGGTAAGAAAAAATAATTAAATAGAAAGGAGTTAAAATGGCAAAAATTACACGTAAACGTCGTGTTAAAAAGAATATTGAATCTGGGATTGTTCATATCCAATCAACATTCAACAACACAATCGTTATGATCACAGACGTTCATGGTAACGCCCTTGCATGGTCTTCAGCTGGTGCACTTGGTTTCAAAGGTTCTAAAAAATCTACACCTTTCGCCGCTCAAATGGCCTCAGAAGCTGCTGCTAAAGCTGCTCAAGAGCAAGGTTTGAAAACTGTATCTGTTACAGTTAAAGGTCCTGGTTCAGGTCGTGAATCAGCTATCCGCGCACTCGCTGCAGCTGGTCTTAATGTAACATCTATCAGTGATGTGACTCCTGTACCTCACAATGGTGCACGTCCTCCAAAACGTCGTCGTGTATAATTAGTCACTCTTGTCACTAATCACTTTTCGCTTTAGAGGAGAACATACATGATTGAGTTTGAAAAACCAAAAATTACTAAATTTGACGAATCAGAAAATTACGGTAAATTCGTTGTTGAACCACTTGAACGTGGTTATGGTACAACTTTAGGTAACTCTCTGCGTCGCGTCCTTTTGTCATCACTTCCTGGTGCTGCTGTGACTTCAATTCAAATTGAAGGTGTTCAACACGAATTCGCAACAATCCCTGGCGTACGTGAAGATGTCATCCAAATCGTTCTTGCGGTTAAAGGAATTGCCATCAAATCATACGTTGAATCTGAAAAACAAATCGAACTTGACGTTACTGGTCCTATGGATGTTACTGCTGGTGATATCTTAACTGATAGCGACATTGAAATTGTCAACAAAGACCATTACTTGTTCTCTATTGCTGAAGGTCACTCAATGCGTGCTGTAATGACTGTTAAAAAAGGATACGGCTATGTTCCGGCTGACGAAAATAAAGTCGATGGAGCGCCAATTGGCACAATTGCTGTAGACTCAATTTACACACCAGTAAGTAAAGTAAATTATCAAGTTGAACCTGCCCGTGTTGGTGGAGATTCTAGCTACGATAAATTAACACTTGAAATTACTACAAACGGTACTATCGTTTCTGACGAAGCTTTGTCACTCTCAGCTAAAATCTTGACAGACCACTTGAACTTGTTCGTTGATCTTTCAGAAGTTGCAGCTGAAGCTGAAACACTTGTTGTTAAAGATGAAGTTAAAACAGAACGTGTGCTCGATAAAATTATTGAAGAAATGGACTTCTCAGTTCGTGCTTACAATGGTTTGAAACGTGCAGGTATCAACACTGTTGCTGATATTGTTGAAATGAGCGAAGCTGACATGATTAAAGTCAAAAACCTCGGTCACAAATCAGTAGAAGAAGTCAAAGTTAAATTGACTGAATTGGGACTTTCCCTTAAAAAAAGAAAATAATAATATAGGAGGAAACAAATGAGCAATCGTAAACTCGGACGTACATCTTCACAACGTAAAGCTATGCTTCGTGATTTGACTACAGATTTGATCATCAACGAAACTATCGTTACAACTGAAGCTCGCGCTAAAGAAGTTCGTCGTACAGTAGAAAAAATGATTACGCTTGGTAAAAAAGGTGACCTTTCAGCTCGTCGTGCAGCAGCTGCTTACGTACGTAATGAAATCGCAATTAAAGATTTCAACGAAGAAACTGAAACTTTCCCAACTGCCCTTCAAAAATTATTCAACGACCTTGCTAAACGCTACGAAGGACGTAACGGTGGTTACACTCGTATCCTTAAAGTTGAACCACGTCGTGGTGATGCTGCGCCTATGGCAATCATTGAATTGGTTTAATTTTATTAAATCTTGAAGTAATAAAATACTAAATTGAGTGTTATGATGTTGGCGGGGGTTTCTGTGGGTGCATGTGTTGAGTTGTGATTGACTCTCTTTCGCATCAGCCTTGCTTATAGTCTAGCTCTGTCTGATTAGATTAAATTTCTAATCTGGTCAGACCACTCAATTTATTTATTTTAGCCGTTGTAGCTCAGTCGGTAGAGCAGCACCATGGTAAGGTGAAGGTCGACAGTTCGATTCTGTTCAATGGCATATAAACTTAGACAAATAAAAAAAACTCATTTTGGATTAGATGAGTTTTTTTATTTGTCTAAGTTTTTTTGTAATCAAAAAAGGGCGGTCAACAAGATTGCCTTTTTCATTTATAAAAAATTTGAGAAATGTTAGGGAATTCACTAAAGAAAATGAACGGAATAGTGTAATGTTTTGTATCCTTGTGATTACAATAAAGAAATAAAAATATAGATAAAGAAAAAATAACATGATTTGTTGACAAAAAATATAATAATGCGTAATATAG
>SKEP01000660.1_pt1 | contig 20670 bp, 19 predicted proteins | sample 4826901 | NCBI WGS metagenome assembly SKEP01 (sample SAMN11008806, study PRJNA524170) | human gut metagenome | biome: Human fecal sample; material: Feces; isolation source: fecal sample from pouch patient p4, p43, p49, p54, p55 | host: Homo sapiens | place: Israel: Tel-Aviv | collected 2014-03-20
CTTACACCATTGAGGTGGGGCAGAAGCTGAAGCTTAACGGCAGCAGTTCAACGAAGACAACGAAGAAAAAATCTTCCTCTACGCGCACCGCGGCGGTCACGCCTTCGTCCGCGGTACCTCAGTCCTCCTGGCCGCCGGTGGGACAGCGCTGCTGGCGCTGGCCGACCAGCGGCAAAGTGGTCCTGCCTTATTCCACCGCCGATGGCGGCAATAAAGGTATTGATATCGCCGGAACCCGCGGCCAGCCGGTGTATGCCGCCGGGGCGGGCAAGGTGGTCTACGTCGGCAATCAGCTGCGCGGCTATGGCAACCTGATCATGATTAAGCACAGCGAGGATTACATCACCGCCTATGCCCACAACGATAAGCTAATGGTGAATAATGGCCAGAGCGTGAAGGCCGGCCAGCAAATTGCCACCATGGGCAGTACGGATGCCGACTCAGTGCGGCTGCATTTCCAGATCCGCTACCGGGCGACAGCCATCGATCCGCTGCGTTACCTGCCGCCGCAGGGAAGTAAACCTAAGTGCTAAAAGGTTATTTTATCGCCAGTCAGCATCCGGCAGGCTTGTCACAGGGTGCGTAAGGGCTATAATGCTTCTCGCACCTCTTCGCGGGCGTAGTTCAATGGTAGAACGAGAGCTTCCCAAGCTCTATACGAGGGTTCGATTCCCTTCGCCCGCTCCATGACCTTTCTTAAAGTATTCCAACTTACTGAATCCTAAGGGATACGGCTTTAAGCCTTCCGATAGTTTTACTCACTGTAACCAACATTGTAACCCTGTAGCGACCAAGCTACGTCCTTATGTTGACAAAGTGAGCGGACCTAGGGTCTCAGTACATGCTCAATTCCTACACCTACCTTTACCAGCGTAACGGCGTCTACTATTTTCGCCTTCGAGTTAGACAATCAAACAATGATAGAATGACCTCAGTTTCATTAAGGACCAAGGATAGACGCACCGCTATGGCTCACTCCCGGCACATTAAGGCAGCACTCAAGGCAATCCATGCGGATAACCCTACAGCCTCTTACGAGGATATGAGGAAACACTTACGGGATATCGCGGAGTGGGAACTTTCAGCGGGACGCTCTGACCTCTTCGAGCCGGACATGAGGGACATCTATCGGGACCAGTACAGTGAACTTGGTGAGAACCTTACCGATGCTCTGGCTAGTGAACCGCTGAGTATTGACCAGCATCGCTACATCAATGAGGCCCTGAAGGTACTCAAGGCTTGCATGAAGCGTATCGAAGCGGGAGACAGTCAGTCACTGATAGATTACGTCGATCGTTTTGATGGTATTGATCGGCAGGATGACCAAGCCTCTGTGTCCCTATCTGTTAGTGCTCCTGAGGTAAAACCAGCAGCGCTAGCTGCACTAGCAGTCACACCAAGCGTCACTGTAGCGAGCCTCTTTGAGCAATACGAAGCGGAGAACGCCCAGAACTGGAAGCCAGCCACCTTAAGGGAAAACCAATCGTCCCACGCTGCGTTAATCGAAATCTTTGACTATCTGGGTCTTGGTGCTGACGCCAATACGGTAACACGCGCTGATGTGCTTAGAGTCCGTGATGTTCTCCAGCAGTTACCGAAGAACCGCAAGCAGCGCTTCAAGGATGCCCCGTTGGTTGACTTGCTGGGCCGTGAAGAGAAAACAGATTGTCTGGACGTAGTCACCATCAACAATAAATATCTCATTAAGATGGCGGCTGTCTTTAAGTGGGCTGTGCGTAATGACCTGATTAAAAAGAATATGACTGAGGGGCTGGAACTCAAGGTTCCCCAGCGTAAAGCCTCAGAGGCCCGTAACGCTTTCTCTACGGAGCAGGTAAGGCAACTGCTGGTCGCCGCTAAGGCATACTCTCAGAAGACCTCTGGCAAGCCTTACCACTATTACGTTACGGTGCTGGCGGCTATCACTGGTGCGCGACTCAATGAAGTAGCTCAACTTCAGGTAAAAGACGTCAGGACCACCGAGGCCGGGACTGTTTATATTCATATCAATGAAGATGACAGTAGCCTGCCGGGTAAGAGCATCAAGAACGCTCACAGTGATCGCTGTGTCCCTCTGGTTGATGGTGCCTACGGTTTTGTATTGGCTGACTTTATGGACCTGTTAGAAGCCCGTAGGAACGCTGGGAGTGAAGATGCTATGGTATTCGATGGTCTGCGTCTCATGAAAAACGGCTACGGTGAGCAGGTGAGCAAGTGGTTTAACAGAACGTTGTTACCTAAGGTCCTCGCTGACCGTGACGGCTTGGCGTTCCACTCGTTTAGACATACGGTCGCCACTCAGTTAAAACAGCATGGCGTCGAGTTGGCTTACGCTCAGGCTATTATGGGGCATAGCTCAGGGTCTATTACTTATGACCGCTACGCTAAAGAGGTTGAGGTAGACCGATTGGTTAACGTTCTGGCTGATGTTTATAAGGAGGTAAGACTATCAAACTGAACTTCGCAGGCTGCACACTGGACGCCATCGTGGGCCACCCAGAGCACGAGATACTGTTCGTAGCCAATCAGGTGAACAAGGCCGCAGGTCTCGCCAACCAGAACATAGCCCACTACATCGCAAAAGGCGTTGCAAGTGGTATCCGACTAAGAGACTTAGGGGATAATTTATCCTGTAGTGGCGAACTAAGGGAGCCGTCTGGTCGCTTAATGCGGGACACAACGTGGCTCATTGATGAACCGAACACTTACAAGGTTTTACTGAGGGGTCACTCGACCCAGTCCGAACCGTTCCGCAAATGGGTGACAGAGGAGGTCCTGCCCACCATCCGTAAGACCGGTAAGTATTATATCGCTAAGTCCAACTTGATAATTGACAATATGTCAGGCACTTGGAATTAGGGCACACTATAGGGAGACGGTAAGAAAACTTTCTGTCATCCCTCCGTAGCCATTTGGTGCTGGAGCTCACTCAGAGTATTGACACTAAGTCAAGCATTTTGAATTAGGTAGCACTATAGGGAGACAGTGAGAAATAAATTTTATGATGACACTCACTGTCCCTATGTACACTTCACGCTGGCGCAGTTATCACCGCTGACAATCAGCATTCCTTTAACCGTAACTCATCGCATCCTTTCAGGGGCGGGATGACCACACACAGACGAACACAGCGGAGACATTATGTCACTGCTTCCCGGTTCTTCTAGGTCAGTCGATGAGTGAATGGCAAATAGTCTTTATACTAATAATAGACACGAGCCTACAGGGGCTAACTTAAAGTTTTACTTAAAGACCATTAAGATACTTATAGTTTAAATAATAGATTAATTAAAAGATTACTCTAAGAACTTAAAGAATAACCTTAAGTGAACTTAAAGAGGTGATGATATTTATCATTAATAATCACCATACTCTGGGCCACTCACAGTCCTCTGTGTCTCCAGCGGTCAGCCCTTGGATAATTAGGTAGCACTATAGGGAGACGGTCTGAATACCACTTCGCTAGCGCAGCTAGTGCTGCTAGTGCTGCTGTCAACACATGGTTCTCTTTCTGTACAACCGTCAGCAACGCTATGCTTGCGCCCAGCAGTCCCCACCCGAAGCCTACTCTGGGCATGGCTCCTTGCCGATACGCTGATGTACCTCATTGTGAAATCTTTAGGTAGTAATCAACGCCAGACAACTGGCAACATCGTGTGTATCAGCTTTGGGCCATGAACCCAGAGACGCTTCGGGTGCGGATTCACCGCCACTCGCACCACCACCAGCAGCCATTGAACATCATCATACAGGGTCTCCGGTCACACATGACGTGCCGCCCCTGAGTTGGCTTATGGTTAGCGGTTCTCCAAAATGGAAACCCACTTTGTAGCATCATTTACTCAACATGAGGAAAAGATACTTTGAGGTGAGCATTCAGTGCCGAACAACTTCTCAAGTTGAGAACCCAAAAGTTATCCCCAATCCGGTCATCGCAGACCGTTATCAAAACCAGTCTTTATGCAACGCCTTTATGCTGCCGTCAGCTCCCTTTACGTGGGGTCTGGTTGGCTGGCGCAGGTGCGAACATAGAGGCGTTACATAAGGAGTACACGTAAATATGAACATTATCAATCTTGACCAGCTTATCTCGATGACCTCAAAAGAAATCGCGGAGTTGACGGGTAAGCGACACGACAACGTTATTCGCGATGTTCGTAAGATGCTTGATGAAATATATCCGGACGGGGGTCTCCTCAGTTTTGAGGACACCTACGTTAATACCCAGAATGGCGAAACATATAGCATGTACCGACTCGACCGGAAGCATACCTTTATTCTGGTCGCTGGGTATTCCGTCCAACTCCGCGCTAAATGCTACGACCACATTCAGATGCTTGAACAAAAAGTCCTCCGATTGGAAGACCAGCAGAAACGCGCAGCCGTACAGTCGGCTAACCGCCGTGGTGTAACATGGGGCGATTACTGCAAGACGCATGGTCTACCTGCTCAGAAGTTGATGAACATCCTCAAGCGGGAACGCAAGCTCTTTCAGGTCCACCCCGTCAGTGGTGAATGGTCAGTCAATCCAAAATATGCGGAATACTTCCGGGTCATCAAGCCAACTGACCAGCGATTCAACCCGAGCGGCATTAACATTCGGTTCAACGCCAAGGGACTGGAATTCTTTGGTCAACCTGAGCATGTCCTAAAGATGCGCGGAAAGGTTATCGAAATTCACGGTACAGACGCCGAGAAGCAGAAGCACCTACAGGATGTCGCTAGCATATCTTCTCAAAATGAGGGTCTGTAACCATGAAGACCTTACCAGAAGCGTTACCAGACCTACCGCCCACTTACAGTGTAGACGTGAAGATTGACCCACGTACACCTGAAGGCCGTAAAGCTATGCGCCTACTGGATGTGCCTACAGCCATACTCGTAGCCGCGCTGGGTCTCCCGCCGAAGCACACCCGGCCCGACATGTATTACTCGAAAGGTGCGCTGTGTCTCATGGCGACCGCTGAAGGGTTGACCCCGATGGACTTCAAGTAAGCACTGCCAGCAACAATACCCAGTTCACTCCTGATTGGAACCGACCGATGCGGGGAGACGCCGTAGGGATACCTATGGCCGACCGATAAGTTCCACACTTTTATCATCATTCCAAATAAGGAGAATCAAATTATATGGCTATTTCATACCGTAAACTCGACATCAACCTGAGCTCCGACAAAGAGACCGTGCTGGTCTTCGGTCAAGAGATGTCCACCAAGTATTTCACCGAGATTGTAGTGACCTCAATGCTGAATGGTCTACCCGCCCTGAGCGCAGGAGCACACGCCATCCTGACCTCCCTGCACGCTGCTGGACTTAACGCTAATGACTACGGGGCGTATTCCCGAGCGTGGTCTGAGAGCAACGCAGAGGCACGTAGAGAAGCTGAGCGTCAGCGCATTGAGAACGAGAAAGACCGTCAGCGCATCGCCGCTATGTATGCAACCCCTGAAGAAATCGCTAAAGAGGCCGCAGAGCGTAAGGAACGTAAGGCAGACCTTGAGCGTCGCTTCAGCCGTAAAGGCGCTGCATTCGGTCTGTAAGTTCAACGGACTAACGGCATTGTGGGTCAGAACTCATGGTGTCGCACCAACACTAGCAAGGCTGGCAACATCAATCTCATCCAAATTAAATACAAGGAGGCATCCCATGCCAGAAGTAAAACGTATCGACTCGAACAATTCAAAGATTAAACACACCGACGAACTCCGCGCCCATCTGCTGGATAAAGAAGGTAACAAGATTCCACATAGCGTCTTTGGCACTGACACCACGCGCACCGAGATTATCTCTCAGGTTGACGGTACAGGCGAGACTATGAACGTTGGCTTCACTGACCGCTCAGGCCGCCCGCAGGCATTCGGTAATGACGTGACTGATTACGTTCAGGCCCTTGAGTCTGCACTTGATGAGACGCTTAATGATGGTGATTTTATCGATGGGTTGAATACCGAAGTATTCCCCTGTGAGCAGCGCCCATTTGCTACTCTACCGACTCCGATTAACCGTGAGACCCTGACCGATCGCACCGTCCGCTTCCTGTCTAACGGCGTGTATAACCCAGCTAAGAACGCCCCGACCACTAAGGTGAAAGGCGGTCAGACCCTGATGGTTAACCCTGTGATTGCCGATAAGGACGCTAAAGAAACTGGTATTCTGTGTTCAGCGATTACCCATGTGTCCGACTTTGCGATGATGGGCGGCTGGACTGGCGCTGGTCTGATGGCTACGGCTACCGATATGGTTGACCAGTATCTGCGTAACATGACCTCTAAAGTTGTCGATGTGCTGCTGGATGCTCCAGACCTTCAGTCAGCCAAAGTGGGCGCATTGTCTGGCAAAGCGTCAGCACAAGCCGATGACATTCTGGATGCTGTAGCGGTGAACCTGCCGTTCTACCTTGGCTCCTCACTGACCGATTACACTCTACTGGTCCCAGAGAAGTACGAAGCTATCCTCAATCGTGCAGCCCAGAAAGCGGGTATGACCGAGATTAGCGAACTGGTAGGCACTGCCGTTGCGCCTTACAGTGGTGATGACCGTGGCGTTATCATTCTACCGAAGAAGTACGCTATGTTATCTTTCCGCTCAACCCGCAGCGGCGACCTCGTTAACGTGTTGGTAACTCGTGACGCTAACCGTGCAGGCTATGACGTCGAACTGGTAGGCGCACTAGATGTCATGGCAACGGGCACCGTTAAGGTTAAGGCTGGAGCGTTCGACACTGAGGCGGCTGCTAGTTATCCGCTGGTCCACGTCCTGAAGTTTGAAGACTAACCCTGTGAACCCTTGGAGGAGACTCTGAGGGTTTATCAATTGTTATGATATAACATATCAAATAAAAGCAAGGAGGCACCATGTCAAACCTGACGATGCTCTATCTGGTCCTCCTTCTGGTGTATTACGTAGTGGAGGAGTTTTAAGAAATCATCACAAAAATCTGAGGGGGTATGTAATAGTTCCCTTGTGAGTAATTCCCCCCGTACTGCTTCTTACAGTCACAGCTATCTCTTTGAATCTTTCTAAAGGAGAAGGGCTGCACGTCTTACCTCAGGTTCTATTCCCGTTATTCGCTTCGCTCATGCTATGGGTATCTAACTGCGGGTATTGACCAGAGATCACTCAATGTGTAACCTACTATGCAACCTCATGGATTCATGAATCTTTAAGAAACAGAAGGTTAGCTACTTGTCCTCGGCTCCCTTCGCCCGCTCCAAATTCAAGTCTCCTGAAGTCTACCTAACTCAATTGTCCCTTAATAAATCAGCGGTTATAGCATTCTGTTAGTCTATTGAACTCCGACGGAGGACTCCACTTTGGTTACGGGATCGGCGTTTTGCGCTGCTGGCGCTGGAGTCGTAGCGTTTAGTGATATTTTCGCACTTATCCTGTTTCCGCAGGATGAGTGATTTTTCGCAACCGGCTCGCGCTGACGACGACCGATACCGCAGAGGCCGCGGCGGCGCTCCACAGCGCAACATGAATTGACCTTTCATCTGCTGCCAGCAGAACGGCTACGGCGGCGGCTCCCAGGCACTGCCCGAAAGTGCGCATAATGGATAAAACACCGGACGCATAACTCGCGTGCTCACGAATAACGTTTGAGAGCATTTCCCGGTTATTGGGACTCTGAAAGCAGCCAAACCCTATTCCGCATACCAGACTTCGCAGGCAGATATCCCACATTGAAGGTCTGGCGGGTAACGTCGCCAGCAGGATCAAACCGACGACAAATATCACCAGCCCTAGGGTGGATATCGCCGGGGCTGATATCGTGTCCGCCCAACGGCCTGCATGCGGCGCAATCAGCACGATCCCTAATGGCCACGGCGTAAACAGCAGGGCAGACACTACCGGACTGTAGCCGTATTCGCTCTGAAACAGGAAGGGTAGCGCAATAAAGGTGATCCCCTGGCTGACAAAAGCAACCATCGACGTGAAGGCCGCGAGGGTAAAACGTTCATTTTTAAACATGCTCGGCGGCAGTAAGGGATGACCCGTGCGGCGGATTTGCCAGATAAAAGCCATGCCGCTCAGCGCAGCGAGAGCCATCCAGCAAAGGCTGCCGAATTGAGAAGTAGCGTTCTGTAGGCTGTTCGCCGCCATGATCGTCGAACCCAACAGCAGCGCCGACAATATGGCGCCCACGGTGTCGAAGGACGCCTGCATACGGATCGCATCCCGCGGCAGCGCTCTGACCGCCAGCAGTAAGGCGAGGGTGCCGGGAAGAACGTTTATCGCAAACAGCCATTGCCAGCTAAGGGTGTGAAGGATCGTACCGCCCAATACCGGGCCGATAGCGGAGCTCGAGGCAATGAGCAGGGCATGGAACCCCAGAATGCGGCCAAGTAAGCGTCCGGGAAATACGGACCTGAGTATTGCGGGGGCAATACTCAGCGTCGCCGCGCCGCCGATCCCCTGAAGCACGCGCATACCGATAAGCACTTCGGGCTTATTCGCCAGCGCACAACCCAGTGATGTCAGGGTAAAGGTCGTCAGGCCCGCCAGAAATACGGGGCGATAACCCAGACGGGCCGCAAGCCCCGCGAATATCGCCAGCGTCATCGCAGCTGCCAGCAGATACCCGTTGGCGAACCAGACGGCAATACTGGCAGGTACCTGCATCTCCTGAGCCATGGAGGGCAGGGCAATGTTGATCATGGTGCCATCAAACACGCCCATTAAGGTGGTGGTCATTATTGCGGCCATCACCCGTGCGCGCGCCGGGCAGGCAGTCCTTCGTCGCCGGGTTGACTGGAAAAGAGCGTCATCATTTGTCCTCTGAGAAGAGTGTATGGATGACAAAACTATAAAGATGGCTTTTACCAGGCGGAAGGCGCACTATTTTCACTTTATTGTTGCATCAAACGCCTTATCTTATTGTGCTGGGAGGAAGGGTAATGTCTGATCCCGATTTTAATTTGCTGGTAGCTCTCGACGTATTGCTGAGTGAAGCGAGTGTCGCAGGTGCGGCTCGTCGTCTGAACCTCAGCACTTCGGCCATGAGCCGGACATTAAGCAGGTTACGCGATGTCACAGGAGACCCGATCCTGGTACGCGCCGGGCGTAACATGGTACTGACCCCGTGGGCCGAAGCGACCCGGGATCGCGCCAGGCGTGCAGTGCATGATGCCAGGGCGGTATTACAGCCCTCAACTGAAACGTTCAGCGCGCAAAATCTGGCGCGTCTTTTTACCATCAGGGCAAACGATGGTTTTGTGGTGGCGTTTGGGCCTGCGCTTATAGCAGCGGTTGCCGACGCCGCGCCGGACGTCTGTATACGCTTCGCGCCTAAGCCGGAAAAAACGTCGCGCTATCTTCGGGAAGGACTGGTTGATCTGGAGATTGGCGTTCAGAGTAATATGGGGCCAGAAATACGGCTGCAACGACTGTTTGAGGATCGGTTTGTTGGCGTCGTCCGTAAAGGGCACCCGCTGGCTAAGCAGGCTGAAATAGGCGTGGGTGATTATGTCGCCTGGGGCCATGTGGTAGCGTCACCCGAGGGCGCGTTGCACGGATCCGTTGACGATGCGCTGGCCGAACTGGGGACAAAACGTAAAATTGCAAGCGTCGTACCGGGATTTCCGACAGCACTTTCCGTGGCGCTGGAATCGGATCTTATCGCCATGATACCCGCACTCTATTTACTCAATCAGCAGGTAACGGACCAGGTACACCTTTTCGAGCTGCCGTTCAAAAGCCGTCGTATTACGGTATCGCAGATGTGGCACCCAAGAATGGAACGCGACCCCGGTCACCGCTGGCTGAGAGAGCAAATTCTTGCGATATGCGGTGTGGCCCGGTCAGCCATGACTAAGGAGCCTGTATAGCGATTGCTATAACATCAATTTATATTAAATGTATAATTCAATTCATTGATATTTAATATAAAATACATCAATCGAAGTAGCGGTGTAGTAGCTAAATTGAGATGTCCATCTCTGGACCAAATAGACATGTCCGCGCTACCGTCTCGCCACAGCGATCGCTGCTTTCAAAGGATGAGACTCATGACGGCATACGGAACGGCAATTTTCTCAATGAGCGATGTGAACAGACTCACGATCGAAGTCTCCATACTTCGATAGACCGTTTATGTTCTTTCCTCGAGACCTAATCGAAAGCCCTCGTGGTACCTTTAAATTAACAATTAACGATAAATAAAGGACAGCTTCCCTGTCCTTTATTCTTTTTTATTCAGTTTTGCTCTCGCGCGATCGTAATACCTCACCGACCACCGGGGCGGCGGTAAACGCATTTGGCCATCCCGCGTAGAACGCCGCCTGGGCGACCACTTCTCCGGCCTCTTCAGCCGAAAGCCCATTATCCATAGCTCTGTTTAGGTGGTAGCCAATCTGCGCGCTCTGTCCGGCGGCGATTAACGCGCTGACCGTCACCAGACTTCTGTCGCGGGGCGTAAGCGCGGGCCGTTGCCAGAGGTCGAGAAACAGCGGGTCGGCGGTAAATTTAACCAGGCCAGGCGAAATGGGGCCGACATTTTTTTCCACGGTGTCTGCACGCTGTTTCTCTACCTGTTCATTGAGTGGCAGCAGCGTTGGCGAGGCGGCGGGCAGGGCCTCTGCCGTCACGCCCCTGGCTTCAAAGATGGTTTTAGCGACGCTGACGGCTGACATCGCATTGGGCCAGCCAGCGTAGAAGGCGAGGTGAGTAATGATCTCTGACACTTCCGCTGGCGTCACGCCGCTATCGAGCGCAACGGCAATATAGTGCTTCAGCTCGCCTGGCTGGTTGCGGGCAATCAGCATCGCTACGGTCACGATGCTACGGTCGCGGGCGGACAGGGCGTCACGTTGCCAGAGGTCGTTGCTGATGGCCTCGCGGCCGAAGCGCGCCAGCGCCGGGGAGACCGCTTGAATATCAGCGTCCGCAAGGGTGGAAGGGGTAATTTTCATCATAGCTTCATCTCTTTGTTCGTGGGCATAAGTAAAATCAGACAGCACAAGCGACAAGGCTGCCGCGGCAATCACGTTTTTCATATTTGCTCCTTTCCGATCCGCAGGGCGGATCGTTAGCGCGTCCACACCTGAGGACGGTCTTTGGCTTGCGGCGTGTTTTGCGCCATCACGCCTGTGAGGAAGTGCGGCTGATAGGCTTCTTCCAGATAACGGATGTCTTCCGGGCTCAGTTGAAGGGCTACAGCGTTGACCGCGCCGTCAACATGATGCTTTTGCGTGGCGCCGATCACCGGGGCGGTGACTTTAGTCAGCAGCCAGGCCAGCGAAATTTCGGTCATGGAGACCTGATGCCGTTCGGCAAGTTCGGCGACGCGGGCAATAATGATCCGATCCTGCTCTGCCGTGCCGTCGTATTTGCTCCGGGCATAATCATCTTCCACCTCTCGCCGCGTGTGGCCTTCTAAGCGGGAGAGACGGCCGCTGGCCAGCGCGCTATAGGGAGTCATGGCGATACCCTCTTCCGCGCACAGCCCGAACAGCTCTCGTTCATCTTCACGCATAATCAGGTTGTAGTGGCTCTGCACAGAAACAAAGGATGTCAGCCCTTCGCGTTCGGCAAGAGCGTTCGCCTTCGCCAGCTGCCAGGCATAGCAATTGGAAATGCCAATCGCGCGCACCTTGCCGGCGGTCACTGCGGTGTGCAGCGCCTCCAGCACGTCGATAACCGGGGTGTTGTAATCCCAGATGTGGTAGATGTAGAGGTCGATGTAGTCCATCCCGAGGTTTCGCAGACTCTGGTCAAGCGAGCGGGCTATCGCCTGTTTTCCGCTGATCCCCTCGGCAATCTGGGCAGCGGTTCGTGGCAGAAACTTGGTGGCCAGCACCACCTCCTCGCGTTTTGCCATCTCCCGCAGCGCCCGGCCAACGTACCGTTCGCTGGAGCCGTTCTGATAGGCGATGGCGGTATCGTAAAAATTGATGCCCTGTTCCAGAGCGTGGCGGATGATGTCCCGGCTGGCTGTTTCGTCCAGCGTCCAGCGATGCTGACCCGTTGACGGATCGCCAAAGCCCATACATCCCATGCAGATACGGGAGACCAGTAAGTCACTCTTCCCGAGCCGGGTATACTGCATCGTTATTTTCTCCCTTTGGGTTATTCCACCAGAGTATTAAGCCGCGCGATCAGTCTGGCCGCGTGTTCCCGGGCAAGCGTTTTTTGCTGAGCGATTTTGTCGGCATCCCGGTCGGCGTAGCTAATACCGCAGGTATAAACCGGCGCCAGCAGCTCAAGATTGCAAAGCCTGGCCGTGGTCTCGAAGGGAAGGAGATACTCCTCAATGGCATGGCCAAAGAAACCGTCAGCGGTATAGAGCGCCTGTGGCGCTCCCGTGGTGAAGGAGAGGAGCAGCTTTTTACCACCCAGTTTCGCCGTTGAGCCATGGGCGAAGCCGTGGACAAATACCTCGTCCAGCCACTGTTTCATTAACCCGGGCAGCCCATACCAGCTAAAGGGAAACTGCCAGACAATCACATCCGCCTGCAGCAGGCTTTCCTGCTCAGCGGCGATGTTGAATTTGCCGTCCGGATAGAGCCAGTCCAGACGACGGATTTCCGCATCAGGCAGGGCGGTCGCCAGCTCATCGAGGATGGTGGCGTTGGCGATGGAATGGTTAAGATCCGGATGCCCGGAAACGACAAGAATATGAGCCATTCCCAACGTTACTCCTGATGTTTAAATTCAGCGGAGAAGAGATTTTCCCAGCTAATAAACGAGCCGAGTGGAATACACTCGAAGGTTAATAGACCCGCTTTTGCCAGCGGAAATTCGGCCATGACATTATTCGCCTCTTCCACGGTGTCGCACTCGAGAAAAATAGCGACGCCGGGTCGATCCTGACGGAAATAGATGTCGCGAATAAAGCCTGACTTGTACAGTCCCCAGGCGTGCAGGGCTTCTGCGGTAAGGTGCGGCGCATAGTGTTCCAGCGTCGCGCCGGGGGCAGGGATATCCAGACATAAAATTCGCATAGTTGTCTCCGGAAAGTCGTTATCAGCGGGAAGAGACAAAAGTATACGAGCCGCAGGGGGGGAAGATTAGGCGGTCATTGACTTAAGAATATTTAGCCTGTACTTAATAATCAGGCGAGGGTGTCTTAAGGAGATGCTATGAATAACGCGCTTTATAATCAGATACGCATCTTTCAGAGCATTGCGCGCGAGGGCAATATCTCGGCCGCCGCGCGCAAGCTCGAAATCACGCCGCCGTCGGTCAGCAATGCGCTCAGGCTGCTGGAGGAGCATATTGGCCACCCCCTTTTTGTGCGCACTACCCGGCGTATCGAGCTGACGGAAACCGGGCAACAGCTGCTGGAGCAGACCGCCGCGGCGGTGGAGACACTGGAAAAGTCGCTGGAAATCATCCGCGACCAGAATCAGGAGCCCTCCGGGGCAGTGAGAATAACCCTCTCGCGCTTTGCCTACCTGCTTATTCTCAAACCGGCGATGGCGGCATTTTGTCAGCAATATCCGGGGATCCAGCTGGAAATATCGGTCTATGACGGTACCGTCAATATTATTGAAGAACGTTTCGACCTTGGGATCCGCTTTGGCGATATTCTCGAAGGCGGCGTGGTCGCCCGCCCGTTAATGAAGCCGTTTCGTGAAGGGCTATACGCCTCCTCTGCCTATCTTGCCGAATATGGCGTGCCCGCGATGCCTGCCGATCTCCATCATCACCGGCTGATTGGCTATCGCTTTATTACCAACAACCGCATCCTGCCGCTGATCCTCAATGACCACGGCGAGCAGCTCACCGTCGAGATGCCCGGACAGTTAATCAGCAATGATATTGACGTCATGGCCGACGGTATTCGCCACGGACTGGGGATTGGCCGTTTATTTGAACCTATCCTGCAATTACAGCCCGATCGTGAGCAGTTTATTCCCGTGATGGAGGACTACTGGAAAACCTATCCGCCGGTTTATCTCTATTACCCAAAAAACGCAGGCAGAACGAAAAGGGTGAAAGCCCTGATTGATTTCCTGATAATGCATGCCGCGGAATAAAGGCTATTTTGCGTGCGAAATATCTGAAGGCACAGATCCTGTCTTTCCCTCAGTCTTAACCCTATACTCCTTGCGGATAAAGCGGTTTTATCGCGATGATTTTTGCCGCTCAACGGCTTAACCCATCACCAACGTCATAGGCTGGGAATATCAATAAGGGAGAGGTATCAATGGGCAGACGCTTCATAGTCTGTATATTCGCGCTGGTGGCGTTTTCGGCCAGTGCTGCGCATGGTGTTCACGGTGGCCATAACGGGCAGTCGGTGAGCGCTGGCGCCGACGGCGGCAACGGTTCGAACGGCGGCGATATCGATAATTCCTCGGGTCGGGCAGGGTGCCCTGGCGGCACCGATCCCGATAAGCACGGTCATTTTTATCTCCCTGGCACCAGCGAACCCTGCAATCCTGGGCCCCAGGATGCAGAAAAAGTCGGGACTTCCCGCTAGCGTTCAGCTCAGATCGTGCAGCGCTTTGTCCAGCGGCGGGGAAAGCTGAATATCCTGAAACGCAACCGCCAGTCCGCCACGCTCCGGTGAGCAGCACATGACGCCCGCTTTCACCGGGCCTGGCGGAAAGTAGCCGAGCCGCAGCAGCGGCCAGCGCTCGCCGTCGGTTGAATACTGCAGCCTTAACGCGTCGCCCTTGCGGGTCAGCCGCAGCCAGAAGGTGCGCGGGTCGCCGGGGAAAAGCCCGGTGGCCCAGTCGGAGTGGGTTAGCGTCAGTACGCTGCCGATGGCCGGGGCATCGTCATTAAACTCAATTCCCGCCTTCAGCCAGGTCTGCTCGTCGGCCATCATCATCAGCCCGGCCTGGTCGTAAAGCGTGGTGAAATCCGCACAGATTTTTGACTGCAGGGTAAAATCGCCCGCCACTTCTGCGGCATAGAGATGGCCAGAGAAGCGCTCGAAGCCATACCAGGTATGGCGCCAGAAGTCGGTATGCTTATTAGTGACCACCGTCAGGCCGTCGGAATCGCGGCGCCACTCGGCAGGTTCATTGATCCAGTGAAAGTACGGCTGCATTTTTCCTCCGGGATATGCTTTCAGACAGGGTTATAACAGCGACTGCAGCGCGGGTGACGCCATGCTGGCCTCAAAGGGAATAATCTCTGTACGGGCGAGACCCAGCTGCTGGAAGGGATCCTGGCTCAGACGCGCTTGCAGAGTTTCCCGGCTATCGCATTTTGCCAGAATGACGCCGCCGGTGCGGGGAATACGGCGGCCGGAGGCGAGAAAGAGGCCGTCGGCATAGCCTTTTTTGAGCCATTCGATGTGGGCGGGGATCGCACGGTCAACCTCTTCGAGCGGTTTTATATACGTTAAAACAACCACATAAATCGTACTCATCCTGAAAGCCCTGGCAATCCAATGGGATCTCCAGCCTGACATATTTCGATGATGGATAAAAGAAAACGCGGCATTTTTCCGTGCTATTTAGCAGGGATGGCGGGGCGCAACATCCCGGATGCTCATCGCAGACGTGAATTAATATATATGTTTTTACGCATGTATATTGATCTTTCTTTGTGGCCCCGTATGCTGTCCGTCACGCTTGAGGAGAAATCATGTCTTTATTGCCCCTGCAACTGTTCAAAAACCTCGCCGATGAAACTCGGCTGGGGATCGTATTGCTGCTCAAGGCGCGTGGAGAGCTGTGCGTGTGCGATCTCTGTACGGCGCTCGCCCAGTCCCAGCCCAAGATCTCCCGCCATCTGGCGATGCTCCGTGAGAGCGGATTGCTGCTGGATCGTAAACAGGGTAAGTGGGTCCATTACCGCCTCTCTCCGCAGATGCCGGCCTGGGCGGCGCAGGTGATTGAGCAGGCATGGCTCAGTCAGCAGGAGGATATGCGGCTGATGATCAGCAGACTGGCTGGCGGGCCGGGTTGCCGGTAAAAATTTATCTTAACATATATGATTTTTCGAATGTGATTGGCGGAGGAACGATGTTGCTGGCAGGTACGATTTTTATCCTGACCCTGGTGCTGGTGATCTGGCAGCCGCGGGGGTTAGGGATCGGCTGGAGCGCGGCCTTTGGCGCGGCGCTGGCGCTGGCCACCGGTGGCGTACAGGTAGCCGATATCCCGGTGGTATGGCATATCGTCTGGAATGCGACCGCCACCTTTATCGCCGTTATCATTATCAGCCTGCTGCTTGATGAGTCTGGCTTTTTCGAATGGGCCGCGCTGCACGTTTCCCGCTGGGGAAGAGGCCGGGGTCGTCTGCTGTTTACCTGGATTATCCTGCTCGGCGCGGCTGTGGCGGCGCTGTTTGCCAACGATGGGGCGGCGCTGATCCTCACGCCAATCGTGATTGCCATGCTGCGAGCGCTGGGGTTCAGCAAGGGAACGATGCTGGCCTTTGTCATGGCCGCCGGATTTATTGCCGATACCGCCAGCCTGCCGCTGGTGGTGTCGAATCTGGTGAATATCGTTTCGGCAGATTTCTTTGCCATCGGCTTCAGGGAGTACGCTTCGGTGATGGTGCCGGTCGATCTCGCGGCGATCCTCACCACCCTGGCGATGCTGCACCTGTTCTTTCGCAAGGATATCCCGCCGGCCTGGGATATGGCGTTACTGAAAGCGCCGGCCACGGCGATAAAAGATCCAGCGACGTTCCGCACCGGCTGGGGCGTGCTGCTGCTGTTGCTGGCTGGCTTTTTCGTCCTTGAACCGCTGGGGATCCCGGTCAGCGCCATCGCGGCGCTCGGCGCCGGGATCCTGTTTGCTGTCGCGAAGCGCGGGCGGGTAATTAACACCGGCAAGGTGCTGCGCGGCGCCCCGTGGCAGATAGTGATCTTCTCGCTGGGAATGTATCTGGTGGTGTATGGTCTGCGAAACGCCGGGTTAACGGATTATCTGACCACGGTGCTGAACATGCTGGCGGAGCGCGGGCTCTGGGCCGCGACGCTGGGCACCGGTATCCTGTCGGCCTTCCTCTCTTCAATAATGAATAATATGCCCAGCGTACTGGTCGGCGCCCTGTCGATTGATGGCAGCGCGGCAACAGGGACGATCAAAGAGGCCATGATTTATGCCAACGTCATCGGCTGCGATCTGGGGCCCAAGATCACGCCAATTGGTAGCCTGGCCACGCTGCTGTGGCTGCATGTGCTGGCGCAGAAGCACATCACCATCGGTTGGGGGTATTATTTCCGCTGCGGCATCACCATGACCCTGCCGGTGCTGCTTGTGACGCTGGCCGCGCTGGCGCTGCGTCTCTCCTTCAACCAGCCATGAGAACGTACTATGAGCATCACCATTTACCATAACCCTGACTGCGGCACCTCGCGTAATACGCTGGCGCTGATCCGTAACAGCGGCGCCGAGCCCACCGTTATCTATTATCTGGAGACGCCGCCGTCGGGTGATGAGCTGCGCCAGCTGCTCGCCGCGATGGGGATCCCGGTGCGCGCCCTGCTGCGGAAAAACGTCGAACCCTACGACGCGCTGGGCCTTGCGGAAGACCGGTTTACTGACGACCAGATAATCGACTTTATGCTTCAGCATCCGATCCTGATTAACCGTCCGATCGTAACGACGCCGCAGGGCACCCGACTCTGCCGCCCGTCAGAGGTGGTGCTGGAGATCCTGACGGCGCCGCAAAAAGGCGCATTCGTGAAGGAGGACGGTGAGCCAGTCATTGATGCCGCAGGGCAGCGTGTGAAATAGCGCGCAGAATGGCGCCGGCTGTAGCAGCCGGCATGCCGTGTTAATCCTGCTGTATGGTAGGCTCTCCAGGTATGTAGCGCCTGGATTGCTGACAATATTCTCGCTTAGCGCTATTTCTCCACTATCCAGTCTGTTTCCCTTACTTTTCCTGCCGTTATACACCGCCTCTGCGCCGGTGGTTTATGTCTCTCGATAAATTATTAACTGTTTGTTTTTAATGGGTAAAATTTCGTTTTGTGCGTAATGATATAAAGTCAACGTCGTTTGCATTATTGCGAACATTAAATCTGTAAAACTAGATGTTTGTCGACTTTTCATCTAAAAAGGGAAGGTAAGGGGCTGGACAAAACCATTGCGTGGTTATCAAATGGTTAAAAATGCTCGTGTTTGATGTTAATACAAACAAATTATAAATCGTCAGCCTGCTTTATACGGTTAACTTGCGCTGCGGCGCACCTTACCTGGAGAATTTATGCATTCCTCTGTTAATAAAAACGAAAGCCGTACCTTTTTCGGCCATCCTTATCCGCTGGGCTCCCTGTTCTTCACTGAAATGTGGGAGCGCTTCTCGTTTTACGGCATCCGTCCTTTACTGATCCTGTTTATGGCGGCGACAGTGTACGACGGCGGCATGGGCCTGGCGCGAGAGAACGCCTCGGCGATCGTTGGGATTTTTGCCGGCAGTATGTATCTGGCCGCGCTGCCGGGCGGCTGGCTGGCGGATAACTGGCTTGGCCAACAGCGCGCCGTCTGGTATGGCTCTATCCTGATCGCCCTGGGGCACCTGTCGATCGCTCTGTCAGCATGGCTGGGCAACGATCTGTTCTTTATCGGTCTGATGTTTATCGTCCTGGGTTCCGGGTTGTTTAAAACCTGTATCTCGGTGATGGTCGGCACCCTGTATAAAAAGGGCGACGCGCGCCGCGACGGTGGTTTTTCGCTGTTCTACATGGGGATCAACATCGGCTCGTTTATCGCGCCATTGATCTCTGGCTGGCTTATCAAATCGCATGGCTGGCACTGGGGCTTCGGCATCGGGGGGATCGGGATGCTGGTGGCGCTGATCATTTTCCGTGTCTTTGCCGTACCGTCGATGAAGCGCTATGACGCGGAGGTTGGCCTCGATTCCACCTGGAACAGCCCGGTGGCGAAAAAGAATGGCGTTGGAGCGTGGCTGCTGGCGCTGGCTCTGGGAGTGGCGGTGCTGGTCACGCTTATCAGCCTGGGCACGATCGTGATTAACCCGGTGGCGGTGGCCAGCGTGCTGGTCTATGTAATTGCCGCCTCCGTGGCGCTCTATTTCATCTGGCTGTTCGTCTTCGCCGGACTCAACCGTAAAGAGCGGGCGCGCCTGCTGGTATGCTTTATTTTGCTGGTCTCGGCGGCCTTTTTCTGGTCCGCGTTTGAACAGAAACCGACCTCCTTCAACCTGTTTGCTAACGACTACACCAACCGGATGATCGGCGATTTTGAGATCCCCGCGGTCTGGTTCCAGTCGATTAACGCCTTGTTTATCATTCTCCTCGCGCCGGTATTCAGCTGGGCGTGGCCTGCGCTGGCGCGTAAAAACGTTCGTCCGGGCAGTATGACCAAATTCGTGATTGGTATCCTGTGCGCAGCGGCGGGCTTTGGCCTGATGATGCTGGCGGCGCAGAACGTCCTGAGCAACGGCGGGGCCGGTGTGTCGCCGCTGTGGCTGGTGGGCAGCATCCTGATGCTGACGCTCGGTGAACTGTGCCTCAGCCCGATTGGGCTGGCGACCATGACTCTGCTGGCGCCGGAGAGAATGCGCGGCCAGATGATGGGGCTGTGGTTCTGCGCCAGCGCGCTGGGTAACCTGGCGGCGGGCCTGATCGGCGGTCATGTGAAGGCCGATCAGCTGTCGCTGCTGCCGGACCTCTTCGCCCGCTGCTCCATCGCATTGCTGATCTGCGCCGCCGTGCTGGCCGTGCTGATTGTCCCGGTCCGCCGGATGCTGGAGAACAGTCGGTCCAGCGCCGCGCAAAAATCCCTCAGCAACGCCTGACGCAAGCCTCAGGCCGGCCCGGTGGGGCCGGCTTGTTTTTTGTCCAATCCCCGCCCCAGCAGAACAAAATCCCCTTTTCACAATGCGCGATGTCCCATAACGTGAGCGTGTTCTTTGAAATCACGTCGCTTTCCGGTCCATAGTGTAGTCAGGTTTACTATGTGGTTAATATAAGGACACACCTATGCCAGCAGTCATTGATAAAGCATTGGATTTCATCGGTGGTATGAATACGTCTGAGCCAGTACCACAGTCTATGGATGAAAGTACCGCGAAGGGAATTCTCAAATATTTAAAAGAACTGGGCGTACCCGCCACCCCGGCCGACGTCGCTGCGCGCGGCCAACAGCAGGGCTGGAGCGCTGGGTTTACCGACAAAGTGGCGGAGTGGGCTGAACGGGTCGCCGCCGGCGAACGGCTGGTGATTAAGCATCCGGAATTCTTTTCCACCTATATGCGGGAAGAGCTGCGCGCCCTGGTGTAATCGCCGCGCATCCACCCCGCCTCTTCAGCTTAATGCCTTCCCCTATTGGGAAGGCATTCTGGCGAATGACAAACCCGTTTCGTTATTGTGCTCGCCTTTCTGCCGGGTGGCGGCTTTCGCCTTACCAGGCCTACAAAAAACTGCAATATCAGACAGTTATGCAGTTAGCTGTAGGCCCGCGCAAGCGCAGCGCCGCCGGGCAATCGCTCAAGATTGCACTTTGTCTGCAGTCTGAATGCCTTCCCCTCGGGGAAGGCATTTTTGTTACTGCCCTCGATAGCCGCCGCCCAGGGCTTTGATCAGGGTAATGTCGGTGCTTAGCCGCTGGGCCTCAATGTCCAGCAGCAACAGCTGCTGGGCGAGGACCGCCCGGCGGGCTTCTTCGGCGGCGTAGCGGCGGAGGAGGCCGCGCTGATAATGAGCGCGAGAGCTATCGGTGGTGGTCTGCGCCGCGGTGACTTTTAGCTGCTGCAGCGCGCGCTGCTGATTCAGGTCGTTAAGCTGGCTGGAAC
>SKEP01000680.1_pt1 | contig 20277 bp, 20 predicted proteins | sample 4826901 | NCBI WGS metagenome assembly SKEP01 (sample SAMN11008806, study PRJNA524170) | human gut metagenome | biome: Human fecal sample; material: Feces; isolation source: fecal sample from pouch patient p4, p43, p49, p54, p55 | host: Homo sapiens | place: Israel: Tel-Aviv | collected 2014-03-20
GAACTAAGGTGGAAAAAATGGAATTATTAAAACTAATCAAAGAGATATCATCAGGAATTTTTTTGCAATACATTTGGACCAACTGCATAATACGCATCGCAAATAAATCATCAATCACGACAAGCGCAGTAGCTTTAGTAGCCTCTAAAGTATTTTCAAATAAAATATAATCTTCAGGAGCCTCAAATTTAACGGCAGCATGTGTAGTTAAATTTGCAATCATTAAGGCTTTTTGATAGCCAAAATAACGCTCAAAATAAAGATTTTCTCGTGTAGTATTTGTCACAAATAAAATATTTTTATGCCCCCGCTGAATCAAATAATCGGTTGCTTGTTTTCCTAATAATTGGTTGTCGTTATCGACAAAGATAATTTCACTTTCTTTTTGATAAGGCTGTCCAATTAAAGTAAAAGGAATTTTGTTATCCGCCAAATAAGCAATAACAGGATCGTGATTATCCGAATACGTTAAAATAAATCCGTCAACTTGCTTTTGTAAATGCATGCGTTTGACATTTTCCAAAAGCGTTTCAAAATTGTTAGCCGAAGCGACGGCGACTGACATATGATAAATGCTGGCTTCTTCGTTCACAGCTTCAATAGTTTCCAAATAAAAAGGATTGCCCAAACGCTCCTTTGAATCTAAAGGAGGCAAGATGATGCCAATGGCACTGGCAATTTGTTTGCCCAGATTTCGTGCAGTAACGTTTGGTACATAGCCTAATTCTGTCATAACTTTACGTACTTTTTTCTTGGTCTCTTCTGAGATGCTTGGGTGGTCGTTGATGACGCGAGAAACCGTGGAAGTTGCAACACCGGCTTTTTTAGCGACATCTTTTACAGTGATACTCATGGGTCTGCCTCCAAGTTTAATTGAAATGGATTCTTTTGCTATCATAGCAATTTTAACGCCAGAAAACTAGCCAAATTAACGGAATAATAACAGATACTTTTTTATTGCGCATTCACTACTTTGATTTCATAAAAATAATTGTTGTCATTTTAAAATGGAAAATCAGAAAACGCCCGCAGAGTGCGGGCGCAAGAACTAGTCTTTCATAGCAACTGTGATTTCGTCTGCTAATTCATAACTTTCATCATAAAGAGTCACAGATATGGCGTCACCAGAAACAAGTTTTAAGGTAACATTTTCTTTTTCAACTGTTACAGCCAACAAGCGACCGCGATAGTTAATATGAAAGGCATAACTTTCCCATTTGCTTGGTAAAAATGGTGCAAAAGAAAGTGTTTCGTGATCGGTTTTCATTTGTGCAAAGCCTTGTACAATGGCTAACCAACTACCAGTCATCGATGTAATATGCAAGCCGTCTTCAGTATCGTTATTGTAATTATCCAAATCTAGCCGGGCCGTGCGTTCGTACATTTCCAAAGCCTTTTCTTCCATGCCTAGTTCAGCTGCTAAAATAGCGTGAATGCTGGCAGAAAGAGAAGATTCATGGACGGTCATTGGTTCATAGAAATTAAAGTTTTTCCGTTTTTCTTCTAAGGTAAATTGATCAGAGAAATAATAAATTCCCTGCAGCACATCTGCCTGTTTAATAAAGCAAGAACGTAAAATTTTATCCCAAGACCAATGTTGATTTAAAGGTAAATCAGCTGGATTTAAATCGGTTACAGGCATTAAGTCTTTGTCTAAGAAGGTATCATGTTGGACAAAAACACCTAATTCTTCATCGACTGGCAAATACATATTGTTGAAGATGTCTTCCCATTGATCTTGTTCGCTTCGGGGAATTGAAACAGTCGCCACATCTTCAAAACGACGGTAATTTTCCAAGGTATATCGCAATACCCATGCAGCTAAAATGTTGGTATACCAGTTGTTATTAATATTATTTTCGTATTCATTAGGTCCCGTAACACCGTGAATCATATATTTTTGGTGCCGTTTTGAAAAGTGAACGCGATCCGCCCAAAAACGCGCAATCGCAGTTAAAACTTCCAAACCTTCATTTTGTAAATATGTCTGATCACCAGTATAGTTGGTATAGTTATAAATCGCATACGCGATAGAACCATTCCGATGGATTTCTTCAAAGGTAATTTCCCATTCATTATGACATTCAATTCCAGTAAAGGTTACCATTGGATATAAAGCGCCGGCTAAACCTTGTTTTTGTGCATTAATATGTGCTTCTGGTAATTGATTGTGACGATATTTCAAAAGATTTTTGGTAACTTTTGGTTCTGCCAAGGCTAAATAAAGAGGTACCGCGTAAGCTTCAGTATCCCAATAAGTGGCACCACCATATTTTTCGCCAGTAAAGCCTTTTGGACCAATATTTAAACGTTCATCGTCGCCATAATAGGTTGAAAATAATTGGAATAAATTAAAACGAATACCTTGCTGTGCAGCTGGATCACCATTAATTGCCACATCGGCTAATTCCCAACGTTTCTTCCAAGCTGCAACTTGTTCTTCTTTTAAAACATCAAAACTTTCGCTATACGCAGTCATTAATTCATAAGCTTTCATCGCTTGGTCTTCTTCTGGCACATCACGACTGGTTAAAACGATAATTCGTTTTTCAAAATAAATGGTTTCGCCTGCTTTTGCTTCATAACGAAAAGATTGTGAAATCCCTAATGGTGCAGGTGTAGTTTCAAGGGCGGGCTGGTCGTGTTTCATCATAGCCGTCACGCTAAAACGTTCAATACCAAAGTTGTTTGGAATCGTTTGGACTGTTAAATAAGTACCATCACCTTGTGTACCACTGTCTTTTTCTTCCCAGAATAATTCATCATAGTTGCTGTCTTCATTGCGGACATTACTATCTAATGCAGAATCAATCGTAATTTCAGCAGCCCCAGTAATTACTTCAGCAGTTACTTTCAAAACAGCTAGTTCTTTTTTGACAATGGATAAGAAGCGTTCAAAATTAAAACGCACTGTCGCGTCAGCTAATTTAATCGTAAAGCGACGTGTTAAAATCCCCGTTTGCATATCTAGTTCCAAATGAAAGTCTTCGTGGGGGATTGTCGCTAAGTCAATGATTGTGCCATTGACGGTAATATTTAATTTTAGAAAGTTGATAGCATTAATGACTTTGCCAAAATAATCAGGATAGCCATTTTTCCACCAACCAACGCGAGTTTTATCTGGATACCATACACCTGCTAGATAAGTACCTAAATGATGGTCACCTGAGTATTGTTCTTCAAAATTTCCCCGCATCCCCATGTAACCATTACCAGTACTTGTCAGTGATTCTTGCAAGCGACGATTTTGTTTGTCAAAAGTTTTGGTAGTGATTTTCCAGGGGTCAATGTCAAATAGGCGCTGAATCTGATTCATTTTTATAATCCTCCTTGTGTTGTCTTCGTTAACTAAATAATAAACGCAATCGATTGCGCAAGTCAAGCAATAATTTGCAAAAAAATTCTACGAAAGTTTTTTTTTAACTAAAAAAAGAATTATTTTCCACTGAAGGGACTTTTTTGTTTATTCTCTAATTTATTTTGAAAACCTGGGTATAAATAAAAATCTAATTTTACCTTTACAGCAAAAACGAACTCCGCTATAATAATTTGCAACGAAACCGATTGCGTTGTTTGCGCAATTGGAAAAGGATGTAATTATTCATTGTAACAACGGGAAATTATTAAAGGAGTGAAGGTCTGTGAAAGAAAATCTGAAAAAATTAATTAGTTTTGAGTTTTGGCAAAAATTTGGTAAAGCATTAATGGTTGTCATAGCAGTTATGCCAGCTGCGGGCTTAATGATTAGTATTGGGAAAACAATTCCTATGATGAATCCGGAGATGGCGGCTTTAGTGACAACAGGTGGTGTAATTGAAAACATTGGTTGGGCCATTATCGGAAACCTTCATCTTTTATTTGCTTTAGCAATTGGGGGAAGTTGGGCCAAAGAAAGAGCGGGTGGTGCTTTTGCGGCCGGATTATCTTTCATTTTAATTAACCGTATTACCGGAGCGGTTTTTGGTGTGACAAGTGAAATGCTAGCTGATCCAGAAGCGCTAACTAAAACGTTATTTGGCACTAAAATTATGGTAAATGGTTTTTTTACTAGCGTTTTAGAAGCTCCAGCATTAAACATGGGGGTTTTTGTCGGGATTATTGCCGGGTTTGTAGGGGCGACAGCTTACAATAAATATTACAACTTCCGCAAATTACCGGATGCATTAGCCTTTTTCAATGGAAAACGTTTTGTACCTTTTGTGGTTATTTTCCGTTCGATTTTAGTTTCGTTAGCTTTAGCAATTGTTTGGCCTGTAATTCAAGCAGGTATTAATAATTTTGGTTTATGGATTGCACAATCACAAGAAACAGCGCCAATTTTGGCACCGTTTTTATACGGAACATTGGAACGTTTGCTCCTACCATTTGGGTTGCATCATATGTTAACGATTCCCATTAATTATACGGAATTGGGCGGTGCCTATACGATTATGTCAGGGGCACAAGCCGGACAACAAGTATTTGGCCAAGATCCATTATGGTTGGCGTGGGCCACTGATTTGGTTAACTTAAAAGGTCAAGGGGATATGTCTCAATATGAATATGTATTAAATCATTTTACACCAGCACGTTTTAAAGTTGGACAAATGATTGGTGCTTCTGGTATTTTGATGGGTCTAACATTGGCTATGTATCGCAATGTGGATAAAGACAAACGCAATGCTTATAAATCCATGTATCTTTCTGCTGCATTGGCTGTCTTTTTAACTGGAGTAACAGAACCACTAGAATTTATGTTTATGTTTGCTGCGGTTCCATTGTATGTGGTTTATGCAGTTGTGCAAGGGGCAGCTTTTGCGATGGCCGATATCGTTCATTTGCGAGTCCATTCGTTTGGGAATATTGAATTGTTAACCAGAACCCCAATGGCTATTAAAGCTGGTTTAGGGGGAGATTTATTTAATTTCATTTGGGTAACGATAGTCTTTGGCGTCGTGATGTTTTTTATCGCTAATTTCTTAATTAAAAAATTCAATTTTGCTACGCCAGGACGTAACGGCAATTATGAAAATGATAATAAAGATGTCGATACCACTACTGTCACAGCAGATGGTAAATTGGATCCAAACTCCCAAATTGTGAAAGTTATCAATCTTTTAGGTGGAAAAGAAAACATTATGGATGTTGATGCATGTATGACGCGTTTGCGCGTTTCCGTCAAAGATCCTGCCAAAGTTGGTGGCGAGCCAGATTGGAAAAATGCCGGAGCAATGGGATTATTGGTGAAAGACAAAGGGGTTCAAGCTGTATATGGACCAAAAGCGGATATTTTAAAATCAGATATTCAAGATGCCATTGATTCCGGAATGGAAATTCCACAAACAGAAGTGATTGCTCAAATTAGTGAAGAAAAAGAACCCCAAGAATATAAAGGGGTAACAGAAACAATTGTTAACGTAGCAGATGGTGAAGTTAAGGCGATTTCAGCAGTGAATGATCCTGTTTTCTCTCAAAAAATGATGGGAGACGGTTTTGGTGTAGAACCTAAAAATGGGATTGTCTATGCGCCTGTTTCTGGGACAGTTACCAGTGTCTTTCCTACGAAACATGCATTAGGTTTACTGACAGATAATGGTTTAGAAGTATTAGTGCATATGGGAATTGATACAGTAGACTTGAAAGGTGCGCCATTTACAGTCAATGTAAAAGATGGTGATAAAGTTTCAGCTGGCGATGTGATTGCTCAAATGGATTTAGCCGCCATTAAAGCAGCTGATAAGCAAACGACCATTATTGTAGCCTTTACCAATGCAGATGAAATTAAGTCTGTGACTTTGACGAAAACTGGAGAACTTACCGGTAAAACAGAAGTAGCCAAAGTAGCACTGTAAATAGGAAAGGATTGCGCTAAAAGACGCTGCGTCTAAAGGTGCAGTCCTTTTTCTTAGGCATAAAAGTGTGCTATTCTTGAAAGAACAAAGATGGGAGCAATGAAATGAAATTTTTAACTTTAAATTGTCATAGTTGGCTGGAAGAAAATCAAGCAGAAAAATTAACACAAATTGTGCAAAATATTGCTGCAAATGATTACGATGTCATTTGTTTACAAGAAGTTAATCAGCTGATGACTAGTGAAATAGCTGTTTTAGATGATTGGTTTATTCCCAGTAGTACAGATGTGACCATTCATGAGGACAATTTTGCTTTGCGTCTACAAGAACAATTGCAATGTCTAGAAAAAGACTATTACTGGAGTTGGTGCTATAACCATATTGGTTATGATCGCTTTTATGAAGGCGTCGCGATTTTAGCCAAAACACCTTTTTTTGCCAAAGATAGTTTGGTTTCAAAGACAAGTGATGTAGCGGATTATCATACCAGAAGAATTTTAACGGCTTTAACAGAAGTAGAAGGGCAGCTTCTTCAAGTAGTGAGTGGTCATTTTTCGTGGTGGACAGAAGGTTTTTCTTTTGAATGGGAAAAGACGCAAGCTTTTTTTGCAAATAATTCTTATCCTCTTGTTTTAATGGGGGATTTTAATAACCCAGCCCATACACCAGGTTATAAATTAATCTTAACAAGTGACTGGCAGCTGCAAGATAGTTTTTACGCGGCCACAAAACGAGTTGGCGACCACACAACTTTAGCAAAAATCGCTGGGTGGGAACAAAGTTCAGGAGAACGGATTGATTATATTTTTATGACCCCTGAATTTAAGGTAATTGATCATGAAGTCATTTTTGATGGTGACAAAACACCAATTGTGAGTGATCATTTTGGCGTGAGTGTTACGGCACAATGGCAGTAAAAGTATAAAAAAGCAACAGCCATCTGGGAGAAAAAAGATGGCTGTTGTTTTTTTAAATAAAGTGGGTGAGTAATTCATCTAGGGCTGAATCGGTAAAATCTTCAATTACAAGCGAAACACCTGGTAATGAAGCTAAAGTATCTTTTTTGACAGATGTCGCAACCGCAACTATTTTTGCTGGATTAGCATTATAAGCACTCGCAAGACCAGCGGGGGTATCTTCAAAAATGACACATTCTGCAACAGGAAGATTTAAGCGAGCAGCCCCTTTTAAATAAGGGTCCGGATCGGGCTTGCTAATCATAGTGCCATCGTCATAGACAACCTGATTCAGATCAAACCATTGTTTTAACCCCAGTGTTTCAAAATAGAAATCTAAATTTGTTTTACCTGAAGCTGTGGCGATGGTAAAAGGAATTTGGTGTTTTTGCAACCGGGTTAAAAATTCTGGCACACCTTTTAGCAAAGTATAATGGGGATCGGCCAAGCAGATTTTACGATAGATTGCTTCTTTTTCTTCTGCATAATCCTCAATTTCTTTTGGTGTTAAGGGCGGTTAAAAACATGTTCTAAAGTGTGTTTCGCATTTTTACCATGAAAATATCTGGCAAAGTCAGCATTAGAAACAGAGGAGCCGGTAACTTGAGTAATAAATGTTTGCCAAGCGTCTTCGTGTTTTTTTGTATCATTAATCAACGTACCATTAAAGTCAAAAAGCATGCCTTTCATAATCAACCTCCAAGGATTAAAAAGTATTTTGATAAACCATTTTTTTATTTAAATAGAGAAAAAATTACTCACTTAAATTTTAAGCATAGGCCGAATTGGCAGTGCGTATTTGATTGGGAAATAATTTTGCAACCCGATAAAAAGCCGCTAGTACATCTTTTGGGATAAACACAGGAGCGATAAAATTTTTGCCGGCTGGACCATAGCCGGTAGGAGTATTTTGCAGCCGACTTATTTCACCAAGCAGTAAAGTAATGTAGTGCTCCAACTCCCACATTCCCAAGAGGTTGCGGTCAAATTGTAGCTGATTGTTTTTGGTAATGACATTTACTTCATAGCTGGCGTAATTAATAACAGTGGTTTCAGGAGCAGCCTTAGTTAATGTAGCTCCCATGCGGCGCTGCATCGTTGCATCTTGGCATAAAATCAGCGTATTGCTTGGCAGGTGATTTGTTGCCAATACCTCCAGTAGATTGGAAATGTTATTACCGCAATTAGTCGATTTTTCTTCTAAATAATCGGCGGTATGTTCTGTTTTTAGTTGCAGAATATCTTGAAACATTTTAGCTTCGCTAGCATTTTTTGTTTGGATTTGAGGATAAAAATGATTAATTTTTGAACGTAGCGCATCGGTGGTGTGGCCTTGGCCACCAACAATTAAGTAATGTTTGGCCACCTGGTTCTTCATGGCGGTTATCATGACATCGATTCCAGCTAAAATACTGCCGCCGAATAAAATAAAAGCGTCTGCTTTGGTTTTATTGTATTTTTGATAAAGAGCACTTTGCGATAAAGTAGTAAGATCGCGTACACCGCAAAAAGTGCTTAAAAGATTTAAATCATCAGCAAGAGTTTCCTTCATTTTCTATCTTCCTTTGGATTTACCCCATTGGGATGCTTGGGTAAGCCTTATTTTTGATAATTTACTATTAATTTTATTATACGCAAAAAAAGCTAGAATAGGGATGTTAGTTCCTTATTCTAGCTTTTTGTTTAAGGTGATTAATACCAGGCAGGTTTTTTGCCAGCAGTATTTGGCCTATTTACACCAAGGGATTGTTTGATATATTTGTTTGGTTCTTGCATAATTTCAGTCACGAAAGCGGCAATGCTTTTTCGTGATACTTCTGTTCCTTTAAAAGGTTCTCCTTTTTGGGTTAATTCAAAATCAACTTCGTCTTTATTGGTTAACCAAGCAGGTCGGATAATAGTGTAATCCAAATCAGAATTTTCAATGATCTCAGCTGCGGCAGCGTAAGTTTCCAAATAGCCACCATCTAACATTTGATGATTCCATTTGCCAAATTCGCCAGGGACTTCATCGTAAATGCCTAAAGTAGAAATCCAGACTAAACGCTTCTTGTTAGCAGCATCCATTGCTTTGACAATATTTTTGGCTTGGTCTTCAATATTTTTACCGGCTAAATTTGCGTACACGAAATCAACATCTACTAAAGCTTTGACTAAATCATCAAAATTAGCGGCATCGCCTTCCATCACTTCTTCATTTTTGCGGATATTTTGGATTCGGTTAGCATCGCGTAAAAATAGCCGAATCAAATTAGAAGAATCAGACGTTTCTGATAATTTTTCTCTGACAAGTTGGGCTATTTTTCCATGGGCACCTAAAATTAAAATTTTCATCTTTTTTCACCTCAATCAAAGCCTATACCTTATTGAATGAAGGTACAAAAAAAGAGTCTTACCATGAAAAAGCAATACGACAAAAGAAGACATCTGTCGTATTGCTATCAACTTAAGCTGTTAAATCTGCCAATTCTTTTTTATTTAAAATAATGTAGCCCCCACGGCCTTTTTGCAAGATACCTTGTTCTTTGAAATTTGTCATAGTACGTAAAAGATGACGATAGCTCACATTTAAAATAGCGGCGCAGTTATTCAACTGAAAAGAAAAACGGCCTTCTTTTTCGTGTTCTAAAATAAAACGTGCAAGGCGTGTTTCCACCGGTTCGCTTAAGGAATTGGCTAGACTAATGCCTGTATTCAAGCGATAGCTAAGAAGTTGACAGGTATGTTTTAAAAAACGTAAATCATTTTGTAAAAGTGCCCGGTATTGCAATAAATTCACACAGACACAAGTACAAGGCGTCATAGCCTTAACACTACTTCTGGGGGTGGTTTCCCATAAGGAAGAGGCTTCACCGATAATGGTCGCTTCGTAACAATAATTGATACAAATATTTTGTGTATCGTAGGCGTAAGAATAGACCATGGCCGAACCTTCGACAAGAAAATACAAGTACTTAGATGGTGTGCCCGCTTGGATTAAATCCTCATCTTTTTCAAAAGTACGCAAAGTCGCAATTGAAAATAAATCGGTATCTAAGTAATCTTGCAAGTTATGGCTAATAATCGCTTCTTTTAACTGGCTTTTATCCAATAGCTGTTTCATAAAAGCGTCCTTTCTCACATGTGCGTTTTGTTATTTTTGATTATAACGGTAAATAAGTAAAAAAGCATCCTTTTTTGCTTCTTTATGGCGGTAATGTTCGGGTTTTACCTAAAATTTACAAAAAAATTACCGTCAAAGTGACACAGGTCATTTTTGTTTCGAATAATTCTTGCTATTATGTGGAAGCAATATAAATCATTTTCCAATAGGGGGAGAAAAAATGCGTTTCAAAATGTTGGCGACCGGTCTTTTAACGCTAGGAATTTTAGTTGGTCTTGCAGGATGTGGTAATGAGCAAAAAGCACAAGGGAATACAAAAGAAAAATTGGTAGTTCAATTTGTTCCTACTAATAATGATGGTTCCATGGAAGCTAAAACAAAACCATTTGCAGCGTATTTATCTGAAAAGTTAGATAGAGATGTCAGTGTAACATTAGCAACAGATTACTCTACTATTGTGGAAGCAATGGCTTCTGGTCAAGTAGATGTAGGCATTATGCCTCCAGCAGCATATGTACAGGCAAAAGACATGGATGCAGCAGAAGCATTATTAACCTCTCAATTAGGTGCATACGATCGAAAAACAGGCTTACCCACCGATAAATTGACGAATACTTTTAAAGGTGAAATTTTGGTGAAAGCCGATAGTAATTTAAAAAATTTAACTGATTTAAAAGGGAAAAAGATTGCGACTTTAAGTCCAAATTCAGCGAGTGGCTACATTTATCCAGTAGCAGAATTAAAAGATGCTGGTATTGACCCTACAAAAGATGCCACCCTTACCACTGTCAATGATATTCCGAGTGAAATGACGGCAGTTTTAAATGGTCAAATGGATGCTGCTTTTGTTTTTGAAGGAGCCCGCAATGTTTTTGCATCAAAATTTAGTGATCAAGATCTCATGAAAGATTTACGGGTTTTATCATTAACACAAGGGGATATTCCCAATGACGCGATTGCAGTGCAACCGAAAATGGCTAGCCAACTAAAAAAAGAAATTAAAGATGTTTTCTTAGCGATGCCAAAAGATGAAGCCGGTCAAGAAGCAATGGCTTTATGGGGACACAAAGGTTATCAAGCAGCAGCAGATAGTGCTTATGATACAATTCGCGAATATACTAAAAAAGCTTCCGAATAACAAAATCGCCAGTTCTTAAGAGCTGGCTTTTTCTAACTGCTTGGCTGTTAGAAATTAATTTCTACTAAATTAGGAGCGAGATACATGATTGAATTTAAAAATGTCGCCAAAGTATACCCTAATGGCGTCAAAGGTTTACAAAATATTAATTTAACGATTCAAGATGGGGAATTTGTTGCAATCATCGGCTTGAGTGGAGCAGGAAAAAGTACGTTGTTACGTTCTATCAATCGCTTGGTTGCCACAACTGCGGGTGAAATTATTATTAATGATGAGTCGATTACAAAAGCGGGCAAGAAAAAATTGCGCCAAATTCGCCGCAATATTGGTTTGATTTCCCAAAGTTTTAATCTTGTCAAACGCAGTACCGTCCAAAAAAATGTGTTATCTGGTCGACTGGGCTATTACTCCACGTGGAAAAGTATTTTGGGCTTGTTTACCAAAGAAGATTATGAAAAAACTGCGACAGCCTTGGCACAAGTGGGTTTATCTGATAAATTGCATACCCGGAGTGACGAATTGAGTGGTGGGCAACAGCAGCGGGTTTTAATTGCCAGAGCATTAGTACAACAAGCCGAAATTATTTTAGCCGATGAACCTGTTGCTTCCTTAGATCCAGTGACGGCAGAAAAAGTGATGGAAGATTTAAAACAAATCAATCAGAGCTTAAACAAAACGATTATTGTTAATATTCATTCTGTACCGTTGGCAAAAGCCTATGCTACTCGGATCATTGCCTTAAAAAGTGGCGAAATTGTCTTTGATGGCGCAGCGGAAAACTTAACGGCGCAACGTCTTAGTGAGATTTATGGTAAGGCCTATGAAAAGGATGTGGCGGCCAATGCAAATTAAAGATACTGTTCACTTTAATTGGTACAAGCACCTCTTTGTTGTCGTTGTTTTATTGGTCTGTTTTCAAAGTAGCGTGGTTTTGACTGGGGCTGACTTTCAGGCAGTTTTTCAAAATTCCAATCAAATGGGGATTTTTTTAGCGCGCTTTTTAAAGCCGGATTTTAGCTACTTGCCAAATCTTTTAATGCCTCTAGTCAAAACACTGCAAATGTCTGTTATAGGAACTTTTTTAGGGGTGTTATTTGCCGTTCCAATTAGCTTTTTAGCCACCCAGGTCGTAACAAAACAGCGTATGCGGTCCTATATTATCCGCTTTTTCTTAGGTGTCATCCGTACAATTCCTAATTTGCTGTTGGCAGCATTATTTGTTGCTGTTTTTGGTATTGGTGAAGCAACTGGTGTCCTAACGATTGCCGTTTTTACATTTGGCATGGTTTCTCAGTTGGTTTTTCAAGCCATTGAAACCATTGACTTTGGCCCAATCGAAGCCAATGAAGCTGTGGGAGCCAATAAAATGCAAATTGCTATTTGGTCTGTTACACCGCAAGTCATTAATCAGATTATTAGCTACACTTTTTATGCCTTTGAAGTGAACGTGCGGGCTTCAACGGTTTTAGGTTATGTTGGAGCTGGCGGAATTGGTGTAATCTTGAACTCTTCCTTGGCTTTAATGCGTTACGATCGGGTAGCGATTATTATTTTGACGATATTTGTGGTAGTAGCGATTGTGGACGGTTTAAGTGAAGCAGTTAGGAGGAGATTGGGATGATAATCAACCAAATTAGTAAAAAAACATATTTTTTCCTCCTGTTACTTTTAATTTTGGTAATTTATTCTGCAATAGGAATTGACTATAGTAGTTTAAAAACTTTTTCTCTTGCGATGGGTAAAGAAGTTTTACAAGGATTAGCCCATCCAGATTGGCGCTATTTCTATGACGGCAGCGGCGAAGATTTAATCAGTCTTTTGCTACTAACGATTGGTATTGCTTTTTTAGGAACTTTTATCGCAACTATTTTAGCATTGCCGCTAACTTTAATTAGTGCCAGCAACTTATGGCAAAGTTATCCGTGGGTAGCCAAAATTGGCAAATTTATTTGTAACATTTTACGAGCATTTCCTGAACTGGTATATGCGATTATTTTTGTCAAAGTTGTCGGACCAGGACCTTTTGCTGGGGTGATGGCGATTGGAGTACATCAAATTGGGATGCTAGGTAAATTATTTACTGAAGAAGCAGAAGGGATGAATGAAGCCTTGGTAGAGGATGCAACAGCGATTGGTGCCAATTTTTGGCAGATTGTTTTTTCAGTAAGAATTCCTTATTTACTGCCAATTTATAGCTCGTTAGCATTAAATCATTTTGAAATTGCGGTTCGTAGTGCTGCAACATTGGGCTTAGTTGGTGCTGGCGGAATCGGGGCACCGCTGATATTTGCCATCCAAACTCGAAGTTGGGATCGCGTGAGCATCATTTTATTAGGAGTCGTGGTAACTGTCTTTTCCTTAGATTTGTTTACTGGCTGGATTCGTAGGAAGTTACGCTAATGAAAATTTTACAATTATCTGATCTGCATTATCGTCAAGAATATCTCCCCGCAGAAAATGGGTACCAAGAGATGCTGACGAAAATGGAAAATCCTTTCCATTATATCGATGTTGCGATAAAAAAAGCGAAAGAACAAGCAACAATTGATTTGGTTCTAATTACGGGGGATTTGACCGAGGATGGTGAAGTGACAGATTATGCTTTTTTAAAAAAATATTTTGACAAAGCATTTCCCAACACGCCTGTCTTTGTGACATTAGGAAATCACGATATTAAAGAAAATTTTTACCAGGGATGGTTGAAAAACGTTCCAACATCCCATTACTATAATTTTGTCTACGCGTTTAAAGATTTCTATTTGTTGTCCTTTGATAGTTCGGTGTATGGTAAAGCTGACGGACATATTGATCGGGGACAATTAAATTGGCTGGAAGAAATTCTTTCTACCCATCACGATAAACCGGTTTTATTTATGACTCATCATCATTTACTTGAAAAGCAATATGCGACGCCCCCATTACCCCAGTCTCAGCAAGTATGGCAGATTTTAAAACGTTATGATGTTTTAGCAGTTATAAATGGCCACACCCATAGTCATTATCAAAGGACAGTAGGTGAAATTCCTTATTATACTGCTGATGGTCTTTCCTTTTTAGGGCAAGATGAAGGGGCCGGAATTGTGCGTTTTATTCAGCATGCAGGATTTAGTCTTTATGAATTAAACGAGGGACAATTTGCAGAAATTAACGCAGAAGTAGTGACGAGTGGTCGCTTTTTACAAAAAGTAGATATGCGGTTGTGTTAATGAAATTAAAAAGCACCTTATAAAGTCAGTCAATGACAAGACTTTATAAGGTGCTTTTTGATGTGATAAAGAGCATCAGAAATCAAATTTCTGAGATTTTTCCAAAGAGCTAGCCGCTGCCTTTAGCTTTTCTTAATCCAGCGTCACAAACGAATTCTCTACGGTAATAAGCTGAAATTTTAAGAAATTTGGAAAGCAATTTATTAAAATTCCAGCTTATTACTTGAGAGTTGAGCACGTTTGTTCCGCTTTTCCTGTTTTAAGCAATTTCAGCTAAAGTTGGTACATCTATTGCCCCATATTTTTTTTCCAGAGCAGTTTTTAATAAGCGGTAAGCTAATTTTTCATTGCGAGCTAGAATTGGCCCGTGGAAATAAGAACCATAAACATTGCGGTAAATGACACCTTCAGTTTGATCTTCCCCGTTGTTGCCTTTACCTTCGACAATTTTACCCAAGGGACGTTCCCCTTCGCCTAGGAAAGTGCGACCGTTGTGATTTTCAAAGCCGTAATAAGTTTCGTCAAATTCTTCATTGTGAATGACGATATCGCCAATAAAGCGGTTGTTATCTTGATTCAAAGTATAATGGTCCAATGCGCCAATCCCATTGATTTTTTCGCCATTGGCTCCCATATAATAATGGCCTAATAATTGGTAACCACCACAAATAGCTAACATGATTCCATCGTTTTCAATATAATCGGTTAAGTCGGCTTTTTTCTGCTGAATATCTTCTGAAACAATTAATTGTTCAAAATCTTGACCGCCGCCAAAAAATACTAAGTCATACTTGGTTGCGTCAAATTTTTCATGGATACTAACAATTTCTGTATCTAATTGAATCCCCATTTTTTTTGCCAAATATTGTAAAACCAATAAGTTACCGTTATCCCCATAAGTGTTTAACAGGTTGCCGTATAGATGGGCTAATGTTAGTTCATAATCAGCCACGATCCATTCCTCCTTTAATGTAACCTTTTTCCGCCAATTTTTTTCGTAATTGTAACACGGCAGTATAAGTTGCTAAAATATAAACATTTTCAGTTGGTAATTTCTTAATATCTTCAATAACTTCGTCTAAATCTTTTGTTTCGGTTAATTTATCGTCAGTAATGCCCGCTACTTTTAAGCGTAAAGCCATATCTTTGTGACGTTCACCACCAGCAATCACTGCGGGAATGTTCATTTGAGCAAAAGCTTCATGATTACCATCCCAAATCCAGCTGACATCAATTCCATCAGCGTAGTTGGCATTTAATAACGCCACTAGTGAAAAAGGATAAGGGGAGAGGCCGATCATGTCGATAACTTGATTTAACCCCACTGGATTTTTGACTAAGACTAAGGTGCATTTTTTGCCATCAATGTCGATAATTTCTTGTCGACCAAAAACTTTTTCATCATAGCCAAGACCTGCTTTGATTTTTTCCGCAGGTACATCGTAATACTCCGCCACAGCAGTTGCTGCTAACGCATTGTAGACATTGTACATGCCGCCTACTTCAATGCCATATTCTTGACCGTCTATAATAAAATCTGCGGAAGTATTGTCCATGGCTACCATTTTGGTTAGTTTATAATCTAATTCAGGTCGATGAAATCCGCAGTTAGGACAATAATATTTCCCAAGATTGGCATAAGTAATCATTTTGTAGTGCAAAATATGATGGCATTGCGGACATAAAACGCCATCGGTATTATAGTGGGCCATTTGTTCTTTGTCAGGCAAGTGATCAAAACCATAATATTTTCGCGGATTCACCGTATCCACGGAATTGAAAATAGGTGAGTCGCCATTACATAAAATTGGGGCATTGGGGGATTGTGCAGCGCCTTCTACAATTAAACGATAAGTTGTATAAATTTCGCCGTAACGATCCATTTGACCACGAAAAATATTGGTAAAAACCTATAATTCCGGCTTAATATATTCGGTTACTTTGCTTAGGCTGGCTTCGTCAATTTCTAAGACCGCAAAGTTTTTTTGATTTTTCTTTGGTTTTGCGGATAAAAAGGTCGAAACAATACCTTGAACCATATTGGCACCAGTCGGATTGGTCAACACTTCATCGAATTGCTGTTGCAAAATATTGACCGTTAAAGCAGTAGTAAGCGTTTTTCCGTTGGTACCGGTCACGACAACTACCTCATAAAGGTCAGAATAGTGATCCAAAACATTGGGATCAATTTTTAAAGCAAGTTGGCCGGGATAACTAGAACCGCCTTTAAAAAATGTTTTTAAAATCCATTGGGCACTTTTACCGGCAAAAATCGCCAGGTGACTACGTAAGCTCATAAATTCTGTTACTCCTTTTGGTTAAACTAACGTTAAATTGTTTCATAAATTCAACTTATCATACCATAGTCTGAATACATTACGGTAACACCTTTGCTTTTTCTTAAATTTTGCTTGTAACCGATAATTTAAGTGTAAAAAAAGCTGCAGGAATTTTCCTGCAGCTGCGTTTAAATTAGCCAATAATAATTTGTTCTGTCGGGTATTCATACCCCTGATCGCGGGTTTCTTTTGGAATGAACAATAACAGCGTATATAACATGCCGATACGTCCGATAAACATTAATAAAGCGATAACGATTTTTCCGACAACGGATAAATCAGCGGTAATACCAAGAGATAGCCCGGTAGTTCCAAAAGCGGAAGTGACTTCGACAATAATGGCAATTAAAGATTGTTCTTCAGTGGCACTTAGTAATAAAACACTAAAAAAGCACATGGCCAGTGACAACATAAAAACCACAACTGACTTTCTCACATCCGCATCACTAATACGACGGCCAAAAATGTTAATATTATCTTCACTTTTTAGAAATGAGGTCATGTACAGGCCGATGATTGCAATGGTTGTCGTTCGTACACCACCGCCGACAGAACTAGGGCTGCAACCGATAAACATTAATAAGGAAAAAATAATCAAGGTGGTAACTTGAAATTCTCCCAGGTCATGAATTTGCAAACCAGCGTTACGGGTCGTCATGGAATAAAACATGCTGTTCACCCAGCGACCAAAAGGATCAATGGCGGCAAAGAGGTGATCTCTTTCCAATAAATAAATTAAAAGTGTGCCACCAATAAATAAAATGACAAAGGCTAAGACAGCAATCTTAGTAAATAGTGAAAAACGAAAAGGAAGCCGTCTTTGAATTTTCTTGCGCCGGTATAAAACCCATTCGTAAAAATCCATTAAAACGGGAAAACCAATCCCACCAATAAAAATCAAAAACATAATGACCAATAAGAATGGATAATCATGGGCAAAAGGCATAATGGAGTCTCCCGTTACATCAAAGCCAGAATTGGTGACAGCAGAAATTGCTTGATAAAAACCGTAAAACAGCGCATCACTAAGTTTGTGATAATAACCTTGCCATAAAAAGTAGCCAGCAAATAATAGGCCAAAACTCACTTGAAAGACTAAAATCATCGTGAAAGTAATCCGGATCAAGCGTACAATCCCACTTAAACGCGGTTGATTCATATCTGTCATAATCAGTTGCCGTTGTTTTAAAGAAATCTTGCGGCGGGAAATAATAAAAAAGAAGGTGGAAATCATCATAATGCCTAAACCACCGATTTGAAATAAAACTTCCAACAAGATAACGCCATTATCATTGAATACATGATTGATATTGAAGGTCGTTAAGCCGGTCACACTCACGGTACTAATTGCCATAAATACCATGTCTAAAAAAGGAACATGAACATTGGGTTGTCGGAAAAAAGGCAAATAAAAAAGCAGTAATGAGATTACCGTCATAATTAAATAGTAACTTACAATCACTTGGATAGAAGAAACATTACTGGCAATAAAAAAACGTGCACGACGCGATTTTTGCCGTAGCACTCGCATAATATGCATAAAAAACTCCTTTAAAGTCGCATTCATTTTCTTTAAGTATAGCAGACAACTAGAGAAAATGCGGTAAATTCATATGCCTTAATCCACTGTCTTTGGAAATTAAAAGGTGAAAAATTTTTAAAATTAAAGCTGAGCATTAGAAAAAAAGTACGGTTTTGCCAAACTCTTGTCATAAAATGTTCACATTTTCTGGCTACTATATACACATACCAACAAACAACCCAAACCCAACAAACTTTTCTTTTCATTTTCTTACTCCCTGAAAAGCTGCCGTCAAAAATTTGACGGCAGCTTTTTGTTTTTTCCAAGGGGGAATAAGTTTTTAAGAAACTGTCCCTCCCTCACCAAAGAAATTCCTACTGTAAAAAGCTGACTATTTCCGCTATAATATCAAAGAGTGAAGCGGAGGAATTGGTGAATGGCACAATTATTTTTTAAATATGGCGCAATGAATAGTGGTAAAACAATTGAAATCTTAAAAGTTGCCCACAACTATGAAGAGCAAGACAAACCAGTTGTCATTATGACTAGTGGTTTGGATACACGTTCTGGTGTTGGGAAAGTTTCCAGTCGCATTGGCTTAGAAAGAGAAGCATTGCCAATTTTTGCGGAAACCAATATTTTTGAAACCATCAGTAATTTACAGTTTAAGCCATATTGTGTTTTGATTGATGAGGCACAATTTTTGCAAAAACAACATGTTTTAGATTTTACTAGAATTGTAGACGAATTGAATATTCCTGTGATGGCGTTTGGTTTAAAAAATGATTTTCGTAATGAGTTGTTTGAAGGTTCAAAATATCTATTACTTTATGCAGATAAAATCGAAGAAATGAAAACTATTTGCTGGTTTTGTCACAAAAAAGCAATTATGAATCTTCACTATATCGACGGTAAACCCGTCTATGAAGGGGATCAAGTCCAAATTGGTGGCAACGAAGCCTACTATCCAGTTTGTCGCAACCATTATTTTCATCCAGAAATATAAGAAAAAAATTATATTTAGCAGGTTGAGTTGACCGCTAATTATCTATCTCATAATAAAGGAGCAAAAATAAATTATGTATGATCAGCTGCAAGCAATTGAAGATCGTTACGAAGAATTAGGCGAGCTGTTAAGTGATCCAGATGTAATCACTGATACACAACGCTTTATGGAGCTTTCAAAAGAAGAAGCTAACACCAGAGAAACTGTTGAAGTTTATCGTCGTTACAAGCAAGTTGTCGAGGGTATTAAAGATGCCGAAGAATTATTAGGTGAAAACTTAGATGACGAAATGGCGGAAATGGCTAAAGAAGAATTAAGTGATTTGAAAAAAGAAAAAGAAGTTTTAGAAGAGCGCATTAAAATTTTATTATTACCAAAAGATCCAAATGATGATAAAAATATCATTATGGAAATTCGCGGTGCTGCCGGTGGCGATGAAGCGGCACTTTTTGCTGGTGACTTATTTAACATGTACCAAAAATACGCTGAAGCGCAAGGTTGGAAAGTAGAAGTGATGGATGCCAATATCACGGGTATCGGCGGTTATAAGGAAGTAATCATGATGATTACCGGTGATAATGTCTACTCAAAACTAAAATACGAAAGTGGTGCCCACCGTGTCCAACGGGTACCTTCAACAGAATCACAAGGCCGGATTCACACCTCGACTGCCACGGTTGTCGTGATGCCAGAAGCAGAAGAAGTTGAAATTGATATTGCAGACAAAGATATTCGTACAGACATCTATCATGCCTCTGGTGCTGGTGGACAGCACGTCAATAAGACAGCTTCAGCTGTGCGGTTGACTCACATTCCAACTGGCGTTGTAGTAGCCATGCAAGATGAACGTTCACAAATAAAAAACCGAGAAAAAGCGATGAAAATTTTACGCGCGCGTGTTTACGACCAAATTTCTCATGCCGCCCAAAGTGAATACGATGCAACGCGTAAGTCTGCAGTCGGAACAGGAGATCGTTCTGAGCGGATTCGCACCTATAATTTCCCGCAAAATCGGGTGACTGATCACCGTATCGGTTTGACAATCCAAAAACTAGATCAAATTTTAGCCGGAAAATTAGACGAAATTATCGATGCCTTAATCATGTACGATCAAACATCGAAATTAGAAGAGATGCAAAATGGTTAAGACCTATCGAGAAGCTCTGTTAAGAGCTT
>SKEP01000701.1_pt1 | contig 19700 bp, 10 predicted proteins | sample 4826901 | NCBI WGS metagenome assembly SKEP01 (sample SAMN11008806, study PRJNA524170) | human gut metagenome | biome: Human fecal sample; material: Feces; isolation source: fecal sample from pouch patient p4, p43, p49, p54, p55 | host: Homo sapiens | place: Israel: Tel-Aviv | collected 2014-03-20
TGTTTAACGGCCTGGTTGCCAAGGTAAACGGAACCGGTGAAATTGACTTCGGAAAGATCGGGATGATCCTGTTATGGACACTTGGATTATATGTGTTAAGTGCATGCTTTTCCTTTGTACAGGGATTTGTAATGTCCGGGATCTCCAATGATGTTACCTATAATCTGAGAAAAGATATTTCAAAGAAAATCAACAGACTGCCTCTGAATTATTATGAGAGCAGAACAAACGGAGAGATCCTCTCCCGTATCACCAATGATGTGGACACTCTGCAGATGAGTCTGAACCAGAGTCTGACGCAGCTGATCACATCAGTGACAACTCTGATCGGTGTATTTATTATGATGCTTTCCATTAACGTGTGGATGACTTTGGCAGCACTTCTGATCCTGCCGGTTTCCATGTTCATCATCCAGACTGTCATGAAGCATTCCCAGAAATACTTCCAGGATCAGCAGAGCTATCTGGGTAAAGTAAACGGTCAGATCGAAGAAAACTTCGGTGGTCATAATGTGGTCCGGGTTTTCAACAAAGAGAATGATGTAGTAGAAGAATTTGAGAAAGACAATCAGAAGCTTTATGAATCTGCATGGAAATCTCAGTTCTTCTCAGGAATGATGATGCCGATCATGCAGTTTGTAGGTAACCTTGGATATGTAATGGTAGCTCTCTTAGGCGGCGTGTTTGTAATCAAAAAAAGTATTGAAGTCGGTGATATCCAGTCCTTCTTCCAGTACATCCGTAACTTTACACAGCCAATCCAGCAGATCGCACAGGTTACAAACCTGTTACAGTCCTCAGCAGCAGCTTCCGAACGAGTATTTGAATTCCTGGAGGAGCCGGAAGAGAGCCAGAATGAAAAGAATCCTGTAGATATTAATACTCTTACAGGAGATGTACAGTTTGAACATGTAAAATTCGGTTACAATCCGGATAAGATCATTATCAATGACTTCTCAGCAGATGTGAAGGATGGCCAGAAGATTGCCATTGTAGGTCCCACAGGTGCAGGAAAGACAACTATGGTGAAACTGCTTATGAGATTCTATGATCTCAATGGCGGAAGTATTAAGGTAGATGGTTACGACATCAAAGACTTTAACAGAAGCAGTCTGAGAGAGATGTTTGGAATGGTGCTTCAGGATACCTGGCTGTTCTCAGGAACCATTATGGAAAATATCCGTTACGGACGTCTGGATGCTACAGATGAAGAGGTGATCGCAGCAGCAAAAGCAGCCCATGTGCACAACTTTATCATGCAGCAGCCGGGCGGCTATGACATGGTTCTGGATGAAGAAACCAGTAATATTTCCCAGGGACAGATAAAGCTTCTCACTATTGCCAGGGCAATCCTTGCCAATAATAAGATCCTGATCCTGGATGAGGCAACCTCCTCTGTAGATACCAGAACCGAAGTGCGTATCCAGAAAGCCATGGACAATCTGATGAAGGGCAGAACAAGCTTTGTAATTGCACACAGACTTTCTACCATCAAGGATGCAGATCTGATCCTGGTTATGAAAGACGGTGACATTATCGAGCAGGGAAATCATAAGGAACTGCTTGCGAAGAAAGGCTTTTATGCTGATCTGTATAACAGCCAGTTTGAGAATAAGGCGAGTGCATAATATTTAACCAAATCAAGTAAAGCCCTTGCTTAAACTGCGAAAAACAATAAGCAGTGGGTAGGGACTATAATATAATGAAATCCTCCGACAGTATTGATTGCTCAAAAAACTGTTCGGGGGATTTTTCACGTTTTCTATCTTTTCTGTCAGGTTCTGATATGTTATAATAAGAAACTATCTTATGTAAAAATGATAATTTTCATCATAAAAAATAAGTGAAACGATAATAATAATTGAAGAATATCAGTACCTGTTCAGTCGATGATTATTCAAAGAAGTATTGAACGGTTACAGAATATCAAAGGATACGAACGATATGACAGATAAGAAAAACGGCAGAGAATATCTCAATTATGTATTGGAAAAATTAAAAGAACGCATCGCAGAAATCAGTCTTTCTCTGGTAGAAGGCCAGAAAGAAGTCGAGGGAATGCATGAGTATTACTGGGAAAACTATACAGAGATGGATCAGTATGGTTATGAGAATTATGATAACCAGCAGGCATTATTCCGTCAGATTTCTGCAAATGAAGAACAGCTGATCCTGAAGCAGAGATTTCGCAGAATGGTAAACTCTCCGTTCTTTGGAAGAGTAGACTTCATTTATGAGGGCGAAGAGGAGCCTGAGATTTTTTATATTGGAATTGGAAACTTTGCAGAGAAAGCCGGACACATTCCGCTGGTATATGACTGGCGTGCTCCGGTAAGTGGTTTGTTCTATGATTATGATAAAGGACCGGCTTCCTATGAAGCACCGGTGGGTGAGATTCACGGCGAAGTTGCTTCCAAATGGCAGTACAAGATCCGCAATGGAAAAATGGTCTATGAATTTGAGAGTGATGTAAAGATTGATGACGAAATCCTGAAAGCAGAGCTTGGCAGCAATGGAGAAGTTCAGCTTAAGAACATCATCCGCACCATCCAGAAAGAGCAGAATGCGATCATCCGAAATACCAAAGACAGGATCATGGTGATTCAGGGTGCAGCAGGAAGCGGAAAGACTTCCGTAGCACTTCACAGAATCGCTTATCTTCTTTACCATGACAGACAGAATTTGAAATCTTCAAATATTCTGATCCTGTCACCAAACGGCGTATTTTCCGATTATATTTCCCATATTCTGCCGGAGCTGGGAGAAGAAAATATCAAGGAAATGAGTTTCGATCTTTTTGCCTATAAGCAGCTTCGAGATACTGTTTCTGACTGCGAGGACCGTTATGATGAGATTGAACGCAGAATTCGTTTTCCGCAAAAAGCTTCTCTTGCAGAGGAGAAGCAGTCCATGGAATTTATTAATCTTATGGAACGCTATATTGCGGAACTGGAAGACCGCCTGATGAATTTCAAAGATGTGGAATATAAGGGATTTGTGAAGACAGAATCTGAGATTATTGAACTGTTCTATTTCAAATTTCAGGATTTCCCGCTGCTATCCAGAATGGATGCGGTTGCGGATTATTTCATTGATGAGGTAGAGACTCTGCGAGACCGTGATCTGGCAGATGATGAGAAAGATCTGATCCGTGAGAAATTCATGAAGCTGTATGTGACCAGAGATTTCTACGTGATCTACAGCCAGTTCCTGAAAGAGAACGGATACAAAGGACTTCCACGTGTTTCTTATGAGAAAAGAAAGCTGAAATATGAGGATGTTTATCCTGTCCTTTATCTGAAATATCGTCTCCAGAGCCAGCAGGGAAGAAGCAATATCAAGCATCTGGTAGTGGATGAGATGCAGGATTATTCCAGACTTCAGTATGAGATCATTCAGAGGATTTTTTCCTGTCGAATGACAATCCTGGGTGACCGGGCACAGACGATGGATGATAAACAGCAGGATGTGCTGACGTTTCTGCCGAAGATTTTCGGACGGGATATTCATAAGATCATTATGAACAAGAGTTACCGCAATACCATAGAGATTGCATCTTATGCAAACAAACTTGCAGGGATTAAAGATATGGAACTCTTTGAACGCCATGGAGCACCGGTGGAAGAGAAAATATTTGCGGATGTAGAGAAAGCGGCACAGGAGATTGCAGAGGTGCTGAAACTTGGGGAAGAGGAATATGAGACTGCTGCAGTTGTTCTTCGTACAGAGAAAGAAGCAGAGAAAATGTGGCTTATTCTGAAAGAACTTCTTGGAGAGAAAGGCTTTGATGTAAAAGAATGCCTGTCTTATTTGGACAGAAACAGCACAAACTTTAAGAAAGGTCTGACAGTTACTACATTCTATCTGGCAAAAGGTCTGGAATTTGACCAGGTATTTGCAACATTTCCGCAGGAAGACCAGAGTCCGCTGACACGGCAGGCCAGATATATTGCGGCAACCAGAGCGCTTCATGAACTGCACATGTATGAAATACAAAAATAAAAATATTACAGAAATATTACAATGCTCAAACAGGGAAATAAATGATGGTAATTCCTGATTTACAAAATCAAAAAAATATCTGCTATAGTAGTACAAGGTAATGAGGTACCAGTTTTGTGGTTGTTTTTTGAAAAAATAATCAGTAAAACTGTATAGTTTTAAATATCAGGTTTATAATAATTTCACAGGAATTTCATATTAAGGGAAAGAAATCCTGTTGACACGCATGTAATAAAATTGTAAAATATAGTTGCTGTTTAGAGTTATAAAGGCAGAGTATATGTTTTTTTTCTGTTAGGGACAGCATGTGATGATGATACAAAAGAAACTGATATATCTATTCTAAGGAGGATATTATGAAAAATAAAAAAGTACTTATGTTACTGGCTGTAACAGTTGCGTTATCCAGTGCCATGACTGCCTGCAATTTCGGGGGCGGTAAGAAGGATGATACCAGTGTAGTTCAGGTAACTCCTACACCGGAACCAACAAAGGCACCGAAGGCTACACCAACTCAGGCACCGGCAGATGCACAGAATACAACTTATACATCCAAGAATAAAACAGTATCGATTAAGCTTCCGGATGCAACCTGGTCAAATAAATCAGATTCTGATGATATGGTAAGTTTCGAATCTCCGAAACAGGGCAAACTTCTGATCCTTCATGGTTCAGGTGATGAGGCAATGTCCGTTGCTATTATCCCTAGTTCTCAGGATACAGCTACAGCTCTGGTGAAGGCAGATAATCTTGTAGAAGGAACTGACTTCGAGATTCAGGACTATAAAGCAGAAGAAGTGGGTGGAGCGAATGTTTACAGCTACACAGTACACTATCTTAATGACAAGAGTGAATATGCATATGTAGTAAACAAATATATTACAGATAATACATCTGAATTCTACAGTGTCGCAGGATCTGCGCTCACAGAGGATTCTCTTTCAAAGATTAAAACATCTGTGGATTCCTTCCAGATTTCCGGAGATTCTGCATTGAAGGCTGCTACACCGGGTACTACATCCAGCACGGCAGTAACCACTGCTGCAGATAATTCAGGCACATCAGCAGATGGAACTTCAACTGATGGTACAACTACAGATGGAACTTCAACAGATAGTTCTTCTTCTGATAGTTCTTACAGTGCCAGCTCCGACAGTGATACTTCTTCTGACTACAGCTATGACAGCAGCAGTGACGGATCTTATGATTATGATGACGGATCTTCCAATGGATACTATGCAGATGGAACTCCGGTAGGAACTGATGATCCTGACTATGATACAGACCAGACAAGAACTATTTACAGAAACTCTGACGGACAGCCGCTTGTAATTTATCCAAACGGTGACGGAACATGGTGTGATGATGATGGTAATACTTATGATTTCGCTAATGGCGAGGATGTTTACGATGAGAATGGAGTAGACTATTACTATCATGGTGAACCGGCATATGTAAGATACATGCCTAAGAATCAGTAAGAGTCAAGCAGATAAAAGCATCCGCTTTGGTCCTTGCTCATTTGATGAAAATCAGATATAAAATGAAATAGTGAGTCATCGGACATGTAGTGAACGGTGACAATGAAGACGGCTGCTAGAATGGCAGCCGTCTTTTGCAGTTTACACGCTGATAAGGTTTATGGTACAATATACGTTGATTTGCAAGATAACAGTAAAGAAAAATGAAGAATATAACTGGTCTGAAAACAGCAGCTATTATGGAAATCATGAGGAACAGAGAATGGAATCATATGGAAAATTTGCCAGTGTTTATGATATGTTTCAGGATAATGTGAATTATCGTGAATGGACAGAATATATTGTGGAGACATTGGCACAGGACGAAATTAAAGACGGCCTGGTGCTGGAACTTGGGTGCGGTACGGGAACTGTAACCGAGATGCTTGCAGAGGCAGGATATGATATGATCGGAATTGATAATTCTGAGGAAATGCTTGCAGAGGCGATGGAGAAGAGAGTAGAATCCGGACATAATATTCTGTACCTTTTACAGGATATGCAGGACTTTGAACTTTATGGTACAGTCCGTGCAGTGATCAGTGTCTGTGACAGTATGAATTATCTGACAGATGAAGAAGATCTGGAGTATGTTTTTGCACTGGTAAATAATTATCTTGATCCGGGTGGACTTTTTGTTTTTGATATGAACACAATTCATAAATACCGTGATGTGATCGGAGATACGACTATTGCAGAAGACAGAGAAGACGGAAGCTTCATCTGGGAGAACAGCTATGATCAGGAGAAGAACCTGAATGTGTATGAACTGGCGCTTTTTCTTCCGAGAGAAGATGGGCTGTATGAGAAATGCGAAGAAGAGCATGTGCAGCGTGCTTATTCCATCGAGACGATCAAGAGGATGATCGAAAAAGCAGGGATGGAGCTGGTTGCAGTGTATGATGCATATACACGTAATCCGGGAGATGAGAACTGCGAGCGTCTGACCTTTATTGCGAGAGAGCATGGAAAAAGTGCAGAGAATGAGTATCATGGCAGAATTCCGGAGAGAGCTGGACATACAGAAGAATAAGAAAATCGTATATCTGCCAGATAAAGCGGACAGAATCAGAGTCCTGGATTTACCAGGGGATAGAATTTTTTTGAAATTAAATAGGTTCTTTGACTTAATTAAATCAGGCAAGGTTTTAATTTCAATTGCAATAAGCAGTAAATGAGAACTATTAAAATAGAAATAATAATATTAGAGATACAACAGGAGTGAGATGAATGAACGATTATATTATAAGAGCGATTGCAGCAAATGACCAGATCCGTGCATTTGCTGCAGTTACAACTGAAACAGTGGAGGAAGCAAGAAAAGATCACAATACAAGTCCGGTTGCAACAGCAGCACTTGGCCGTCTGCTTACAGCAGGTGCTATGATGGGTACCATGATGAAAGGGGATAAAGATATCCTTACACTTCAGATTAAAGCGGGTGGTCCACTTGAGGGAATCACAGTAACAGCAGATTCCAAAGGTCGTGTAAAAGGATATGTAGGTAATCCTAATGTGTGTATTCCGGCAAACAGTAAAGGCAAGCTGGATGTAGCAGGTGCTGTTGGTGTTGGTTTTATGAATGTAATTAAGGACATGGGCTTAAAAGAGCCATATGTAGGACAGGTTGCACTGCAGACCAGTGAGATTGCAGAAGACCTTACTTATTATTTTGCAACAAGTGAACAGGTTCCGTCAGCAGTTGGTCTTGGTGTGCTTATGAATAAGGACAACACAGTTCGTCAGGCTGGCGGATTTATCGTACAGCTGATGCCTTTCGCAGAGGAGAGCACGATCGCAAAACTGGAAGAGAATGTACAGAAGATCACTTCTGTTACCAGTCTTCTGGAAGAGGGACATACCCCTGAGAGTCTGCTGGAGAAAGTTCTGGATGGTTTTGATATGGAGATCAATGAGAAGATCCCTACGGAGTTCTATTGCAACTGCAGCAGAGACAGAGTAGAGAAAGCCCTGATCAGTATTGGAAGAAAAGAACTCAATGAGATGATCCAGGAAGGTAAGCCGATTGAGATGAATTGTCATTTCTGTAATCACAATTATGAGTTTACTGTAGAAGAGCTGAAAGAAATCCTGCGTAAGTGTAAATAAAAATGAAATCTGATCCGGAGATTTTGAATATTGTATAAAATGTACCGGATGAAAAAAGGGGTAGAAAATGAGACACGGTTATATCAAAACAGCAGCCGCAACACCATATATCACAGTTGCAGACTGTAATGCAAATGGAAATGAAATCATCAGACTTATCCGCGAAATGGAAAAAGAACATGTCAAAGTTATGGTTTTTCCGGAACTTTGTATCACTGGTTACACCTGCCAGGATCTGTTCCTGCAGAGAAGGCTTCTGGACAGTGCATGGGAAACTTTGCTGAAGATTGCAAAAGAAACGGCAGATGTGGATGCCCTGATCTTTGTTGGTACTCCACTTAGAAATCATGGCAAACTGTATAATGTGGCAGCAGTCCTGAACAGAGGTGAGATCATCGGATTTGTGCCGAAGACACATCTTCCAAACTATGGAGAATTCTATGAACAGCGCCATTTTTCATCAGGATTTGGATGCCTGGAATATATGGATATCGAGGGAAAAAGAGTTCCGTTTGGAACAGATCTCCTTTTTGTATGTGAAGAGGTACCGGAACTTGTGGCAGCTGCTGAAATCTGTGAGGATCTCTGGGTAACCTTACCGCCAAGCGTTCTTCATGCACAGGCAGGAGCGAACCTGATCGTGAACCTCTCTGCAAGCAATGAAATGGTTGGTAAGGACAGTTACCGCAGAAACCTTGTTTCCGGACAGTCTGCGCGACTTGTCTGTGGATATGTTTACGCAAACGCCGGTGAAGGTGAGTCTACGCAGGATCTGGTATTTGGCGGACAGAATATGATCGCTGAGAATGGTACGATCCTTGCAGAGGGCAAGCGTTTTAAGAACAGTATTGTGTGCAGCGAGATTGATGTACAGAGACTGAATGACGAGAGAAGAAGACTGACCACTTATCAGCTGGCAGATGACAGTGATTATCTCAAAGTTCATTTCCATCTGAATGTAGAGGAAACAAAGCTTACCAGAAAATATGCGCAGTATCCTTTCGTACCGTCCAGAAAAGAAGAAAGAGATATGCGATGTGATGAGATCCTGAATATCCAGGCAATGGGACTTAAGAAACGTATGGATCATATCCACTGCCATAAAGCAACGGTAGGACTTTCCGGTGGACTGGATTCCACACTGGCTCTTCTTGTGATTGCGAGAGCATTTGATCTGTCCGATGCAGACAGAAAAGATATCCACTGTATTACCATGCCGTGTTTCGGAACCACAGACAGAACTTACCAGAATGCTTGCAAATTAAGTGAGTGCCTGGGGGCAACTTTAAGCGAAATTAATATTAAGGAAGCAGTGAAGATACATTTCAGAGATATTAATCATGACCCGGAAGTACATGATGTGACTTATGAGAACAGTCAGGCAAGGGAGAGAACACAGATCCTTATGGATAGTGCAAATCAGGATGGCTCTATTCTGGTCGGTACAGGTGATCTGTCTGAGCTGGCTCTTGGATGGGCGACTTATAATGGTGACCATATGTCCATGTATGGCGTGAATGCATCAGTGCCAAAGACTCTGGTACGTCATCTGGTTCGTTATTATGCAGATACCTGTGGTGATGAGAAACTAACAGAAGTTCTTCTTGATATTCTGGATACTCCGGTAAGCCCGGAGCTTCTGCCGCCTAAGGACGGTAAGATCGCGCAGAAGACAGAAGACCTGGTTGGTCCATATGAACTTCATGATTTTTATCTGTATTATATGCTCCGTGCAGGATTTGAGCCGGAGAAGATTTACAGACTGGCATGTGAGACATTTGAGGGCATTTATGATAAAGAAACGATCTTTAAATGGCTGAGAACTTTCTACTGGAGATTCTTTGCACAGCAGTTTAAACGTTCCTGTCTGCCGGATGGCCCGAAAGTGGGAAGTGTTGCGGTTTCACCGAGAGGTGACCTGAGAATGCCGAGTGATGCCAGTGCGAAAGTATGGCTGGAACAGCTTGACCAGATGTCAGTGAAGTAGTTGGAATTTAAACAAATTTGTGCTTAGTCTGTTTGAATAGTTAAAAATCAGTATATAAATACAGAAAGCGGAGAACTGATTATGAGTTCTCCGCTTTTTTCAGCGCCGATTCAATTGCATTGAGCAAGATCATGGAAGTGTATTTCTGGTCTTCGGAATACTGAATATCATCCAGAGACTGGGAAGAGTAGATCTGGCTGGCAAGTGACTCCAGGGCCGGTTCCATGAGAGGAAACATGGCAGAGGTGCTTTCACTTAAGTTTACCAGACGGATGGAGTTGATCTTATCAGCGTCAACTGTCACTTCCAGATCAAATGTATTATCGTTTAATTCAATGGAAGAAGTATAGATTCCCGGCTTATAGTGGCTTTGGGCATCTGCGGCATTATTCTTTTTCTGACCTGATCCGAACATGAAAAAGAGCACAACAGCCAGAATAATGGCAAGAAGAAGGAAAACAGCCGTATAGACTACTTCCCTCATATGTAAAACAATGATCTTGGTTTTGGAACTCATGGTACGCGCGCCTCCTGGTTTGTTTTGTATATTTTATTATTGTCAGGTCCAATTTATGATTAATTATGTTATACTTTTAGCTATGAGAATTTAGAAGGCTCAGGCGACTCTCTGTTTAACAAAATTAAGCAAGCAGCAAAACGGATTGCGAATATCCGTTTGACAAGCAGCTATCTGTATTATATAGAAAGGATATCATCTGAAAAACATGTCATTACAGTTTATAATCGGCAACTCCGGCGCCGGGAAATCGTATTACGCATACAAAAGAATTATAGAGGATTCTCTGAAACACCCGGAGAAGAATTATTATGTGATCGTGCCGGAGCAGTTTACCATGCAGACACAGAAAGCACTGGTAGAGATGCATCCGGGAAAAGGAATCCTGAATATTGATATTCTGAGTTTTGAGCGTCTTGCATACCGCGTGTTTGAAGAAACTGGCGGTGACAACCGAAAAGTTCTGGAAGATACGGGAAAGAGCATGGTGCTGCAGAAAATGGTGCAGCAGCACCGAAAAGAACTGGACTATCTTGGGAGTCAGATGAACAAACCGGGATATCTGGATGAAGTGAAATCATTGGTATCTGAATTTATGCAGTATGATATCAAAGAAGATGACCTGGAAGAAATGAAGGAGAAAGCAAAGGATCAGGCTCTGCTTGAAATGAAGTTGAAGGATGTGGGAGTCCTTTATCAGTCTTTTAAGGAATTTCTGAAGGGACATTATATGACCGGCGAAGAGGTAATGGATGTCCTGATTAAGCAGCTTCCGTTTTCAAAGAAGCTGAAAGGCGCGGAACTTCTCTTTGATGGATTTACAGGATTTACACCGATCCAGGTGAATGTAATCCGGGAACTTCTGGTCATTGCTGACCGTGTATGTGTAACTGTAACCATGGACGAACGTGAAGATGCATTTACACCTGGAAAACCGCATCAGCTTTTCTTTATGAGTAAGCAGATGATACGTACTCTTGCAGGACTTACGAAGAATCTGGATGATCCTGTTTATCTGAAGTCATCCGGAAAATCGCGTTTCTCACAGGCACCTGCCATGCAGTTTCTGGAGAAGAATATTTTCCGGTACAGAAAGGGAACTTATGAGAAAGAGCAGCAGGAGATCCAGATTTTTGCAGCAGCTTCACCGTTGGAGGAAATGCGGGAAGCTGCCAGAAGAATGGCACAGCTTGTGCGTACCTGCGGATATCGCTATGGTGAAATTGCGGTGATCACAGGAAATCTGGAGGAATATGCAAGACTTGCTTCACAGGTATTTGAAGAAGCAGATATTCCATATTTTATTGACGAGAAACATTCTGTACTTATGAACCCGTTTGTAGAGTATCTGCGTGCAGCTATGGAAATGGCAGTACAGGGCTTTCCTTATGAAAGTGTGTTCCGTTATCTGAGATGCGGGATGTCAGAAGTTACCAGAGAACAGGCGGATAAGCTGGAGAATTATGTGCTGGCACTGGGAATCCGTGGATACAGGAAATGGTCTGAGAAATGGGTTCGTGTGTACCGGGGAATGGAAGCGGATCAGATTCAGGAATTGAATGAGATCAGAGAAGTTTTTGCAGAAGAGGTAAAAGGACTGGCAGATGGATTCTGTGCAGGTAAGAAAACAGTGGAAGAGTACTGCCGTATTCTTTATGAATTTATCCTGAAAAGCAATGTCTGGCAGAAACTGAAAAAACAGGAGCAGAACTTTAAAGATACCGGTGATAAAGCTATGGAAAAGGAATATAACCAGATCTATGGTATTGTTATGGATTTACTGGACAAGATGGTTGAGATCCTTGGAAATGAGACGGTAAGCAGACAGGAATTCCGCCAGCTTCTGGAAACAGGGCTTTCTCAGGCGAAGGTTGCACTGATCCCGCCAAGTATTGATCAGGTTATGGTGGGAGATATGGAACGATCCCGGTTAAAGGACATTAAAGTACTGTTCTTCGTAGGCGTGAATGAAGGAAATATTCCAAAGAGTACACAGACAGGCGGCATTTTATCTGAACTGGACAGAGATTTTTTTAAAGAACAGGGAGTAGAATTGGCACCAGGACCGAAAGAACTGATGAATATGCAGAGGTTTTATCTATATCTGAATATGACGAAACCGAGGGAACAGCTGATTCTTTCGTTTAGTGATACCAATGCAAAAGGTGAAGGGATCAGTCCTGCATATCTGATCGGAAGTATACGCGGGTTATATCCGAAACTTGAGATTGAACGGGCTGGAGAGAGTGGCGCCGCGAGAAGTTCCGTAAGTGGTGCCGGAATGAAAAATGAAACAGGAAGCGGGAATGGAGAATATTGTTATCCGGAGAATCCTGAAGCAGGTATCAGTCTTTTTCTTGAGAAGCTTGCCGGAGAGACAGGGAAAGATCATGAAATTCTGGATCAGACAGATGCAATGTTTGGAGAACTTTACAGCTGGTACCTGCGAGATCCGAAATATCATGACAAAGTACAAAAACTGGTACAGTCTGCATTCGCGGGAAAACCTAAGGATATTATCAGCCAGAGCGTGGCAAAGGCATTATATGGAGAAATATCGCCTTACAGTGCTACGAGACTGGAACGTTTTGCAGCATGTGCATTTGCCCATTTCCTGCAGTATGGAATGAAGCTTACAGAACGTGTGGAATATGAGTTCAAAGCGATGGATATGGGAAATGTCATGCACGAAGCACTGGAAAGTTTTGCAGAAGAAGTACGAAAAAGAGGACTGAAATGGACAGAGCTGACAGAACAGGAGCGAAATGAGATTGCAGATGAGTGTCTGAATAACATTGTGGCTGACTATGGAAATACAGTGCTCAAAAGCAGTGCCAGAAATGAATATATGATCGAACGGACCAGAAGGATCCTGCGAAGGACTGTGTGGGCACTTCAGAAGCAGCTGGAACAGGGAGAATTCCAGCCGGAAGGTTTTGAAGTGACGTTCGGAGGAGGAAGGATTGACCGTGTGGATATCATGGAAGACCAGAATAAGATTTATGTAAAAGTCATTGATTATAAGACTGGCAATACATCCTTTGATCTGGTTTATCTGTATCATGGCCTGCAGCTTCAGCTGATGATCTATCTGGATGGTGCATTGAAGGTGGAACAGAAGAAATACCCGGATAAAGAGATCGTTCCAGCGGGAGTGTTTTACTATAATATCAAGGACCCGATGATCCAGGAGAAGATAGATGCGGATGTGGAAGCAGTCAGTGCAGGTCTGATGAAAGAACTGAAGATGAACGGGCTGGTACAGGCGGATGCTGAACTTGTACGCAGAATGGACAATAGTCTTGGCTCTATTCCGGTTGCATTTAACAAAGATGGAAGTTTCAGGAAGAATTCCTCTGTGGCAGACAGAGCACAGTTTACAGTGCTTGGACGGTATGTGAGGACAAAGATTGAGAAAATAAGAAGTTCCATTCTGGAAGGGGAGGCCCGGGTTTCACCTTATGAACTTGGCAAAAAGAACGCCTGCACGTATTGTCCGTATATGACGGTGTGCGGGTTTGACCGCAAACTGTCCGGATATGAATTCCGCAGACTGAAGAACTTTTCTGATGAGGAATTATGGAAAGCATTTGACAGGGAGGCAGAATAAGATGGGTGTACAGTGGACAAAAGAGCAGCAGGAGGTTATCCGGCTGCGGGACAGAAATATCCTGGTCAGCGCAGCAGCGGGATCCGGAAAAACAGCAGTACTGGTAGAACGTATTTTGAGCAAGATCACAGATAATACTCATCCGGCAGATATTGACAGGCTCCTGATCATGACATTCACAAGGGCTGCAGCAGGTGAGATGAAAGAGAGGATCTCTGCTGTAATTGAAAAGGCACTTGGTGAGGATCCGGATAATGAGCATCTGCAGCGTCAGACGACGTTACTTCATACAGCACAGATCACGACGATTGATGGATTCTGTGCGTATATTATCCGAAATTACTTCCATCTGATCGGACTGGACCCTGGATATCGGACAGCAGATGAAGGAGAACTGAAACTTCTTAGAGGAGATGTGGTGAAAGCACTGCTTGAGGAGCATTATGCACAGAAAGACGAAAAGTTTCAGAAATTTGTAGAATGTTTTGCAACAGGAAAATCAGATGAAAACCTGGGAGATCTGATACAGAAATTATATGAAATGGCAATGAGTAACCCATTTCCGGAGGAATGGCTGCAGAAATGTCTGGGGGATTACAGGATTGAGTCACTGGAGGAACTGAGAGAGACAGAGTGGATGAAGATGCTCTGGGATGCAGTGGGAGATGAACTGCAGGAAGCAGAACTTCTGATACGGGAGGCACGGAATGTGTGTGCAGAGGCGGACGGCCCGTATCTGTATGAGGATGCATTAAACAGTGACCTTATCCTTGTGAGAGATTTGCAGGAACTGGCAGAGAAAAGGGACTATAACGGGACAGTAAAAGTGCTGGTGAAGCCGGCATTTGCACGTCTTAGTACCAAGAAGGCACTGGATGTAGAAGAACAGAAGAAACAGAGAGTTAAGGAGTTAAGAGATGAAGAAAAAGGAATCCTGAAGGAACTGGGACAGAGATATTTCCAGAGTTCAGAAGAAGAAATACTGGAAATGATCAGATATGTCAGAGAACCGATAGAAATGCTGATTGAATTAACTATACAATTTATGGAACAGTTCGGGATGGCGAAGAGAGAGAAGAATATTCTTGATTTTACAGATATGGAGCACTTTGCCCTGCAGATCCTTATGACAAAGGAAGGGGAGGAAATCCATATGTCTCAGGCTGCGAGGGAACTTTCGGCAAAGTATGATGAGGTTCTAGTAGATGAATATCAGGACAGTAACTTTGTGCAGGAACTTCTGACGACTGCAGTCTCAGGCTGGATCAACCAGAAGAAGAATATCTTTATGGTAGGAGATGTGAAGCAGAGTATTTATCGGTTCCGTCTGGCGCGTCCGGAACTTTTTATGGAGAAGTATAAGAGTTATTCTACAGAAGAAGCGAAAGAACAGAGGATCGATCTGCATAAAAATTTCCGAAGCAGGGCACAGGTTCTGGAGAGTGTGAATTTTATTTTCCGTCAGATCATGGGAGAAGACCTGGGTGGTGTTGCTTATGATAAAGACGCGGCACTTTATCCGGGAGCTTCTTTTCCAGAGGGAGAGTCAGAAGAGTTTGTAAAAACAGAAGTACTTCTGATCGAGAAAGACGGAGAAGAAATGGCTGATGTGCAGGAGTCTGCGGATGCAGGTGCGCAGGGTAGTCAGATGGAGCTGGAGAATCAGAATGCCCAGGAACTGGAGGCGCTGGCGATTGCTCAGAGGATTCAGGAGATTGTGGGAAAAGAGCAGATCGTAGACAAAGAAACGAGAGAGTATCGGTCTGTAGAGTACGGGGATATTGTAATCCTGCTGCGGACTGCTTATGGCTGGGCAGAAACTTTCCGGGAAGTGCTGGCATCTCAGGGGATTCCTGTGTACTGTACGTCCAGGACAGGATATTTCTCTGCGCTTGAGATTGTTACGGTTCTGAATTATCTGAAGGTGTGCGATAATCCATTGCAGGATATTCCGCTTATGGGAGTGCTTCGCTCGCCAATCGTGGGATGCACGTCGCAGGAACTGGCAGAACTGAGGATACATTATCCGAAAGGACTGCTTTATGAGAGCTTGACTGCGTATGTGGGTGAAAGTAGTAAAACAGACTTTTTAACTGAGAAAGATTTTTTAAAATTAAAACTTTCAAATTTCCTGCAGCTTCTGGAGAAAGTAAGAAACATGGCGGCATATACGCCGGTGCATGAACTGATCCTTTATGTGCTGAAAGAAACCGGATATGGAAATTATGCCAGAGCACTTCCGGGAGGTGAGCAGCGTTTTGCAAACCTGACCATGCTTGTGGAGAAAGCTATGGACTATGAGAAAACCAGTTACAGAGGTTTATTTAACTTTGTCCGTTATATTGAACAGTTACAGGCCTATGAAGTGGATTATGGAGAAGTGAATCTGACAGGTGCAGGAAATACTGCTGTGGAGATCATGACGATCCATAAGAGTAAAGGCCTGGAATTCCCGGTTGTGTTTGTGGCAGGTATGGGAAAGCAGTTTAATTTTCAGGACATGAATGCAGGACTTCTGCTTCATCCGGAACTTGGAATAGGAGCGGACGCAGTGATCCCGGAGAAACGAGTGATTGCCTCTTCACTGAATAAACAGATTATCCGAAGACAGCTTCTGAAGGAGAGTCTTGGTGAGGAACTGCGAGTGCTTTATGTTGCCATGACCAGGGCAAAGGAGAAGCTGATCCTTACAGGGACTGTGGGAAAACTGGAGAAACAGATGGTATCTTTGTCCCGTTTTCTGGATGAAGAAGAGGAACTGCTTCCGCTGGGAACCAGAATAAAGGCGAAGAATTACTGGGCGTTTGTACTGCCTGCACTTGTGAGACACAGGGCGATGAGTGAGCTCCTGGGAGAATATGGAATTCTGATGAAGAAACAGAAAGGCATTTATGATGATGTTTCTGATTTTGTGATAAAGAAAGTGACGGTACGTCAGATGACAGAGAAGGCAGTGATCCTTCAGGCGGGAAATCAGATGCAGGAGGAATATCTGAAAAACTGGGATGCAGATCAGGTATACGATAAAGAAGTCAGAGAAGAAATTGAGAAGAGATTCTCTTTTGTGTATCCTTATAAATATCTGGAGGATATTCCGGTTAAAGTCAGTGTTTCTGATCTGAAAAAGAGAAGCTGGCATGATGAAAGTGAACTGGAAGAGAATATCAGTGTGTCTGCAGAGGAACAGGTGGAAGAGCAGGAGGCGCCGGTTCCTGCATTTATGGCAGAGAAACAGGAAGAATATAAAGGTGCTGCCAGAGGTACAGCTTATCATAGATTGATGGAGTGCCTGGATTATGCAGAAGTGGAAAGTGAGGAACAGCTTGAGGTCCAGTTAAAGAGACTTCTTGAAAGTCAGAAGATGACAGAACAGGAGGCAGAGTGTATCCGTATCAGGGATATAAAAAAATTTGTGGATTCTGAGCTGGGGCAGAGAATGAAGAAAGCTGTTGTGAAAAAACAGCTTTACAGAGAGCAGCCGTTTGTGATCCGGAGAAGTGCATCTCTGCTGGATGATTCCTGGAAGGATGAGACGATACTGGTGCAGGGAATCATAGATGCGTATTTTACAGAAGATGGCGAAACCGTACTGGTAGATTATAAGACGGACAGAGTGAGAAAAGGTCAGGAGCAGAAATTGGTTGATCTGTATCATGTACAGCTTGAAGATTATGCGCAGGCGCTGGAGCGTATGACGGGAATGAAGGTGAAAGAGAAGATTATTTATTCGTTTACGCTGCAGAAAGCAATTTTGCTGTAAGAGGAATAAAAAGCAAATATCCGGGAGGGAAAAGCGCGTGTTATACGCGCCACCCTGCCGGATATTTGTTTTTCAGGATCTGATTGACCAGCTTGCCGAAACCGATCGGATAACCATCTGCGCAGAGGAGGTGCCAGCCTTTTTTGTGGGCGGCTTCTTCCGGTTCGATGTTTAAGGTTTCGCCTTTCAGGTATCTGGTAATTCTCTCGTCGGAGGCAGAGAGGGAGATAACTGCCTCTGCTTCGTCTTTGTGGATTGCCAGTGCAAGTGGCTGAGACGGCTCGAAGCGGTTTTTCTTCAGGTCGCCGAGATATAGACCGTTTCTCAGGAATGTAATGCCACGGAAGTCGTGGGCAACCGGAGGCAGATAGTATGCTTTGTCACCTCGGATTTCTACACGTTCCCAGTTAAATGGCTGGCCTCCTAAAGTTTTCAGACCGATTTCGTTCAGAAATTCTTCAATTAATGGGAAGGCGTTTTTGTCCGGCTTTGTGTGAGGACAGGAGTTCTCATGAATAGCCTGCCCTTTTTTATGAAAGAGAGCGAGGAAGTGACCTTCTCCGTTCATTTTGTGGGGGAAGATTCGGATGCATTTGGCAAGTTCCGGATTTCCATTTCCCCATTCCGGGACGCCATGGGAGAATCCCTCGTAATCTTCCATTTCTACCAGTTCCATGTCTGGACGGTTTTCCAGAAGATAGGAAACCGTCTGCTCATCTTCAATTGGGGCGAATGTGCAGGTGGAGTAAAGCATCAGTCCACCGGGACGGAGCATATCAGCTGCCTGGAGTGAAAGCTCTTTTTGGATTTCTGCAAGTTCCTGAGATTTCTCAGGAGTCCAGTCTTTGGCGAGGGCTTCTTCTTTGCGGAACATTCCTTCGCCTGAGCATGGGGCATCCAGAATGATCTTATCGAAAAATTCAGGGAATGCTTTGGTAAGTTTGGCAGGTGCTTCGTTTGCCACGAAGACATTTGGAATGCCGAATAGTTCCAGGTTTCGCAGGAGAGCTCTGGCGCGGGAAGTGCTGATGTCATTAGCCACCAGAAGTCCCTGCCCCTGGAGGGCTGCGCCTGCGGCAGTCGCTTTTCCGCCTGGGGCTGCGCAGAGGTCAAGGACTCTGTCGCCTGGTTCAATCGGAATGCGGGATGCAGGGGTCATGGCGCTTGGCTCCTGGAGATAGTAGAGACCGGCCTGATAATAAGGACATCTGGATGGACGGACATCTTCCTCGTAGAAATAGCCGTTTTTGATCCATGGAATTGACCTGATGGAAAAAGGAGTCAGTTTTTCGAAATCCCTGCAGTTGATCTTGGAAGTGTTTACGCGAAGACCGTAGGTACGGGGAGAATCGAAACTGGCGAGGAAGTCGGAGTATTCGCTGCCAAGCATTTCTTCCATGCGGGTGAGGAATGCCGGGGGGAGTTGCACTGTATTTTCATTCATAATTGATCGTTTTCCTTTTCTGTAAGTTTTTGATGAGGGGCGCTTGGAAAAAGATATTTGTCCGGGTGCGGTTTCGGCATCTAAGAAGATCGAAGACGCCTGCAAATGCATCCAGACATATATCTTTTCCAAAGTTGTTTTTTTATGAAGTAGCTACTGTATAGAATATGTAGCAAAATAATTATAAGGGATAATTAATTTTTGCTAAATAGTATTGACAAAATGATATTATACAATATATAATATAGTAAACAAAACAATATTATTGAACTGTATAATATGCACAAGTGAGGGAATGGTTGTTTTTCCGGGATGATGGCATATGTACAGAATACAATTGAAACAAGGGAGTGAGCATATGGTTTTTAATACAGGTGCTGCGCTTTTGGATGCGATTGTTCTGGCGGTTGTTTCCAAGGAGAAAGAGGGGACGTACGGATATAAGATCACGCAGGATGTGCGGGGAGTTCTTGATGTTTCGGAGTCTACTTTGTATCCGGTTCTCAGGAGGCTGCAGAAGGATGATTGCCTGGAGGTTTATGATATGGCTTATGCAGGACGTAACCGGCGTTATTATAAGCTGACGGACAGAGGTGCTGCGCAGCTGGAGCTTTACAAGGCTGAGTGGAAAATTTATGCATCCAAGATCAGTGGGATGTTTGAGGGAGGAATAGGATGATGGACAGGGCGCGGTTTATGCAGGAGCTGGAGAAGCTGCTTGCTGATATTTCCGAGACAGAGAGGCAGGATG
>SKEP01000706.1_pt1 | contig 19642 bp, 29 predicted proteins | sample 4826901 | NCBI WGS metagenome assembly SKEP01 (sample SAMN11008806, study PRJNA524170) | human gut metagenome | biome: Human fecal sample; material: Feces; isolation source: fecal sample from pouch patient p4, p43, p49, p54, p55 | host: Homo sapiens | place: Israel: Tel-Aviv | collected 2014-03-20
ATCTCCTTTAGGATCATAATCTGTTAATTTTTAGTTACTATTATAACTGATAGCCCAACTTCATAAAGATGAAGAAGAATGAGTATTGTATTTATTGCTTAAATCTCTCAAAGAATCTTTACTATTTAAATGCTCTTGAATTATTATTTGTTTTATTTCTTTAATTCTGTTCTTATACTCTAAAACTGCTTGTATCTTTTTTTATTGTATATTACGTGCCATAAGAAAAGATCCCTCTTTTCATGGACAACTTTATTTAAGCTGTCTATTTTAGAGAGATCATATCAAATTCACGAATTTTTTATTTAGTCTAAATCTCTAGCGATTTCATCTTTTACTGTAACACCAGCTGCTTCTAATTCAGCGATCTTATCAGCAAATTGTGGTAAGTGTTTTTTATGAGCAATTAATAATTCATCTAAAACACGTTTAGCATTTTCACCAGAAGGAATTTGTGGATTTAAGATAAATGCTTGTAAAGCTAATCCATAATCACCAGTTACAGCAGCTTCTTCAACACATAATTCCATATTTTTCATGCATTGTAACCAACCACGTTGAGCAGGTTCTAATGGTCCAAAAGCGATAGCTAAAGCTCCAGCTGAACCGATATGAGCAGATACTTCTACAGCACAATCAGCAGGAAGATCAGGTACAGCACCATTGTTTTTAGTAGTTACAACAAGGTGAGTATTTTTATTAGCATAGATTGATGCGATAGTTTCACATGCAGCATCTGAATAGTGAGTACCACCACGTTTAGTTAATTGTTCAGGTTTGTAATTTAAATTTGGATCTTTATATAATTCAAATAATTCTGCTTCAGTTTGTTTTACTTGTTGTCCACGAGTTCCAATTCCATTATATTCTTCAAGCCCATGAGCTAACATTTCTTGTTGACGATAGTAATATCTATGATATCCACAAGGAATTAAATTCATTTGTTTTAATTGTTCTTTAAAGAATGGGATATCATGAATATTTGCAGGAATACCAGAATCTTTACCTTCATACATTGCATCAATGATTTTTCCAGTTACATCTGTACCGTCTAAATCAAAAACGCGGTGCCAGTGGAAATGGTTTAATCCAGCAAATTTATAAATTAATTTATCTAAAGTTGTTCCGATTGTTTCTGGTTCAGCCATCATAGCCCCAACTGGTACGTTACATAAACCAATTACACGATCCCATTTACCATATTTCATAACTGCCTCAGTAACCATACCACTAGGATTTGTGAAGTTTACTAACCATGCATTTGGACATAATTCTTTCATGTCTTCAACAATGCTAAGGATTACAGGAATTGTTCTAAATGCCTTGAAGATTCCTCCAGCTCCATTTGTTTCTTGTCCTAACATACCATAAGAGAATGGAATTCTTTCATCTTTAATACGAGCGTTTAATAAACCAACTCTGAATTGAGTAGTAACGAAATCAGCATCTTTTAAAGCTTCACGACGATCTAAAGTTAAATGTACTTTAACATCGTAAGGAGAAGCGTCCCACATACGTTGTGCCATAGCACCAACGATTTCTAGTTTTTCTTTACCAGCTTCAATATCTACTAACCAAATTTCTTTGATTGGAAGTTCATCATATCTTTTAATAAATCCTTCCATTAATTCAGGAGTATAACTACTACCTCCACCAATTGTTACAATTTTTACAGGTTTCTTTTCCATCTTATTTCCTCCGTATATTTATTTTACACATAAAGCATACACGTTTATTCAAATAAATGTTTTGTTTTTTCAAGACTTGAAAATATCTATCCATCTTATTGACGATAAATCAAGGGTTTCAAGCGATTAGAAGCAGTTAAATGTACCTCGTAAGTAACAAATAAGTAACAAAAAATCAAGGCTTAGGCACCTTGATTTTGTTGATTTCTTTATATAATGTTTCAATTACGGTAGATGTATAAGTATCAAAGGTTATATCTTTCATTTTGTGACCAAGAATACGTTTTCTTATAAACAGATCAACGTTGTTAGACTGACATAATGTTGCAAATGTATCCCTAGTATCATGTATTGTATGCTTCATATTATGATCAGTTAAAAAAGAGGAGAACATAGATGAAAACTGATAGTAGGTACAGTCAATTATTCTTTTCTTTTTCTTCATCAACAGCTGTTTGACAAAAGGTTCGATAAAAGTATGAATGGGAATTACTCGATTTTTACCTGCATCAGTTTTTGATCCAGATACTAAATAGGGGAATTCTGTGTTTAAACAAATATTTTTACGCGGGATATTCAGCAGTTCATTTGCTCTTAAACCAGTGAATATATAAATAAGTATTATTTTAGCCGTATCGCTGTTGTCGCTCATCAATGCTCTTATTTCGTCATTTGAGAAAGCATAATGTTTAGTGCTTTCTTTTGCTTTGCCACATTTTATATATTCAGTGTAATCATCGTCACGATTTATATATTTGTGAATAACTGCATATTCAAATATTTTGCTAACTAAAACTTTCATATGTACTTTTGTACCGTAACCAGCTTTATCACGATCAAATATTTCCTGCAGATCGGCCAGACTTATTTGACTGATCTTGTGGTGGTATATACTATTAAAATGTTTAATCCACGATCTATAACCTTGAGCAGCACTTTTGGATAATGTGCACAATTCTTCCTGGTATATAATATCAAAGATTTCTTTAAAGGTAGGCATATTCTTTTCACGCTGATCAACAAGTTTTTGAAATGTATCAGGTGCCAATGCTTCAGCTTCCGTATCAGTAATCTTATTCTTTTGACCAAGCCTGTATAAAGTCAAAGCATCGTCAGCCTCATCCCAGGTCTCAAAAGTTCCTAAAACTGTTTGTATCTGCCTACCGGTAATAATATCTTTTCCAGTAGTTATTTTAGCGCACCAGGGTCTTCTACGTTTACCTGATAGTTTTATTACTGTTCCTGCTTTATTTGGCCTGCGCTTAAAAGTCTGCTTTCTAGCCATAATGAAAACACGTCCTTTCTATAATTTGCCTTAGACGTGTTTAAATGATATAATTAAGCACGTAAAAGGACTTTTGGTTGAGTCTTTTATAATTATGAAGTATTGGTAGTACTTCATTCAAACTTCACTGTTGGTAGCAGTGGAGTTTTTTTGTTTTGAATTAATTTAAGATATAAGTTATACTTATGATAGATATAAGTATAACTTACAATTAAAAAGGTTGCGAATCTTTTAAGAGTATTTGTAATATAGTATAAATGAATAGAGTATATAATTATTATCGCGAAAGGGTGAAACTAAATGAATGAAGAATTAAATAAAAGTGAAAAAATAAATCTATTCATTAAACTAGCTGGAGAATTACTAAGCAAGGAATCAATGCAAAAATTAGTTCCAGTCCTCTTAAAAGATTGTAAGGTTATGTTAGATATAGGAATTACTGGATTGCATGGTGAACCGGGCTATTGTACATTATCAAGCGAGGAGATTTCATCTTTAATGAAGGAGTTAAATATTGAAGTAACCAAATCTGGCGAATTTGTAATACTGCCCCATTCGTTTAAAAATTCTCTTAATGACTGATTGTTATTTACTAGTCCGATTCTAGAAACTGAATTCCATAAAGTCGGAACTTTTTTAAATACATTTAAAAGTGCTTTAGCTACTGTTCTGTTGTATTCCCTATAGTATTGATTTTTTGCCATCATATTAAATATTTCAGAGTTGTTTGTTAAATCAATTAAATTAAATTGTGCACATTGATCATTAGAAAGCACATTTTGTGCATAATTTTTTATGTGTGTACTATATTCAGGAAAGATTATATTGGTAGCCCATCTCTCAGCTAAAATATCCATGAAATAAACAGATGCAAGTTCACAAATGCTTTCTTCTAGCCATTTAAACTTTTGAGAGGTATAACCAGATATGCAATAATGACATAATTCATGACAATATTGGTAGGCAACCTGACACCAATAAATAATATTGGCATTTAAAACAATTCTATCTGTTTGTTTGTAACAAATTGGTGCGCTACTATTGTTTGTAGTATCAAAAGATACAGTAAGTTTGGAAACATCAAAACTGTCAAAGTGTTGAAAATATATTTCATTTATTAAATTTATCTCATACGCTATTGTACTAATGTTGTTGTCCCAATTATTGTATGTATATATGCCTTTTTCTATTTTCATTTACTAATCATCTCTCCCTTCTGTTAAAATAGAGATTTCAATATCTGAAATTTTTAATTTTTCGATTCTTTTAATGTAATAGCAATGTTTTGTTATACTGAAATTTATTTGGAATCTGTTGTTCATGATATTCTCTATATCAAAGGTATTGTGATACTGTGCGCCAAATACAAAAGAATATTTACTATTTTTAGAAAAGAAACTGAGATCTTTTGGATAGTATATTTTAATTCTTAGATTATAAGGATTGTATAACGATAAATTATATCCCATATTTAAGAGTGGTATTTTAATTTCATTTTGTTGTTGTATGTCCATGCCATCACCATCTATGCATTTTATTTCAGAAAAATATATACAGTCTAATATACAAGCATAAGTGTTTGCGTTAAATAATTGAAAGTTAATAGTTAAATATTCATCTTTTTTTGATGCATCAACTAAAATTATTTCATAAAATTTATTATTAGTCTCTATATTATCACATAGACGAAGATTGACAATTGGTGCATACTGTAAAATTAGGTCATCATGTCGTTGTCCCTCTAATTGTTTTTGTTGTTCAATTAAATCCTTTTTTTGTTCTTTTATTGTCCACCATACACCATATAAGGTAAGAAAACCACCGAGTATAGATCCCCCATACCCAATTATCGTTAATCCAGTATTATATGATACAGTTCCGTATCCACTGGGTGTTAAAATAATTATTGGGAATAGGACAGCAACTATAAGTACTATAACGAGCATTTTCCAGTTTTCTTTTAAAAATTTCATTAATAATTTTCCCTCCGACACCATGATGCGTGTTTAACTAATTATTGATAACTTCCAGAAATAACTTTACCATCAAATTGTACATAAGTAGCTTTGCCTGATCCATCATCCTGCATTTGGACTTGAATTATAAACTCTGATCTCATCATTGCACCAAAGCTATTTTGAGCATCTACGTATGACTTAACAGTGACTAAATTATTAGTTTTAGCCATTTGCCAATCGTTTAGAGGATTAAGAAAAGTACCTGGATATTCAGCAGTTGATGGTGCTTTTAATAAACTGTTGATTATATCTTTACAATAATCCTTTATTGTAATTGATTCTGTAGTAGAAATGGTGTTTCTTTTTTCTTGTAATTTCTGCTCAGCTTTAGCAGCTTCATCAGCAGCCTTTGCATTTGCTTCAGCTATTTGTTTATCAGTAAGCGAAACAGTAACAATAAATTTGTTTGATTTTATTTCATTTGAATGACTATCTGTAATTTTGCAAACTACTTCGGTTTGACCTTCTTTTAAGCCTTTTATTTTTTTGTCATCTATTGAAATAATATTAGAATCAAAATCATTAAACGTTATTGCTTTTATATCTGCATCTTTAGGTGTTAAACTAATTTCTAAGTCTTTTGTTTCATCTTTATATAACGTTAGATCATTTATGACCACGTTTTCGAGCACTGGTCCTCTTGTCATTGCACTTACTGCACCAATGATACAAATTACTGCAAATCCGGCAACTGTATATATAGCCTTTTGTTTTCTTGTAAACTTATCGGATCTGTAAAATTTATAAAGATATTTAAACATAAAATACATTACTACAAACGGAAATAAAACTATTCCTAGTGCAATTTTCCACCATGTTATTTTTTTCTTTTCCATAATTAAATATTCCCCTCAATTAATTCCATCACCGAATGCCATACTTTTAATGGAATTCCCTTTTCCATAGCAATGAAATCTATATTTTCTTCTTGTTTTATATCAATATCGCTCATTAGAAGCTTGCAGGCAAAACTGTTAGCTTCTTTTTCTATTTTAGTTTTGTATACCCTTGTGAGGTAATTAAAGCTTATATCACATTGATAATGTAACAAATAGTGCCCAAGCTCGTGAGCCTTTAAAAACTGTTCGTAATTCTCATCTAAATCTGGCTGAATAAAGATAGTTGCTTTCCCATAAAAGTCTATTACTAATCTTGATTCAACCGTTTTCCCTCTCAGTTCTTTGTGTATTATGTCTATGTCAAAATAATCTAATGTCTCGTTCAATCCGTTTTGATTGTAATATTCAATTACTTCATGAACTTCCATCATTATTTTTTCCTGTGTTTCTTTGCCATGATTTGTAGCATTTCGGATAGATCCTCAGCCATTTCAATTATTTCTTCTTCAGACATAGTATCGAGGTCGTAACCACAGTTATTTGCTACTACAGGAACTCTTAGAATAAATTCCATTGCATCAGTTACTGATTCGAAGTGGTCGGGGATGTAAGTCGAGTTTTGTTTTTCCTCTAATAAATCCGATTTAAGTATTTTAAAGTATTCTGCTAATATCTCAATTATCCCCATTCTAGGCATCAATTTAGCATTTAACCAATTAGATACTGATTGTTGTGAAACACCTGTGATTTCAGAAATATCAGTTTGATTTAAGTTGTGGCGTTCCATATATTTTAAAAGATTCTTAGCAAATATCTTTTTTGTTTTTTCAGAATCACTCATTTTAATTACCTCCTGATAATAATATTTTATAGTAAAACTTGTATTAATGCAATAAAATATAACATTTTTACAATTTTTACTTGATATACAAGTTTAACTTGTGTATAATTAAGTTCGTAAGGGGGGTGGTCATGTGACAAAAGATATTAATATTCCTAAAATATCATTAAAGGCAGCAAGAGTAAACGCTGAATTAAATCAGCAAGAGGCAGCAGAATTACTCGGAATTGATGTTTCTACGCTGATTAGGTGGGAAAAAGACCCGCGAATTGTAAAAAGTGGGTATCACGAAATTATTTCGCAAGTTTATCACTATCCAACTGATTATATTTTTTTTGGTCACAATACAAGTTAAACTTGTTAAAACTAATCAAGGAGAAAGTTTCTTAAACGTAATAAAGATAAGAAAGGCCAATTAGAATGAAAATATTTTTATGTATGCTTTTTGGAATTGGATTTGTATTATCAAGCGGAGTAGGTGTGTTTTTGCTATTAGGCATAGCTATTATGGAAGACTATAAATCATTGATAAAACCAACTTTGTTTGCTTTTGGGTTAAGTGCAGTATTAGTGATTATGTCTTTTATCTTAATACTGTCGACTAACTAAATCATAACAGTTTTAAAAATTATGTGATTTGATAAATCGTTGTTGAAAGTATTGAAAGCGGAGTTAAAGAAAAAAAGGAGGAAGTTATGAAAAAGGAAGATATAAAAAAGATTTTAGAAGAACATTTACAGATGCTTTCTAAAATCTCAGGGGATGAATCATTAATGATTGAAAATCCAATTTTATTACAGGTAATAAATGACGGAATAAAGTCGATTTCATTAACGCTTCTGTTTTTTGATAAAATTTGAAGTCTCTTGTTTATTTTTCATTCGAGTTACATTACGATCCATTTTTTTAAGTTTTGGAATTGAATTATTAATATTGTCCATATCCAATTCTCCTTTTAAAAACATTTCTGTCAATTTAGATGACATATCATTTGATTTTGATTCCTTTTTTAATTGATGCTGAAGCTCTAATTGTTCAATGTTGTGCTTGTGTTCAGATTCTAATTTATCAATCTCATGTTGATGTTGTAATTTTAATTGATTAATCTCAGAATCTTTAGAAATTTTAATTTGTTCAATTTTTGAATCACAGGTCTTTTTAGTAACAAGATATGTAATGATAGAGGGAATTGTGGCAGATAGTAGCACAGTTAAAATATTTTCAAAATTCATTATTATTTCACCCCACTTTCTATATTGGGATTCGACAAATCAATTATAGCACGTGTGAAGGTGATACATCAAAGGAGGTGAGAAAGATGGAAAAGGTTGAAGCTCTAGGCGTTACGTTTGAAGAGATTAAAGAACGTACGGGACTGAGTAAGGATTTTGTGATTAGTGCAGTTGTTAATGGATCCTTTCCAGGTAGTTATAAAATAACAGAATGCGGAAAGCGATACATTTATGTTCCGCGAGGCGCATTTGAAGATTACATGACAAAGTGGCATCGGGAGCCGAGTGAAAAGCTGATTGATGCGTTGATAATTGCGTACAACAAAAGTACAAAAAAAGGCACTGCGCCAACAGTACCTAACAAAAATTAACCATCTTCATTATAGAAGATATTAAGGAGAAAGTCAAAATGGAAAGTATTACTTTAAGACAGTTGTTAAATATTATGCCTTCAGATGAATTGGTGAAACCAAGCATCCGTTTAGAAGGGAAAAATGAATTTGATAATCAGGATATTTTTAAAGTTGATGAACTAAGAGAAAGCAATATTCTGTTATTAGATTATGGAATAGCCATATCTTATCCAGCTGAAGATGTTTCAGTTATTACCGCTAAGGATGGTGCATTGAGCATTAATAAACAGTTATATACAATGGTTGTTTTAAAGAAAGGTAACTGTTAAATAGAAAGATTAACAGCTAGAGGAGCATTAACTATCGTAGCAGGTGTCTATCTGTTGGCGGAGCTTACTGCTGCTCTTGTGGGGGCAGTCTTATGAAAGACAAGGTATTTATTAAATTTCTTAGCATACTTTTAGTCCTGTTTATTGTGCTAAGTGTTTACCAGGTATTAGTAATTAGAAATTTAAGGTCCAGTCTCGAGACAGTAACAAAGGATCGGGATCGGATCATAGAAAGATATAACAGAGGAGAAAGCTATGGAAGATAAAATCAAGGAATTAATCGAATCAGCGATGGAATCAGGAGCTGATGTAAAAGTAGTAAAGATTAACAGTAACAAAAGTGAATCAATAAAAAAACTATTAGATGAAATTGAAGAAGATATGGAGCCGGAAACGCTAATACAGTTTGAATTTAAAATCAGTCCTATTGAAAATTCAATTTTTGGTGGTGTTGGTGAAGCTATGGTCAGCTATGTAGAAGATATCAGTACCCTTACAAAAGAAGATATAATTGAAATTTTTAAACCGGTTGAGGGTGTATTTGAAAAATGCGGACAAGAATTTGTAGAAAAATTAAATGCAAATAAAAGAGTTCCATCATCTGAAGAAGTAAGAAAAATTATGGATGAACTGTTGGGGGGATAGCAAAGATGTCAACTAACTTCAACCATAACATGTTCAGTAAGAATCTTAATGACGCTTATTTTGAAATAATCGAACAGAAGCGTGAGGATCTAAATATCCGCTGTCGTGTAGAAACGAATGTAAATGACGAGACTGTAAAAGTTTATGTCATCAAAAAGAATAAGATTATCAAAATCATTACTTTTAAGGGAGGAAACAGAAATGACAATTAAAATTAACAGCCTGGAATTGGAAAATGTAAAACGCATTAAAGCAGTTAAAGTTGAACCAAATCAAAATGGTTTGACAGTTATTGGTGGAAGAAACAACCAGGGCAAGACATCGGTATTAGACAGTATTGCATGGGCACTGGGTGGCAATAAATTTAAGCCGAGTAATGCTGCTAGAGAAGGATCCACAGTTCCACCTAATCTGAATATTACATTAAGCAATGGATTGGTAGTGGAGCGTAAAGGTAAGAACAGCGCATTAAAGATTACTGACCCTAATGGAAACAAGGCAGGTCAGCAGATACTGAATGGATTTATCGAAGAACTGGCTTTGGATCTTCCAAAGTTTATGGAAGCTTCAAATAAGGAGAAAGCTAATATTCTATTAAGAATAATTGGTGTCGGGGAACAGCTTGCAAAGCTGAATTATGAAGAAAGTGAAATCTATAATAATCGATTGGCTATTGGACGAATTGCTGATCAAAAGAAAAAATATGCTAAAGAACAGGTATTTTATTCTGAAGCACCTAAAGATTTAATTTCGCCTCAGGAGCTAATTAATCAGCAACAGGCAATATTAGCAAAGAACGGGGAGAATCAACGCAAGCGTGATAAAGTAACTCAAATTGAATACAGTGTATCGATTTTAACTGAAGAGGTAGCTGCACTACAAAAACAGTTACTAGCTAAGCAAACTGAATTAAACAAAGCGACAAATGATCTAACTATTGCTAAAACGGATGCACTAGATCTTATTGATCAGTCAACTGAAGAACTTGAAAAAAATCTTGCTGAAATTGAAGAAATAAATCGTAAAGTTAGAGCAAATTTAGATAAGGATAAGGCTGAAGAAGACGCGAATAATTACGCTAGTCAGTATAATGAAATGACTGTAAAGATTGAAGAGATTCGCAAACAGCGTATTGATCTGTTAAAAGGTGCTGATCTGCCACTTCCTGGACTAAGTGTTGAAGATAATGAACTTACATATAACGGCAAGAAATGGGATGGAATGAGCGGGAGCGACCAATTAAGAGTTGCAACTGCTATTGTACGTAAATTAAATCCGGATTGTGGATTTGTATTGATTGATAAGTTAGAACAAATGGATATTGAGACTATGAATGAATTTGGAGCGTGGCTTGAACAGGAAGGGCTGCAGGCAATTGCTACAAGAGTATCTACTGGTGATGAATGCTCGATTGTAATTGAAGATGGATACGTAAAGGGGCAAATGCTTGAAGAAAATCCATCAGTGCTATCGTCAGTAAATGGAGGTATAAAAGAACAAGCTGAGACACCTAAATGGAAAGCGGGTGAGTTTTAATGAATGGATTTGTAATTACAGATGGGGTTATAAACGGTGCTAAGAAAGTAGTTTTCTATGGTCCAGAGGGAATTGGTAAATCAACCTTTGCTTCAAAGTTTCCTGATCCGTTATTTATCGATACCGAAGGATCTACAAAAGAACTTGATGTTAAAAGACTGCCTAAACCGACATCTTGGCAGATGATTATCCAGGAAGTTCAGTGGATCATTCAGACAAAACCATGTAAGACACTTGTGATTGATACCGCTGACTGGGCTGAAAGACTATGTGTAGAAGCAGTGTGTTCAAGACACGGCAAGAGTGGGGTTGAAGAATTTGGATACGGAAACGGCTATACATACGTCGCAGAAGAATGGGGTAGATTCTTAAATCTTCTCCAGGATGTGATTGATGTGGCTAATATCAATGTTTTATTAACTGCACATGCAGTAATTAGAAAATTTGAACAGCCTAATGAAATGGGAGCTTATGATCGCTATGAGCTGAAACTTGGTAAAAAAACAACAGCACAAACAGCCCCGCTTACAAAAGAATGGGCCGATATAGTCTTATTTGCTAATTATAAAACGTTTAGTGTAGCAGCCGATAAAGAAGGTAAGAAACACAAGGCACAGGGTGGTCAGCGTGTTATGTATACTACTCACCATCCCTGCTGGGATGCAAAAAACAGATTTGGACTGCCTGAAGAAATGCCTTTAGATTATACAGGCATCGCGCATATCTTTAATGGGATAGTACAAAATACTGAAATAAATACTCGATCAATGGAATCAGTACAATCTCAGGCGGTTCAGCCACAAGTTGAATCAAATCAAAATATCAGTAAAAAGATTGATCAGCTAGGAAGCGAACTGGAACCAGTGATTAAAACAGCTGAAGCAAAAGTAATGCCTCAAAGTAATTCTGCTTTACCTAGAGCATTGATAGATCTAATGAATAAGGACTTAGTTACTGAGGATGAATTAAAAAAAGCTGTGGCAAGCAAAGGGTATTATCCTTATGAAACACCAATAGAAAATTATGATTCGAGTTTTATTGACGGTGTGCTTATCGCAGCATGGCCGCAGGTATTTAAAATAATCGATGAGCAGATTAGACAATTTTAGGAGGATATAAGTAATGGATAATAATTATCAACAACAAAACGGTATGGAAAGAGAACTAGGATGGGATGATACAATTCAGCAGGAGCAGGAGTATATTACACTTCCTGCTGGTGATTATGATTTTAGAGTAGAAAGATTTGAACGGGGAAGATATGAAGGAGGTAAAAAGATTCCACCATGTAATCAGGCAAATCTAACAATTGTAATTGTTGATCCCGCAAGTGGAAGAGATGTAAAGATTCAACACAATCTATTGCTTCATTCTAAGCTGGAAACAATGCTTAGTGAATTTTTTAGAGGAATAGGACAGAAGAAAAAAGATGAACCGCTCAGAATGAACTGGCAAATGGTTCCAGGAGCAACTGGTAGATGCAAAGTTGTTCCTGAGGAGTATAACGGAAATATGTACAACAAAATCAAGAAATTCTATCCAAAAGATGAAGTGCAGCAGTCATTTAATCAAGCACCTCAATATAATCCTGGACAGTTCTAATGCAGTTAAGGCCATATCAGCAGGAGGCACACGATTCAATATTCAATGAGTGGAACAAGGGAGTTCAAAAGACTCTCTTAGTTTTGCCTACCGGCTGTGGAAAAACTATTGTCTTTGCTGAAGTTGCAAAGGACTGTGTTAAGGACGGGGATAGAGTTCTTATAATGGCACATCGTGGAGAACTGCTTGAACAAGCGTCAGATAAGATAGCGAAATCAACAGGATTAGGGTGTGCAATGGAAAAAGCATCAGAAACATGTATTGGGAGCTGGTTTCGAATAGTTGTTGGCTCAGTGCAGACATTGCAGAGACCAAAAAGAATGGAACAGTTCCCCAGAAATTATTTTGACAAAATTATTATAGATGAGGCGCATCACTGTTTAAGTGATGGTTATCAAAGAGTTTTGGAATATTTTAATACAGCCAAGGTCTTAGGTGTAACTGCTACACCGGATCGCGGGGATATGAGAAATCTTGGTAGTTATTTTGAAAGTTTAGCATATCAGTATACTTTGCCTAAAGCAATTAAAGAGGGGTTTTTAGCACCTATAAAGGCGCTTACGTTACCGTTAAAGATGGATTTGTCCGGTGTCGGAGTTCAGGCTGGTGACTTCAAGGTAAGCGATATAGGTACTGCGCTGGATCCGTATCTTCATCAGATTACTGAAGAAATGAAAAAATACTGTATGGATAGGAAAACGGTTGTTTTCCTGCCTCTTGTAAAGACTTCTCAAAAATTTAGAGATATTCTCAATGAAAATGGTTTCAGAGCTGCAGAGGTAAATGGTGACAGTAAAGACCGCAGTGAAATATTGAAAGATTTTGAAAATGATAAATACAACGTTTTATGTAATTCAATGTTGTTAACTGAAGGATGGGACTGCCCGTCAGTCGATTGTATTATCGTACTACGTCCTACAAAGGTACGAAGTTTATATTCGCAAATGGTCGGACGTGGAACTCGTCTGTGCGAGGGCAAGGACCATTTATTATTGCTTGATTTTTTATGGCACACTGAACGTCATGAATTATGTCATCCGGCCAATCTTATCTGTGAAGATGAAGAAGTGGCTAAAACAATGACAAAGAATCTTGAAGATAAAGCGAACGCCTGTCTTCCTGAAGATGTGTTAGAAGCTATCGATATTGAAGATGCAGAAGAGCAGGCTTCAAATGATGTAGTTGCTCAGCGTGAAGAATCGTTAGCAAAACTGCTGAGTGAAATGAAAAAACGTAAAAGAAAACTTGTTGATCCGCTGCAGTTTGAAATGAGCATAATGGATCAGGATTTATCAGGATATAAGCCATTATTTGGCTGGGAAATGGCACCAGCAAGTGATAAGCAGATAAAGGCTTTAGAAAAATTCGGTATTTTTCCAGATGAAATTGACAATGCAGGAAAAGCTAATTTGTTACTTGACCGTTTGGATAAGAGACGTCAGGAAGGATTAACTACACCTAAACAAATTAGATTTCTTGAAAGCCGTGGTTTTCAGCACGTGGGAACATGGAGTTTTGATGCTGCAAGCAGTCTGATAAACCGGATTGCAGCAAGCGGATGGAAGATACCCAAAGGAATTGATCCAAAAACATACAAAGGAGAATAGCCGGTGGAATATACAACTGATCTAATTGAAATACTTAATTACATAGATCCGTCACGTTTGAATTACCAGGAGTGGTGTTGTGTAGGTATGGCTTTAAAATACGAAGGCTATTCAGTCAGTGAATGGGATTCATGGAGCCGGAGGGATTCCAAACGTTACCATGATAAAGAGTGCTTAAAAAAGTGGGATACATTCACTGGCTCTGGGGTTACCGGAGGTACGATTGTTCAATATGCAAAAGATCAGGGGTGGACACCGCCAGTAAAAGACGGGGCCGGTCATGAACTTGACTGGGATGATGTTATAAATGCGAAAGATGAAAAGGTAATAGTAGACAGGAACTGGCTTGAGGTCAAGGAGGTTCGGGAACCACGGGGTTGGGAGCCATCAGCTGAACTTATTACCTATCTGGAAACATTATTTGATTCTACTGAAAATGTAGCTTATGTAACAAAGTCATGGTTTAACGAAGAAAAGCAGAAACATCTTCCAACAAAAGGATGCTGTGACAGAACTGCAGGTAAACTCATTGAACTGCTTGCTAAAAGTAACGGTGACGTAGGTGAAGTTATTGGGGATTATAATCCGGAAATCGGTGCATGGATCCGTTTCAATCCAGTTGATGGAAACGGTGTTAAAAATGAAAATGTAACAGATTATAGATATGCCCTAGTTGAAAGCGACTCTATGAGTGTTGATGAGCAAAATGCAATCATTAGAGAATTAGAATTGCCGGTAGCCTGTTTAGTTCATTCTGGCGGTAAATCACTCCATGCGATAGTAAAAATAGAAGCAGCCGATTATAGAGAATATAGAAAACGTGTTGACTATTTATATAACATTTGTAAGAAAAACGGTCTAGAGATAGATACACAAAATCGTAATCCTTCAAGACTGTCAAGGATGCCGGGAGTTGTGAGAAATGGTAAAAAACAGTTTCTTGTAGGAACCAACATAGGCAAGAGTTCATGGGATGAATGGTTTGAATGGATAGAGGGAGTAAATGATGATCTTCCTGATCCTGAATCACTGAATGAATTTTGGGATAATATGCCTGATCTTGCACCGCCACTGATTGATGGTGTATTAAGGCAGGGACATAAGATGCTTATTGCCGGTCCATCCAAAGCTGGTAAGTCATTTGCCCTTATTGAAATGTGTATAGCAATAGCCGAAGGTACAAAGTGGTTTGATTTCAATTGTGCTCAGGGAAAGATTATGTATGTAAATTTAGAATTGGACAGAGCATCGTGTCTCCATCGTTTTAAAGATGTTTACAATGCTCTGCATATAACGCCTAATAATCTTTCTAATATCGATATTTGGAATCTTAGGGGTAAATCCATTCCTATGGATAAACTAGCTCCTAAACTAATCAGGAGAGCGGCCAAAAAGGATTACATAGCTATTATCATAGATCCAATTTATAAAGTCATAACAGGTGATGAAAACAGCGCTGATCAGATGGCCAACTTCTGTAACCAGTTTGACAAGATATGTAATGAGTTGGGAACTGCAGTTGTATACTGCCATCACCACTCAAAAGGTTCGCAGGGTGGTAAACGTTCAATGGATCGAGCTTCAGGCTCTGGAGTTTTTGCTCGTGATCCTGATGCACTTATGGACCTTATCGAATTGGAACCTGGCGAAAATGTATATAAGCAGTTAAAGAATAATGCAGCATGTCAGTTTTGTATTAGTTATTTGGATAAGAATTATCCTGGATGGCAGGAGGATGTTTCTCAGGACGATATGCTAAGTCAAAGGGAAATGGTTGACTATTGTAAAAAACGTATACCTAAAGGAAAATACGGGGTATTTGACACTATGTTAAATCATGCTCGCGAAGAAGTTGAAAAGATTTCAGCATGGCGAATAGAAGGAACACTTAGAGAGTTCAGTAAATTTAGTCCAGTAAATCTTTGGTTTGATTATCCTGTTCATAAAGTTGATAAAAGTGGCGTGTTGAATGATATTCAGCCTGATGATATGAAGCCGCAGTGGCAAAAGGCAAAGGAAGCAAGAAAGACTCCTGAAGATAAGAAAAAAGAGCGAATGAAGTCATTAGAATTTGCATATGAAGCTTTAAAAATAGAAGGAGAAGTTACTATAAAAGCGTTAGAAGAATACTTCACATTATCAACAAATGCGATAAGAAAACGAGTTGATGAACACCCTGATTTTACCAGAAAAGGTGGAGCAGTATTTAAAAACGAGTAGGGGTCAAAAAACATGAAAAGTGACGGGTGACCCCTAAGGGGTCAGTCAGTCAAATAACATGAAAAGTGACGGGTCAGTAGAGGGGTCAAAAAGTTATTATTTATAATAATAATGAAAAGTGACGGTGACCCCTGGTAGAAACTACTCGTGTATGTCATTGCGTGGTAAGTAGTCGTGCGTAAGCTCAGCACGACGACTCCTAACCCGCTAACAATGACGAGCAGGAAAATGACGGGAGAAAAGTAAAAATGAGAAAAAGAAAAAAAGTTAGTAAAGAATTAGATGTTGCTAGAAATATGCCACCACTTTATCACAAGTTACCTGGCGAAGAATATGACGTGAATAAAAGTGAAGTGGCAAGATGGTTGATACAGCAACCGGACATTTTGAATTATGTCGTAAATAGAATAAAGGCTTCCGGAACAAGTGAACCACTAATCAAATACAATCCTTCAACTGGTAAATGGCAAGGTGTAGATTATGATAATTGAATTTTTTATGCCGATGATACCACCAACTGTTACCGCTCAGGAAAAAGATGTAACAGTTGTTAATGGTAAGCCGGTATTCTATGATCCGCCTGATCTGGTGAAGGCTAAAAATAAGTTGATGGTTAATCTACTGCCTCATAGACCTGAAAAACCATTAGACGGAGCGTTAAGGTTAGTTGTGAAGTGGTGTTTTCCGTTGAACGGTGGAAAACATTACGACGGTGAGTATAAGTATACGAAACCTGATACTGACAATTTAAACAAAGCTTTAAAAGACATCATGGAGAAGTTAGGGTTTTATGTTAATGATGCAAGAGTGGCCAGTGAGACTATCGAAAAGTTTTGGGCTGAAATACCTGGTATATGGATACATTTAGAAAAAATTTAGGGAGGAATTAGTTATGGCAGCAATATGTAAATCATGTCGTAAAAATATAAATAATTTCTGCAAAGTAAGTGGTGAACCAATAAGCAGAACTCGAAGTAAATGTAAGAAGTTTAAAATGGTGTATGAACAAACCCAGCTGTTTTATGCTGTTGGAAGTAGTTGTGATTTAAATCGTGGAGGAAATAAGAAATGAGAAGAATCGTAGTAGAAACAGAAACAGCTAATAAATTTATTGAGGATATAGAAGCATTAGCGGCTAAAAATGATTTAAATATAGAATTAAATATGGACGAGCTAGGGGTATATGTTGGATTTGCATCGCTGCTAAAAGCAGAGATTGCTGACATCGATATGCCGGAAGTTCCAGCTAAATCAAAAGGCAGAGGGGGACGTACAAAAGAGCCAAAGGTAAAGCTTGTAGTTCAGGATTTTAAAGATGCTTTAAAAAAGCTTGATAAAGGGACCCTGGCGCAGAATATTACTGAGGCGATTGATATTACCGGACTTAGCAAATCATTCCTGAACAGGCTTTATTATTGTGAAGGCGAGACAACAATGGTTACTAAAAGTTATCATGAGAAGCTTAAACCATTACTTGAGCCCAACAGTCTGAAACCTGTAAAGCCGACTAGGTTAAATGACAATATGATCATGATTCGTAGAGTGGCTAGGGCGAAGAATACGGATGATCCTTATTTAATCGCTAATACAATTATTGGCTCAATTAATATGCAGAAGCAGACAACATTCAAGAACGTTAGTGATGTAATTGAGTTTATCAAAAAGAATGGTACACGTTAATAAAAGTTAAGATTGTACGTATAGGAGGACAGTGTATGGAAAAACGAAAATGCTCGATGTGCGGTGAATATAAGACAATTGATAACTTTAGGTTCATGAAATCATAAAGCCGATACAACAGCTACTGCAGAGACTGTGAGCGTTGGTATCAAAAGCACTATCAAAGGGAATACAGGAGGAAGAACAATGAAATGTAATGAATGTAAATACCTTGATTATAAAGATTCAAAAATAGAAAAAAGCGGGTATTACTGTTATCATCCGGATAATATTCTGGGTCCAAGACTAGTGAAAGAATGCGCTCGGTATCAGCTTGGTTATAGAACTCCTCGCTGGTGTCCGCTGAAAGGAGCCAAATAAATGAAAGTAGAACTAGAGAAGATACAGGAAGCAGTTGCCAGTCTTGGCGGTACTGATGCATCCGATGAGTACAGTAAAGGCTGGGATGCAGCTGTTGGTGCAGTGTATAGTGAGATCAATAAGCTTGCTGAAGCTGAATCCAGAAAACCGGCTCATAACTATGAGCATGAATGTATTGAGTTAAAAAAACGTCTTGATGATTTAACCTGTGAAAATAAGATGTTAAGAGCTGATCGTGAAAATGAAAAAGAGTACAGCAGTACACTCGAAAGTGTATTAAAGGCAGTTAATCTATTAACAGATACTGTTACAAAATAAGGAGGTTTAAGTACAATGATTAAACAAGAACTCATGAAGGAGCTGTTGGATCGTTACCAGCAGCTTGATTCGCTTGAAGGATGTAAGAGTGCTAAGGACACAGTCGTATTGTATATACGAAAGCTGGAACTTAAACTTAAAGAAATGCTGTAGGAGGAGAGTGAATGGACTACAACGAAAAGGTACAGTATTTAAAATCCTATAGGGATAAGTTAGATCAGCTTACATATGTTGATGGACAAATAATGGGGATAAAAGCTATAAGCTATGGTCCAGCTTTAGGAACAAGACAATCAATTGAGCAACTATATGCAAAAAAAGAAGCAATATTTAATGAAATGGAAAAGATAGAGCATACGATCGATACTTTGAAAAACATCCAGGAGCGTCTGGTATTGAAATATGCATATATTCACTTGATGCAGTATGACGAAATCGCTAAAAAAATGGGTTTTTCAGAGCGTAATGTGTATCGCTATCGCCGAAATGCTATAAATAATCTTGAAATTTAATAAAGTTGTCAGTCCGTGTCATGGTATGGCAGTGAAATAGGTGGTATTATGGTAATGTGGAGTTTTTGGTAAAGCCCCACTCCAATAATTTCTTTTTGGTTGATTCGTGTTTCTTATACTTCCCCTTGATTATACAAATATGAAAAAGCTCATTCTCCCAGAGCTTTTTTTGTCTCCAGATAAAGCGGCATCACCTGGTGCTGATACGCCATTCATTTAATGCCTCCTTTCATTAATATTCGTGGTGTCGCTTTATGTTGATTGTTGTGATATAATTATTAATCATAATTTATGAATAGTGTATTTAATGATTTATATGATTATTAAATACAAAGGGGAGGATAACATGACTACTGAAATAAAAAGAAAAATGCAAGAAAATTCTGAGGTTATGACTATTAGCGAACATCAAAAAACAATGGAAAATTTTAAAGCGTTTTATTATCAAATTAATGCTAAACCTGATTGCAAATCAATTATATATAGTAAAAATATAAGAATTGATAAAGAGGATATAACTGAATTGTCAACCAGAATAATCAATAAGTTTCAAAACCATTATGACGAAGAGGGTTAT
>SKEP01000726.1_pt1 | contig 19300 bp, 14 predicted proteins | sample 4826901 | NCBI WGS metagenome assembly SKEP01 (sample SAMN11008806, study PRJNA524170) | human gut metagenome | biome: Human fecal sample; material: Feces; isolation source: fecal sample from pouch patient p4, p43, p49, p54, p55 | host: Homo sapiens | place: Israel: Tel-Aviv | collected 2014-03-20
AAAGCCGAAATACCTGATACGAAATCATCATCCGGCTATCATTTCGGAAGAATTGTGGCAGGAAGCACAGGAAGTCTGGAAGGTATACACGGCAAAGTACAGGGGTATTGAAAAAGGAAGAAACGAAAGGAACTATTCCAAACTCCTGCTGTGTGGAGAATGCGGACGGTATTTTCAAGGCCATTCCACAACAAGGACAACCATCTGGCGGTGTGCAACGAAGCTCGCCCAACAGGGACAGAAGCGCTGCCGGATGGAGCCGGTTTATGAAGAGCAGATCCAGGCGCTGCTTCGCAAGGCATTTGCCGAAAAATTCAAGCTGGGTGAGAAGATGGATGCAGAAGTTCATGAGGTTATGCAGATGATCTCCAAAGCTCCTATTGATAATGTGAGAAATCAGGCATTAAGGAATCTGAGTGAGAAGCTGAGAGAGATCCATGATTTCGACCAGATGGAGCAGGAAGGGGATTTTCTGAAACGCCAGCTGTCTGCAGTGAACTATAGCATTCGGGATGCCCACCAGCACATCCGGGATATTCAGGCAGAAAAAGAAGCCTTAAAAGTGAGAAGTGAGGTGCTGGGAGAACCGATAGAAAAAGAAGCGGTCACAGAATTAGAAGACAGACTTCTCAACGAAGAGGAACAGCTGGAGAAGCTGGAACACGAAGCCCAGCAGCAGGCCGAACAGGTCCGGTACATGGAAGATTACTGGAAGAAGCTGGAGCAGACCTATGAAATCCGGGAGAAAACGCTGCAATGGCTGGATTCTCTGGCGGGAGGGACGCAGATGTTTCTGGATGAAGCAGTTGGAACGTATGTGAAAGCCTTTGTGCTTTCCGTTACCATTTTTTCACCGAAACATTTTAGAATCCACTGGTTTGATGACACCTGCACGGATGTGGAGTGTGACAGCGTATTTGAGGGCTATCAGCAGCCCGGCATGATAAGGAGGAAGTATTGATGAACAGACAAATGACACAAGGGACGGTTGCAAACAATGTGCAGGTGATTCCGGCAACGAAGCGGAGAGTGTCGGCCGGCGGTCAGCTGAAAAAGGCAAAGGACATTCGGGTTGCCGCTTACGGCCGTGTTTCGACCGATGAGCTTGCCCAGCAGACTTCGTATGAGGGGCAGAAAAGCTATTACACGAAGCTGATCAATGAAAAAGAAGGCTGGACTTTTGCCGGAATGTATGCAGATGAAGCAATCTCCGGCACCAACCGTAACCACCGCACCGAGTTTAATCAGATGATGCAGGATGCGCTGGACGGAAAGATCGATTACATCATTACAAAGTCCATTTCCCGATTTGCACGAAATACGGTCGATACGCTGAATTGCGTGAGACAGCTTCGGCAGTGTGACCCGCCAATCGGTGTATACTTCGAAAAGGAGAACATCGACACGCTGGATGCGTCTGGCGAACTGCTCCTGACCATCCTTTCAGCATTGGCACAGGAAGAGAGCAATTCGATCTCCAAGAATATCAGCTGGAGTATTCAAAAGCGGTTTCAGGAAGGGATTGCCTTTGGAAATCCACGGTCGGTCTACGGTTATACGGACGGTGAGACGAATAAGGACTGGGTCATTGTAGAAGAACAGGCCAAGGTGGTGCGGTTCATCTTCGATGAGTTCCTTCTGGGAAAATCTTCTTACAAAATCAGCAATGAACTGAATGAAAAGGGAATCCCTTCATCCAAAGGGACAAAATGGCAGAGTGAAAGTGTGGATTTTATCCTCCGGAATGAAAAATATGTTGGTGACTGCGAAATGCAGAAAACGGTTACCGTCGATTTCCTGAGCCACAAGACGATTCCAAACAATGGAGAAGCTCCGAAATTTTATGTGACGGACCACCATGTCCCGATTATCAATCGCGCGGTATGGATGCGGGCACAGGAAATCCTGGCACACAGAAAGAAAAACCGAACGAAAAAGGATGAAAAGCGGGAAAAACGAGTGGGCAAGGATGTCTTTGATAACCTGGTATGCGGAAAGTGCGGAGCCCCCTTTTATCGCAGAACCCTGCAGGCAAGAGCTACGCACTTCGAGGATGATAGGTGCCTGGATGCCTGCCGCAGTGAGCTGTTGGCACAGGGGAGTTCGCCGGATGACTACTATGAACGGTATTATTACACCTATCCCGTTTGGCGGTGCTCAAGTCTTAAGGATACCTCACCGACCAACGATGGGCCATTTATGGGAAAAGCAGACCCGGATGTTGCCTGGCATCCGATTTATATCGGCGAAGGGGATGCAAAGTGCCCTTCCCATTTTGTGTATGAGACGGCGGTCAAGCAGAGCTTCATGGAGATGCTGTACGCCATCAAGCGCGACCATGAAGAAAACGGGGAGAACGCATGGATCGATTCGGAATTCCGGATGGTCTACCAGAAGGTACAGGAGCATGTCACAGAACGGGATTCTTCCAGAAAAGCCGAACTGGATGAGCAGATTCTGCAGCTGGAGGAAAAAATGGCTCAGATGCAGGGGCGGCTGAAAGAAGCAGTAGAGCGTGGCCGCCAGAAAGCCAGCCCGGAGATTGATACCTACGAAAGACTGGTGGATGATTTGCGAGAGCGTTTGAATGAGAAAATGGACGAACGGCAGCAACTCAGCCAGGAAGAACAGCTTCTTTCGGAGATGAAGCACAACTACGACTTTTTCATCCGCTGCCTGGAAGCCCTGCCCGAAATCAACAAGGCCGGCATGAAGCTGAATGTCAATGGTCTGGATACAGATGGAAGCTGCCTGCGTGATTTTGGCGGCAAGGCACGAAGCAAAATCCTGAGTGATATCCGGCGTGGAAAAAGAAAGATGGGTGCAGACCGGGTGGAACAGGCTCCGGATTTCCTGGAATTTGAAAAGGGCGTTTACTTCGCATTCATCAAGGAAGGAATCGTTGACGGTGATGTGATCACCTACACGACGAATTTTGGAGTCAAGCTGACCAGCACCGGCAACAGCCGGACGCTGATGGCTTTCATCGGATTCCGCAGATGCAATCCGAATAAAACGGTCGAGGTGCTGATGGACGGCTGGCAGGTCAACGGACTCTGCATTCGGTACCATAGAGAAAAGAGAAAGGAAAAAACGGCACACACGCTGATGATCCGGAAACGGAAAGCACAAGAACGAGCATTGCTGGAGCAGGAAGCGTGATTTTGGGAACCCCACTGGATGAGACACTCTGTCTTGTCTGGTGGGGATTTTTTTTGTTTTTGGAGGATTTTTTTCCCGAACCCATTGCTATGTGCAAAATTCTGCTATATGTTGAGAGTACAGAAATACACATAGCAGGAGAGAACGACATGAAGAGATTAGCATGGCTTTCAGTAGAAGATTATGCAGCGACCCAGATGGAGCTGGTGGTCGTGAGTGCAATGAAAGGGTATCTGCGGCGGATGCCGGAGAAAGAAGCATTTAAAAAAGTAGAGGCTATCCTTGACCCGAAGGTAATCCGGTTAGCCGGTGATGATGGCGCACCGATGCCTATACAAAGCAATGTTGACGGAGCAAAGCTCGCTGCGTTCATCGATGCGGCCGTGGTAGACAGCATCAGGGAGCTGGAGAAGAGAGAAGATGACCTGTCAAAAGCTGGTGTGACCATGCTGGAGAATGTGGATGGCAAGAGCGTGGTGGAGCAGATGAGTCCCCAGTTTTTGGAGTTCGTGCTGGATGCGTATAGGAGTTTGAAATACACACGATGACCAACAAAAATTGCTGGAAAGTTCACAGATGACTGCTTGATAAAAGGGCATCTTTATGGTAACATGAAAATACAATAGGAGTATTATACACTCTCGTTGAAAACACTTTGAGGAGGTGGCGCCGATGGCTGAGACACTGGAGGAACGAAAGAAAAGACATCACCAAGAAGATCTTCAGCGTTTACGTGGCTTTAGACCGATTGATGATACTTTTATGCGTTGCCTTTTTAGAAATAACGTTCCATTAGCAGAAATGGTGCTGCGCATTATAACAGGGAAGAATGATCTACAGTTGGTTTCTTGTGAAACCCAGGCTGATTTAAAACGTGTAACAGGTGCGAAATCTATTCTTTTGGATGCTTATGGTACGGATTCAATGGGGAAAAAGTACGATATAGAAGTTCAAAGAGCAGATATTGGAGCAGACCCACACCGTGCTAGATATCACTCCAGCATGATGGACATTGAGAACCTTGATGCGGGAGAGGATTTTAGCAGCTTACCAGATACTTATGTAATCTTTATAACAGAAAACGATTATTTTGGAGAAAACCAGCCATTATATCCTGTACAGAATATAATTACCACAACTGGAAAACCATTTAATGATGGAACGCATATTATATATGTGAATGGCGAGTATCGTGGGGATTCTGATGTTGGTAAATTGATGCATGATTTTAACTGTACTCAGGCTAATGATATGATTTTTCCATTAATGGCTGAGAAAACCAGATATCTTAAAGAAAACCCGAAAGGAGTGAGCGAAGTGTGCAAGCAGATGGAAGATTTAAGAAATGAGAGTATTCTTGAAGGCAAGATTCTTACACTGATTGACTTGGTTCAGGATGGAACTCTTGATATTGAGATAGCGGCAGCAAAAGCAAATATGACGGTGGATGAGTTCAAAGAAACAATGGGTAAAGCCCCATTAAAGGCGGTATAAGAAAGTAAACATATCCAGCCCACTGGCGAACTGTGTAGAATCCTACATGGTACGCTGGTGGGCTTCTTTTTTTGCCTCATCCAGCATGAACCACAGACAGCACCCCGGCATGCTCCGAAGTGCAGTTGTGGCTTATGCGGGCTTTTTTGTTATGTGGTCAACGGGTTACAAAATCATACTCCCAATCCGTATAAAATCGCTTTCAGTTCCTTTACCATTCGGGTAAGAATCTCCTGCTCCAGCGTGTTGCAGTCCAAAAGCAGACGGTGAATCTCGGAATCGGCAGTGGAAGCCGAATGTGCCAGACTGTCTACGAGAAGATCGTCTGCGGAAACATTCAGAAAGTTTGCAATCTGAACGAGTGCTTCCAAACTTGGCTTGCTCTTTCCAAGTTCTATGTTACTAATGTGCTTATTTCCTACTCCGCATCTGAAAGCAAGTTCTTCCTGTGATAAATTTTCCTTACTCCTGAAATCAGCGATACGCTGTCCAAGTGCAGTATAATCAATTGCCATGTGTGGTCCTCCTTATGAATCCCGCATAAGGCAGTACGATTATCCCGCATGAAAATGCACATAGCAACTGATTATAGAAGAGTTTAAGACCGCAAAAGCCCACACCCCTATCTGCTGTGTGGTCTTAGCACTTTTTTCCATCTGCTAGATGGAATTTTTAAGTACACTCCACCTGTCAGATGGAGGTCAAAACGCCACACACACTCTATAATATAAATGTAGAAAAGACTGCACATGGAAAGGAACGATGATGACGAGCAAAGGAGAAAAAGGGATTCTTACATTATATAGTGATGTACAGGCGACTTCTGTTCGTTGGCTGTGGTATCCGTTCATAGCAGTTGGGAAGATCACATTGCTGCAAGGCGACCCCGGCGATGGTAAGTCCACAATGATGATGAATCTGATAGCAGAGTTATCTAAAGGCGGAAAGCTGCCGGATGGCAAAGCAGTTGGATTATCGCAGAGGGTCATTTACCAGTGTTCAGAAGATGGTGTGTCAGATACCATCAAGCCCCGGCTGGAAAAGTGTGGGGCAGATTGTGGGAATGTGGCTTTTATAAATGAAGAAACATACAGTGGCCTGACACTGGATGATGAACGCATCCGGCAGGCTATTATAGAATTTCGACCGAAATTGGTAGTCATCGACCCGATACAGGCTTATCTCGGAAGTGATTCTGACCTTCAGATTGCAGGCAGAGCCAGAAAGCTGATGCAGCGTCTTGGTATGTGGGCATCTGTATATGATTGCGCCATTGTGCTGATCGGTCACCTCAATAAAAAAGAGGGAACAAAAGGCCTGTATCGGAGCCTTGGCAGCATTGATGTGGTGGCGGCTGCCCGGAGTGTCCTGCAGGTGGAGCGAGATCCAAAGAACACAGATGTCCGCATCGTCCGGCAGATAAAAAACAGTCTGGCTCCATCCGATGGAGAAATCAAATTTTCGATAACAGCGGAGCAGGGCTTCAAATGGCTGGAGTGTGAAATTACGCCAGATCCATTAGCAGAGCCGGAAACACCAGTTTTTGAATCAAAGTCTGAGAAAGCAGCCTACCTGATTAAGAAGTTGCTTTCAGAAGATGATATGAGATCCAGAGAAATCTATATGCGGTTGAGCGATGAAGGTATTAGCCGCAGAACAGCAGAAAATACAAAGAAAGAACTCGGCATCCGAAGTTATCGGAAGATGCGCCAGTGGTATTGGAGCATAAAACCGGGGGAATGAGAGGAACTATAGAATGAGCAGTGGAACAGAAGCGATAGATCGTAAGCAGAGGATTAGAGACCGATATAGAGGCGTGGATACTTCCGAACTGGAGGTTATCCCGGCCAAAATTGTGGAGGGGCTTGGAGAAAGCACCTCTATTCGTCGTGTCGCTGCCTATGTACGTGTTTCCACTGACAATGATGAACAGACCTCCTCGTATGAGCTTCAGAAAAATTATTATACGGACTACATTAAGGCACAACCCGGCTGGGAGTTTGTTGGCATTTATGATGATGAAGGAATCAGCGGCACTTCGCTGGCACACCGCAAAGGAATGCAGCAGCTGATCGAGGATTGTAAGGCGGGAAAGATTGACCTGATTCTTACAAAGTCCATCGCCCGTTTTGCCAGAAATATCGTTGACTGCCTTTCTGTTATCGAAACGCTGAAGAATCTTGACCCACCTGTAGGGGTAAAATTTGAAGCGGACAATATCTATACCCTGGACAGTAACGGACGCATGATCCTGACGATTCTGGCATCCGTGGCAGAGGAAGAATCCCATTCCAAATCAATTATCATGAACTGGTCGATTGATCGCCGGTTCAGTCGTGGACTTTTCCTTACACCGGCATTGCTTGGGTATGACCAGGATGAGGATGGCAATCTTGTGGTGAATCAGGAGGAAGCCCAAACGGTAAAGGTTATTTATTACCTGTATCTGAATGGGTTTTCGCTGAAGGATATTGCGGAACTTCTGACAGATTACGAGCGGAAGACGAAGCTGGGAAACACGGAATGGAATCCGGGCACGATTGCCGGAATCATTGCAAATGAACGCCATTGTGGGGATGTGCTGGCGAGAAAGACTTTCACACCAAACTTCCTTACGCACAAGGCAAAGAAGAACAACAATGATCGAACGCAGTACCGTCAGCGGGACCATCACGAGGCGATTGTTTCCAGAGATGTTTTCAATGCGGCCAATCATCTGCGCGCATCCCGGACGTATAAAAAGAAAAATCATCCGTTGCCAGTTTTGAGTGTGGTAGATGATGGCATCCTTCGCGGATATGTGCCTTTTGATAAGGATTGGACAGGTTTCTCGGCAGAGGAATACCGGGAAGCATCCGAAAGCGTCATGCGGGAAAAACAGTCCAACACGGTAGAAGTAAGGAATCGTCTGGATCTTACTGGCTATGAAGTAGTCCGGGCACAGTATTTTGCAACCTTGCAGAATCCGGCGATGACAATCTCAAACGGAAGGCTACGTTTTAATGCTGCCTGTCTGAAAAAGTTTGATGATGTGGAGTATGTAGAATTGCTTCTGAATTCAGTTGACAGATGTATTGCCATTCGGCCGTGCGAAAAGAGCAATCCGAATGCAATCCGCTGGGGCAGATTGAAAGAAGGACGCTGGTGTGCAAATACCCTTGGGTGCCGAGGACTGGCAAAGGCTCTTTTTGACATTATGGAGTGGGACGAAGATTTGAAATACCGCTTCCGTGGTCAGCTTGTGGAGCAGGGAGGCGATAAGCTGATGCTCTTTGAACTCGATGAGCCGGAGATGATCAAGGTGGAGGAAATCGTCCTGCCACCTAAGGAGGAAGAATCGGAAGGCGAAACAGTTAAAAAGACGATTTATATTTTCCCACCAGAATGGGCGGGGACTTTTGGCCAGCCAATCACGAGCGTCGCACAGATTGGTATTTTGCAGCAGGAGCATTATGCCGGCAATTGGGATGTACTTCGCCCGGCATCAGAAATTAAGGAAATGAACATTTTTACCGCAGATGGTCTAAATACACTGCTCCATGAAGCGGAAGAAATAATGGAAGGATGGATTGACATAGATGGAGGAAAACAAAACGTTAATGCCGCCGAAGGAGCAGGCATTGGAGACTGAAAGAGATGCAAAGGCTGAAGAACTGGAGAGCACTTTTTCATATGATGGATATCAAGTGGTGCGAAAAGAACTGTTCGCTCACCTCCGGGACCCGGCAATTGTGATTCGAAAAGACAGCATCACATTCAACACAGCCTGCATCAGTGGACTTGAAGATGTGGTTTATGTACACGTCATGTTCAACAGTGATTTGAAGCGCATCGTTGTACGTGGTTGTGATGAAAATGATAAGGACGCTTTGCGCTGGTGTATTGCGAAGCCGGACAAGCGGAAGAGCAGAAAAATGTCCTGTAAGCCTTTTTCAGAATTGGTTTATAACGAGATGAGCTGGGATAGCGACTGCCGCTATAAGATACTGGGGTATCGAATCAACTTTGAAGGAGAGACCTTGTATGTTTTTGACCTTCTCGTGCCAGAAATTTTCCACGAAAGTCAGAAACGGAAGAAAGGGGAAAGTGCGCCACAATCAGAGGAAACAAAGCCCGTGAATACCAGGAAGGGATTTTACCCAGATGATATTGCGGGTACTTTTGGCGTGCCTGTAGAAGAACACCTGAAAGAATCAGAAGTGAAGCAAATAGATGGATATGTGTCAATGGGCATCCTGACGGGGACGGCCCCCGGTGCTAGTGCGGATTAGAATGATGAAAAGAAACCAAGGGGGAAGTGCACCCATTTTTAGGAGGAGGTGAGTAGATTGCAGGAACAGAAAATATGGCACGCCGGTGTTCTCGGTATGACATTAAACGTGGATGAAGGACGGATCACGATTTTTCGCAGCACTCTTGAAACGCTCGGCTGGCCGTCACACTATCGGTTTTTATACAATCCCCAAATGAATCAGATCGCCGTGCAGGTATGCAGTGCGGCAGATGCAGGAGCTCATCGAGTGGGAAAGCTGAATGAGTTCAGCAGCTGTGAGATCAAGTGCGTGGCCTTCGTGCGAATGGTTTATAAAAATGCCAAATGGGATAAGCGCAGATCTTACCGCATGATTGGAAATCCGTTCCCTGAGCAGAGGCTGGTCAGCTTTCAAATTCAAGAAGCACTGCCGATTGAAAATGGGAAAGTGCTGGACGGGACGGTAAGCCCCACGTTTGCCCTGTGTCGGGCAGAAGGCTCTCCATCGCAAAACAATCCCACCCCGGAAGAAAAAGCCGACAGTGGGGCAATGTGAGGGGCGTGTGGCGAAGCAAAGGAAGAGCTCGGCACTGAAAAATAGAATATCCGAAATTAAAGAAGCCCACTTGGTTACCATCCGGCTTGCTTAAAGCGTAGCAGGCAGGAACGGAAACCAGGTGGGCTTTTTTCAATAATCAAATAAGTGAGCTTTTTGCACCGATATTTAGGTCATCAATTTTCGAGTTGATGGCCTATTTTTTACGTCTAAAAACGTAGAAACGCTATATGTAGTGGTTGATGATTGTTTTATACCGATATATTGTATTTTGCCGAAGAAATGCGTAGTAAAGGAAATTTCTGTACGCCAACGGCGGTAGTTGCTAATTAGCGTGAGCCAGTATCTGAAATGCATCAATATCTGGTCTGAAATGTCTGAGGATGGAAATAGAAAACTGGCCCTTGCACATCAGGAAATTGCGGATATTTTCTTTAGTGAGAATAATGCAGCGGACGCTCTTGAACATTATGTATTAGCTGAAAAGTTTAATGCGGAAGATTTTTATGTGGAGGTTGATGTACTTGACAGCGTAGCAGCGTGCCTGCTACTGTTAGACAAACCGGAGGAAGGAATTCAGAAATTTAAAGAATTGCTTGAAATATTGGTTAAGTATAAGGCGAACGACACAGAAGCAAAATTCCAGTTGTGTAATAATCTTTTCTGCATCATAGATGCGGAGTCTGAAGAAGAGATAGAATTGAGAGAAATGTTAATGGAGCAGATTAAAGATGATGTATTGAGAATCAATGCAGATCATAGCATTTTGTTCCGGCTTTTTGTCGTTATATGGCAATACTTGTCGATGTGAGAATCGGCGAGTGTGTTGTTGGTGCGGTAATCCATGCTTTTGGCAAATAATTTTCCACAGCCTTTTCCTGATGCGCACAGGAAGGAATTGCCTTGGCAGTGTGTCGTTTGGATGCACTAAGCTGATCCTTACCATCCTTTCCGCTTTGGCACAGGATGAAAGCAGATCCATCTCGGATAACATCCGCTGGTCCATCCAGAAGAAATTCCAGCGGGGTGAGGCAATGGTGGACTTAAGCCGGATGCTGGGATATGACAAGGGAGAGAACGGGGAATGGGTCATCAACCCGAAGCAGGCAGAGATTGTTCGATACATTTTTGAACGCTATGTGTGCGGTGTATCCGCAACTGCCATCGCCAAGGAACTCAATGCGATGGGGAAGAAAACAGTGCGGGGCAGCATCTGGAGGGCAGACGCAGTGCTGTTTATCCTCCGAAATGAAAAGTATGTGGGTGACTGCGAAAGCCAGAAAACTGTCACAAAAAACTTCCTGACCCATGAAGTCAGTATCAACGAAGGAGATGCACCAAAGTATTATGTGACAGACCATCATGTAGCAATCATTGACCGGCATACCTGGAATCAGGCACAGATGATGCTTTTGGGAGGAGAAGAAGCCAGGGATAAAAAAGAAAAGAAGCGCCGGGCAAACAATGCTTCCCCGTTTACAAACCTGACCTATGGGGTGGACGGCTGCAATGAGCCGATGTTCAGAATCGGCTATAACACACCGCTTTACACCTACACGGATGAGCGTTCCGCAAAGGCAGAACCGTAGCCGAGAGAATAAATGGAAAGCACTTTGTGGAAACTATGTCGGTGGAGTTCTTGGAGTTCCTCACGGACTGTTATCGGGTGGTGTATTACTGATAAAGATGTTTGATAAATTGTGAATTTACAGACAGTTCAGAATATAAACTTGCAATTCGCTTGCTATTTTTGCGTCGTTGTGGTAAATTATAAACATAATGGGTGTATTATACTCTTCGCCGAGTAAAGCACCGAACAGCTTGGCTGTTTATGCGAGACAGACGAGCTGGAAAGGAGAGTGCAAATATGGGACTCTATTTAAATCCAGGGAATGAAACATTTGCAGAACTTGTTCAAGCAGATATTTATGTCGATAAAACAGGTTTGATTGCATATATGAATGGCTGTATTGGAAAAGCAAAACATTTGATTGCGTCCAGCAGACCGAGAAGATTCGGGAAAACATTGGCTGCTCAAATGCTAACTTCATATTACAGTAAAGGTTGCGATTCCAGTGAAGTCTTTAGCAATCTTGAAATTGCAAAAGATAAATCGTTTGAACTGCATCTCAATAAGTATGATGTAATTAGTCTTGATATTCAGTGGATGCGTGGCGTTGCAATCGGAAAAATTCAAGAGGGAGAAAACACGACTGTATTAGGATATATACAGAGCGAGATATTGAAAGAACTTCGACAGGAATATCCTCAATATGTGAATGAAAAAGAAAATTCCGTTGCGGCAACACTTGCGAATATCAACCAAGAAACTAAGAAAAAGTTCATAATCATCATTGATGAGTGGGATTGTGTATTTAGAGAAGATAAGGAAAATCTTGCTTTGCAGTCTGAGTATATTAATTTTCTAAGAAGTCTTTTCAAGGGAGGCCCTGCTGATCGATTCGTAAAACTAGCATATATCACAGGTATTCTGCCAATCAAGAAATATGGTACACAGTCTGCTTTAAATAATTTTAGAGAACTTACCATGACCTCACCGGGAGGAATAGCAAAGTATATTGGATTCACGGAAGCAGAAGTTAAAGTGCTTTGCAAAGAGCATGATATGCCGTTTACAGAAATGAAGAAATGGTATGATGGCTATTATTTGAACCGGGTTGGTCATGTATACAGTCCGAATTCTGTAATGGAAGCAATCAATAACGAAGAATTTCAAAATTATTGGTCACAAACTGAAACATATGAATCACTCAAAGTTTATATCGAAATGGACTTTGACGGCCTAAAGCAGAGAATTGTGGAAATGCTGGGCGGAGCAAGAATCAAAATAGAAGTAGGTTCTTTCCAAAATGATATGACCACATTCCACTGTGCAGATGATGTTTTGACCTTACTGATTCATCTGGGATACCTTGCCTATGACAGCAAAACTGAAAAAGCATTTATTCCGAATGAAGAAGTCCGCAGTGCATTCGTTCTTGCAATCAGAAATAGAGGTTGGGATGAAGTTTACAAGGCAATCGAAAATTCAGAAAAACTTCTAAAAGCGACCCTTGCAATGAATGAAACAGCAGTAGCAAAAATGCTACAGGATGTTCATATGCAAAACAGCTCCAGCCTTGTGTATAACAATGAGGTATCGCTGGCAAGTATTATTCAGCTTGCGTATTACACAGCAGCAAAGGAGTACACAATCATAAGAGAACTGCCTGCCGGTGAAGGATTTGCTGATATGGTTTTCATTCCCAAACGAACCTCAAAGAAGCCGGCATTGGTTGTAGAACTGAAATGGGATAAGAGTGCTGAAGGTGCTATTTCCCAGATTAAAGATAAAAAATATGTTACTGCACTGGAAGAATACAAAGGAAATATCCTACTTGTAGGAATCAACTACGATAGGAAAACTAAGGAACATCAGTGCAAGATTGAAAAATACGAAATGTAAATAGTACAAAAATATCTTAGCCCACCATGTGAGCATCCAACTTCGTAATGATTTTACGGAGAAGGAAACTTACATGGTGGGCTATTTTTATACTGCCCGCTATACCACAGACAGCACCCAAGAAAAATCAAGGGTGCCGCTGTGTCGCTTATGCGGGCAGTTTTCTGTTATGTAGTTTGAACTTTTGTAGTTATGCTGTGTTCAGACGGTGCGCCTGAGAATTCAAATTCCTAATCCATATAAAATCGCCTTTAACTCTTTTACAGTCCTTGTGAGAATTTCCTCTTCGGTAGCATTGCAGTCCAGCAGCAGACGGTGGAGTTCGGAGTCTGCCGTGGATACAGAGTGATGAAGGCTGTCTACCAAGAGATCATCTGTGGATACCTTGGTCTTGCCATAGGATATCACCGCCGTTTCTTTTATTGTACCATAAAACGGCAATAACAGCCAGAAATATTTGGCTAAATATCAATATGCCAGCACACTAGCAAATTGAGGAAAAGGCTGCAACTACAAACATTTTTCCGAAAATACTCTAAATCAAAACAATTTTTTTAGTACTGTATTTGTTAGTATGGAAAAACTTGGGAATATCTGGTATAATGAATAGCAGATAATTAGCAGTTATCCATTACTTCCTATGGAGATGAATACAAATGAACATCCAGCAATATATACACAGCCTTACAGACGAGGAGTTTGAACAGCTTTGCACGGAATACCTGACCTTGCATTATAAAAACAAAAATATTACCATACACGGTACGCGTTTGAAAAAAGATGGTGGAAAAGACATTGTAGGAACTGCACAGGATGTCCCCTATGAAATATGGGCTGAATGCAAGAGGCACAATCGTGCCCTTGGTCTTGAGAAAATATCTAAAAATGTTATTTTGGTTATTTCAAAAGGAATTAATGAGCTGATTTATTTCTCTACAAGTGATATTACCAGAAATGCGGTTAAACATGTTTCCATAGTTGCTGCCAAGCATAATTTTTCTGTCACTTTCATATATGGGAACCGTCTGTATCAGGAATTATCAATTCTTCCACGTTTTCAATATGGTTTTGAAAAATCAAATGAAATAATAAAAAATGATTTAAGAATATCTCGTTTTTTTAGTGTATTTGAAGATACGGAAAAATATACAGAAGAATCGGAACTCGTATTGCAACGAGATAATATTTTTTACATTGATATTTATATGACTAATTTGTATAGTGCAACTGTTTCAGATGTAACCTGCACATTACCGAAAATGGCAGATATTATATTTCATGTTCCTGAAATCCACAATTGTTTTAATATGCTGCAGGGAAGTAACCGTGTTATACAAATACGCGCTGAAGTATTAAGCTCTTACACCGTGAAGCATATACCCGCACTTACTTTAAAATATAAGTGCAATGGTCATACATATTCCAAAAAAGTTCCCGGAGGATTTATAGATCCAACAAAACTCATCTACTATCCATTGGTAGGAGAGAATGTACAGAATTTCTTAAGCAGTAAAATTCTTCCGCTTCTGAAGGGCAACGGATTCAGCCCAATTTATATGCTTAATATAACTGGGAAATCAGGAACAGGAAAAACACGGCTATTGTCTGAAATAATAAATTCTGCTAAAAGTTATAATTTTCAGACGTTATATTGCGATGCAAAAAAACAAAACGGATTTGAAATTTTAAGAGAATTTTTATGTGCTTGTCTGGGGTTACCTTATGGCACTGGAAATATCAGCTGCACATTAGATGATTTTTCTAAAATAATCAAGCAATATTATGGGAACTCAAAAGTAAGTGAGGCAGTTTTTTCTTTTGTATTTCATAAGAAATTAGATCCTGATATCTTATATTATCTGAAAGAGGCACTTCTTTTCTTCTCTTGTAATATAGTAGGCGGAGTTTCTTTAATTTGGACAATAGACAATTTACAATGTCTGGATAAAGAAACTCTGGATATCATATATTTCCTGATTGCACATTTACAGGAATGTTTTCCTGAAGTGATTTTTTCTTTAGGCACAAATACAGAAATTGTGCCTCTTGACTCTCAGGGATTTGTAAATGAATTTTTGGCTAAAATAAACGAATACGAAGACGTGGCTTCGTATGTGTATACTTGCGGTGAAATGCAGAACAATGATGCGAAAACATTGTATTATCATGCTATTCCCAATTTGCAAGGGTTTGATTATTTTACGCGCCTGCTATTAAACAAAAGCGGAAAACGACCATTTGATATTATTATGCTGATTCACTGGTTTTATGACCAGAATTTAATTAATATATCAACACATAATATGGTGATTCCTTCAAAAAAAGAAGAAATTGAAAACTTTATAAATAAAGTACCTGTAAAAAGCAAGGAAATTATCGATCAACGCTTCCAACTGCAAATGCATAAAAAATTCTCTTTTGATACCACATTGGGATATTTCGATGCATTTAAAGTTGTTGTGAAGTCAATATTGTATTTTGGAGGAGAAACACCTGTTGATTTTTTGGCTAGTTTAAATATAGACGGTGATATGTTATTTGAATTAAGTCAATCTTTATTTTTTAAGTACATGGATAAATACCCTAAAATTGTATTTTACCATGACAATATTTACAGATATTTTGAAGGGTACCAATTTTATCAGAATGACCGCTCGCTTTCTCTGAAAATTATTAAGTGGCTAAATGAAAATGCCTGGTACAAATCCAACCTTAGGACAACAGCAATTTTTGACTGTTATATACGCGCTTCCGAATATGAAGAAGCTGTCAGGTTTGGAATATCTTCTATCTCAAGCGAATGTGACAAAAGAAATTTTCAGGCAGTCATACATATTGGCACAGAGCTATTAAAAGATGTTCCGAAAACTCAGGATGCTTCCGAAGAATCAGTGCCTAACCCCTTTGCAGAATTTATGGATGCAGGAGCAAAATTTCATGTCTACTATGCAGTGGCAGACGCATACAGAATTTATCAGGATTTGTCTCAAAGCGTATATTATTATAAGAAAGCCTATAAAATATTGCAGCAATACAGTATTTCGGAATTTACGTCCATTGATACCTGCCGTTTCTTTCACAGGTACTCAAATGCCTGTATTTCAGCAGCGGATTATGACGATGCATTAATCGTCTTAGATTATTTCAAGAAGTATAAAGGACGGAATAACTTTTATGATTTCATTATGTACAATCGGTATTCTGTCGTATATTTAGCGATAAATGATATAGAAAACGCATTATTGTCAATTGATGAATCATTAAAAATAGCGAAAGAATGTAAAGAACCACAGTGGGAAAGTGTCTCTTATTCAGACAAAGCTTATATTTATTATCGTGCCTATGAAGATAAGGAAAATACAATTCTATATTTTAGCAAAGCGGTAGAAAAACACATTTCTGAAAAAGCAACCATCAATCGAAGTGCTGAAATTCTTGCGCAGGAAGCTTTTGTGGATTTACTAACAGATAAGCTGGAGGATGCAGAGTATCTGGCAGATTTGGCACTGAACCGTGCACTTGAAATTAATGGAACAGCAATGGAAATAAAAAGCAGAAATTTATTAGGAATTATTCAATATTTCAGTAATAAAGCTGAAGCTGCATTTTCCACATGGCAAAAGGATCTTGTAATTTCCGCTCAAAGGGTGAATAAAGATGGAATAGTAAAGCTGCATACAAATTTAGGCGCTGCCTACATTCTGCAAAGTAAATATGTGCCAGCTAAGGAAGAACTTGAACAGGCATATGCTCTTTATCAAAAATTCAAGGTCTCCCCGATAACACACAAGCCGCTAATCTACAATTTGCTATTCATTTATAATATTTTGGGGGATACATCAAAAAGAGATAAGCTGTTTGAAAAGGCTTATTTCGATAATCTCTCTTCTTACTACAACCAGCTTATCTCTGGGAGCGAAAACATCTTGACAGACGGCTATTGGCCTTTACAGTTTAAACATGTATTCTTTAACTATTAGTTTCCAGGGAATCTGATCCGTACATCAGGTTCCCGTTTTTATCAAAAATAATATCCTCTTCATTACGATTTGTAAACCAATAGTAGTTATCCAGCAATAATCTGTAATCATCTGCAAAATATACAATAGGAATATTTAATCGGCATATATCCCAGGTTACATTTTCCTGCAAAATAATGTGTGTGGCGCCGGTAACATTTTTTATATCTAAAAATTGCAAAATGGAAATGTCAAACAATTGTGTGAACAGCTTTATGTATTTATCACGGTATAACGAATTACTAAAACTTACAACAATGACACTTTTTTGCGATATTTTTTTATAATTTGCTTCCATCCAGAGCTCTTTTAAATAGTTTTCAGCATTGCATAATTGATATAATTCATCGCCCCATTTTTTGAATAAATATGCTTTTACATCTTGTCTAAAAGGTACTGTCCGAATAGGTCCTGAAATCTGTCCACGGTGAAAAACTTTGGCGTTTGCGCACATTCTGTTTGTATAGCCAGCTTTTCGAACACGAAAGGCCAGGTCTACATCGCAATGAATGTTCATGCACATTTCATCCTGTCCGCCAAGTTCCTGGTATAAATTATGATTCATCATCATGCAGCCAGAAGACACAAGAGGAACATCATGGTCTTTTTGGGAGAATGCAGAAGGCTTTCCATGGCGAAGAAACAACAGAATATCAATTTCATAAATTCCCATACCATATCCAAATAAGTTTCCGGAATCTGTTTCATAGATTGTCGCGGATACACATCCCTTTTCCCCTATATCTGCATATGTTTTTTTCATGTTTTGTAGCCAATTACCTGTTGGATAGATATCACAATCCATAAACAGCAATGTATCATACCGTGCGTGATCAACAGCATAATTACAGGCTGCTGCATACCCTTTATTTTCCGGCATATTTAATACCTGGACAGAATATTCATCCTCTAAAAAGTTAATATTCATGGTTGGATTGTCATTGACGACAATAATTTCATATATATCTTCTGCTTTTAATGCATCCTGCAGCAGATTGATACACATTTTTAAGGAAGACAATCCATTATAAAAAGTTATGATTGTTGAAAGACCTTGCATTATTCTTTTCCCTCCAGTACATTTTTTATTATATTTGCGACTGTTTTGGAAGCACGTCCGGTTTCGCACAGGCCATACTCTTTCTTCATCCAATCCAATGTATTTATTTCTTTTTGCGATACAGCTGCTGGAAGTTTATTTATAACTTCAGAAACTGTATATGCTTTTGGAAAAGGCAAAGCATTAAAATCCTGATTAAATCCTCTGTCCGAAAGATAATCCTCTAAATCTGGACAATATATCAGTATAGGTTTATTTAATAATGCGAAATCTGTAATAATACTGGAATAATCACTGATTAAAAAATCAGCTGCTATAAGTAATTCCTGTACATCTTCATAAGATGAAGCATTTATTACTTTTTCTGAATTCCCTGGCCAGCATTTGGGGTTATAAACATTTGTATGCATATGAATGACAAACGTCCACTTATTGCCTGTACAGTTTTCCAGTTCTGTCAATATTTGACTGGATGGTAGTGTGTATTGAGTAACTCCCATATCCGCTCGAAAAGTAGGCGCATATAATAATATTTTGTTGTCTTCATTAATTGATAGACAAGACTTTACTTTTTTAGCTATAGTATTACGATCTCCGTTTAACAATACATCCGTTCGCGGAAGTCCTTTTTGCAGTATCTTTCCTGAATACCACATATCTCTTCTTATAAGAAAGGTAGAAAAGTCACTATTAGACAAGAATAAATTTATCATTTTAGAATCATTTTTTGCACTATCAATATACCTCTTGGACAACTTATTTATTGCTGCACGTTCCATATTTTTCAGTCGAACACCACCATGCCATGTCTGGATATAATATTGATTTTTTCGCTTTCGAACATATCGTGACTTGCGGCGATTAGAAATCCATATTTGAGCTGTTACCTGTTCGTAAATTCCCCGGATCGAATGATATGGAACTTGACGTATGCAAGCTGGCATTTCAGGTGGATTTTCAAAATCGCATAGCCAGACTATGTTTGCCGTGCAATCTAATTTTAACAGTTGTTGAATAATATATTTGGGGCTATCACAATAACCGTGATTTTTGAAACATGAAACAACAATTTTCCTTTTTTGAACAGGAAATATTCTGAAAATATAAAATAGTAATTCTAAAATTTTATCCTGCATATACTCTATCTTTTTATTTTTGGTTTTTATAAATAGGCGATTTGATTTCATGTATACCATTCCTCTGAAAAAGAATATCCTTAATACAATTAGAGATAATGGATAACTGCTAATTATCTATTATATTTGTGGATACCATGGCAAAGATAACAGTA
>SKEP01000731.1_pt1 | contig 19212 bp, 19 predicted proteins | sample 4826901 | NCBI WGS metagenome assembly SKEP01 (sample SAMN11008806, study PRJNA524170) | human gut metagenome | biome: Human fecal sample; material: Feces; isolation source: fecal sample from pouch patient p4, p43, p49, p54, p55 | host: Homo sapiens | place: Israel: Tel-Aviv | collected 2014-03-20
TTGGTATTGTTATTTAGTAGCATAATTAATTATACCAAAAAATCGCTCAGACCTCACGGTCTGGGCGATTTTTCTGTCAGGGGAGTTTTTTTACAGCCCCATTTTAACTCATCATATTCAAAAACCGCTGAATCATCTCATTTTCAGCGGTCTTACAGGTATGGACCTGAGGGGAATCGAACCCCTGTCCGAAAGCTCTTCCATAAAGGCATCTCCCATCACAGTCATTCTTTTGACATTCCCTCCATAAGCCGCCGAACAACAGGCTGCTTACTTTAGTAGCTTCATAAATTCTTCCATTCCCTCAAAGCTTTGGAAACGAAGTGCCTCATCTGGTCGAAGCCGGTTACTTAAGCGATGAGAGACTCAAGGCCGACTGCTGCAACTAGGCAGCGTACGCTAAATTTTCGTCTGCGTTTATATTTAGTTGGAACTTTTAACGTAGTGTCCCGCTACGGATGGCTTCCTTGACTTCCGTGCCCCCGTCGAAACCAGTACAAGCCCTGGTTCTTGGAAGCCGTATCATCAAAAATACGCTTCTGCAAACAAGATCCGTTCCGAAGTCAACCTTCTGCCCTCCCATTTGCTCTATATATTATATGCGGACATCCAGGCTCATGTCAAGGCATCTCCGCATATAATTTACTCAATCTGTCATTTTACGCTTCTTTTGTCTTCCCCACTTCCAGCATTCCGCTCTTTGCAAGTGCCGGTCGCAGTGCATTGTAGATGATCACTACAACGATTGTAGAAAGGATTGCATTTACAAAGGTAGCAGCTGCGCTCCATTTTGCAAGAACCTCTGCCATCTGCTGCGGCTGTCCCAGAATGTACTGTTTGTAAAAGTATCCGACGATCGGATCTGCAATGACATTAAATGCAAGTCCGGCTACAGATGCCAGCAGGCTCCATTTGAAAATGTATTTCTTATCGGTACTTTCATTGATCTTTGCGATCTTATGCGCTACAAGTCCTGTGATCAGTCCGATGCAGAGCTTCAGGATAAATGTCTTCGGTGCTCCGGTAATATAGATCGGATCCATCACATCCGCGATTCCCATTCCGATCGCTCCTGCAAGTCCGCCGTACCAGCCGCCCAAAAGAAGTGCGGCAAGCACACAGAACGCATTTCCAAGGTGGATTGATGTTGCATCTCCTCCCGGCATCGGTATTTTAATCTGCAGATACGTAAAGATCACGTAGCAAAGTGCAGCAAACAGCGCTGTCTGTGCAATTTTCATAACGGTTGAATTTGTTTTCATAGTCTGTCCCATCCTTTCTTATTCCTTGTGAAACACTATAGTACATTGATTCATCAGGTTATTGAACATTGTACCGCGTCACTGTCTCTGTAAAAATATACAATTTTCACTTTTTTCAAGGGGACAGTTTTGTTTTATCCGAAATTGCGGATCTTGAATTCTCTTTCTGCCTCACGCTTCTGGTCTTTTTTCGCGATATCATCACGCTTATCGTATAGTTTTTTACCTTTTGCCAGTCCGATCTCTACTTTGACAAGACTCTTGCTGAAATACACCTTCAGTGGCACGATCGCCATTCCTTTTTCCTTGGTCTTACCGATCAGTTTGTTGATCTCCGATTTGTGAAGAAGGAGCTTTCTCACACGCAGAGGATCTTTATTGAAAATATTTCCCTTTTCGTATGGGCTGATATGCATTCCATAGATGAACACTTCCCCATCCTCAATACGGATAAAGGATTCTTTGATGCTACATTTTCCCATGCGGAGGGATTTTACTTCCGTACCTGCAAGTGCAATTCCCGCCTCATAAGTATCCAGGATAAAATAGTCATGATACGCCTTTTTGTTGTTCGCAATCATCTTGCCCTGCGCTTTTGCCTTAGCCATCTTCTCTCTCCTCTTTTCTTTCCTTTACAAGTCTAAAATCAATGGTTCTTGATATCTCATCACAATCGATCATCTTCACACGCACCTTCTGCCCCAGCTTGTAGGTCTTTCTGTGATGGGAACCGATCATCTGATAATGTTCTTCATCGTAATCATAATGATCGTCCGTCATATTGGTAACATGCACCAGACCTTCTACGGTATTCGGAAGCTCTACATAGATTCCCCACTTCGTGATACCCGAAATAACTCCTTCAAATTCCTGTCCGAAGAAATTCCGCATATACTGCACCTTCTTCAGCTTCAGCGTCTCTCTCTCTGCCTCATCCGCACGGCGCTCTAAGGAGCTTGTCTCCATCGCCACCTCCGGCAGGATTTTTTCATAATGATGCCTCTTTGCATCGTTCATCCTGCCTCGAAGATTATCTTTGATGATCCGGTGGATCTGCAGATCCGGATAGCGCCGGATCGGTGAAGTAAAATGTGTATAATACTGGGTCGCAAGTCCGAAATGTCCGTCATTATCCGGCGAATATCTCGCCTGCTTCATCGAACGGAGTGCAAGCCTTGAGATCATGGCTTCTTCCGGAGTCCCCTCGATCTTATCCAGAAGCTTCTGGACTTCCTTTGGACGGATCTCCTGTCCTCCCTGCATATGCATGGTATATCCGAAATTCTGCAAAAATGTCACAAGTTTCTTCATCTTATCCTCATCCGGTGTTTCATGCACACGGTATAAGAATGGAATCTCCTGCCAGAAATAATCCTCTGCAACCGTCTCATTTGCAACAAGCATAAAATCCTCGATGATCTTCGTTGCCACGTTGCGGTCGTAAGCCTTAATATCCACCGGCTCACCGCTTTCATTTAAAATAATCTTTGCCTCCGGAAAATCAAAGTCGATTGCCCCTCTTCTGTGGCGTCTTTCTCTCAAAATGTGTGACAGTTCTTTCATCAGTTCAAACATCGGGATCAGATCATGATATCGCTCGCATTCTGCCTCATCCCGATCCTCAAGAATCTTTTTCACACTGGTATAGCTCATGCGTTCATCCACATTTACCACAGTTTCTGCAATCTGGTGATCGACTACATTTCCCTTCGCATCAATGGTCATGATACAGCTCAGTGCCAGCCGGTCCTCGCCTGCGTTTAATGAACACATTCCATTAGACAGAACTCTTGGCAGCATCGGGATCACACGGTCTGCCAGATAGACACTGGTACCTCTTTTCAGTGCTTCCCGGTCAAGAGCGCTGTTCTCCTGCACATAATTGGTCACATCAGCGATATGCACGCCCAGAATATAGCAGTCTCCCTCTTTTGTCAGAGTGATCGCATCATCCAGATCCTTCGCATCCTCGCCATCGATCGTCACGGTCTGCCAGCTCCGCACGTCCTTACGTCCTGCCATATCAGCGGTCGTCACTGTCTTTGCCACACGCTCTGCCTGATTCAGTACCTTCTCCGGAAATTCGGTTGGCAGATCATATCCTTTGACTATCGACAAAATATCAACTCCCGGATCGGTCACATGCCCCAGGATCTCTACGATCTTTCCTTCCGGCTTCTTTCCATTCTCCCCATAAGAGGTCAGCTCTACCACAACCTTATGCCCGGTCACAGCTCCTTTAGAGCGCTCTGCCGGTACGAAGATATCCTGCAGGAAACGCTCATTATCCGGCACAACGAATCCGAAATTCTTCCGGCTCTGATAATAGCCGACGATCCGCTGGGTTCCCCTCTGTACGATTTTCGTGATCTTTCCTTCTCTTCGCATTCCTTCCGGTGCTTTGGTGATGACAACCTCTACCTCATCTCCCTGCATGGCACCGTTCATATCATCTTCTGAGATAAAGATATCTTCGCTCTCACCTTCCACAGTGACAAAGCCGAAGCCCCTCGCGTTTGCCTGGAACATTCCACGCAACTGCTTTGCCTCACCTTTGATGTATTTTCCTTTCTGTGTGACATGTACCTTGCCTTCTTTTTCCAGGCTGTCCATGACAGCTTTGAGTTCCCCTTTCTGATCTTTCGGGACCTGAAGCAGCATCGACAACTCTTTCAGCTTCATCGGCACATAAAATTCGTCACAGATAAATTCATAAATAATTTTCTTTCTTTTTTCAAATAATTCGTCCATCTCTTCTCCTGTCAAAAAAGGAACACCCTATAGATACTATAGAGTGTTCCTCATCTTCTTTCAATCATTCGTTATGCAAAAACTTTCAGGTTCAGGACTGCTGCAAGTACAATAAACAGAATTGCTAAAAACTTGGTAGACTTAACAAGTGCGCCTTCCATAGAACGTCCTTTGTTCTGTCCCCAATAAGAATCTGCCATACCTGCGATTGTTCCAAGACCTGCTGACTTACCTTCCTGCATCAATACGATTACTGTCAATGCGATACAATCTATTGCAAATAAAATTAAAAGTACTGTTTTTAAAATTTCCATTACTAATCACACCTCCTGATGGCTAAACTACTCATGTATTTTACCATAAATCTACTTCCGATTCAAGCAGATTTCATGGATTTCAGTCTTTATTTTACCAGTTTGCTTCCTTTCAGCTTCACAACACGGTCAATTCGGTTAATGGATGACATCCGGTAGGCATAAGCCCCCGACTCGAAAAGTGCATAAATGCTGCCACCGTCCTGATAGATCTGTTCCAGCCTCTCCGGAAACTTGATCGTCTTATAAGCTTCGGAGGTTGACAAGATTCCATATCTGGAATAGTTGAAGATCTGTACCTCCGATGGCAAGATCCCCCAGGATCTGGTAAGCAGGATCTTATTGTTGTAAAATGCCATTCCCTGCACCTTACCGGAAATTACCTGCATACTGACCGCATAGGCAACCGGCTCCGTCACGCCGACCGTCCGTTTCAGGTTCATGTCTTCTTTTTCATACAAGGTGCCGTCTGCATTGATCAGATATTTTTCAATGACACTAGCATTATCCTGTGTAAAGAATCCGACAAACAATGCGCCGTCATGATACGTCATAAATGACGCCCGCTTGATCTTATAAAGGTTGTAAGACATATCGAATTCAATCGGATGATATCCGTCATCAAAGGAATAATTTTCCAGATGAGACAGTGTGATCGCATTTGCCTGCGCCCAGGTGGAACCCTGTCCTGTCACCCACAGGATCTGGTTCATCGTATCGTATGCCATTCCGCCCACATGGGCTTTGGTGTTCAGCACAATCTCTTTCACAAACCGTCTGCTTTCTTTGTCGATCACATAGATCACCGAATCATGTGCCTTTGTCTTACAATAAGCACTGACCAGAATATAATCCTCTGTAAATGCAAGTCCCTGTGGTGTCATGGATGTGCAGACTTCTGCTTCTCCGTCCCCTTTTACTTTCAGCGTCCTTGTTGACTTCAGTCCAGGCACAACATAAGTCCCGTAGTCATTGTCCACTTCGGCTTCATCGCACGCGTACTTATAAACAGTCTGGTTGCGCTTCAGCGTTTTCAGATACTGCTCCATCGTGTAAACGGAATCCGTATTCGTCACCTTCCGGTTTGTCTCCGGCTCCACCTCGGCTCTGTACTGGAATGCATAATACCAGTAGCTTCCTCCGATGATTCCCACAACCAGAAGAATACTGATGATACTGCGGATATGTCCAAACATGGTCTTCTTTTTCCGAACTTTTTTCTTCTTTGTTTTTTTCTCTTCCTGTCTTACTTCCTCATTCTCAAGCTCTTGTTTATTCATTCATGCCCACTTCGTTTTTATATACTTTCTGTGTTGAAAATCCCCGTCCTCTGACCTCATTTACATTGCCAATGATCATAAATGCCTGCGGATCTGCCTCCTGCACAATCTGGTTCAGCCGCATCAGTTCACGGTTAGACACAACGGTAAGGATCATCGGCTGATCCTTTCTCAAATAACCGGTCTGCGTGTAGACCAGTGTAGTTCCTCGGTCAAGCTTCTCCTGGATCAGATGGTTCAGCTTCTCATACTCTCCGGAAATGATCTTGACCTGTGTTCTGGTCGATCCCATCAGAAGCACTTTATCTAGCATCACCGTGTAAATCAATACTAGAAGAATACCATAGATGATCTCTTCTTTATTGGTAAATACCATCTGGAAGATCAGAATCGCAAAATCAAATACATAGAGCATAACAGATACCGGAAGTCCGAATTTCTTATTCAGTACCAGCGGCGGGATATCCATACCTCCTGTTGATGCTCCGCATCTTATAACAACTCCGATTCCAAGTCCGATCATCAGACCTCCACAGATCGTTGAAAGCATCTTATCGTCTGTGACGTTCTGTAATACCGGAACATTCTCCAGTATTCCCAGAATGATCGGATAATAAAACGTACTGACCAGTGTAGTAAGTGCAAATTTCATACCAAGCACTGCAGCCCCCAGAAGAAACATCAGTGTGTTGAAGATCAGTACAAATGTATGGATCTGTAATCCAAAATAATGATTCACGGCAATTCCAAGCCCCGTGGTCCCTCCGGTAATGATATCATTCGGCAGGATAAACATTACAATTGCAAGTGCATATACTGTATTCCCCAATAAAATCAGACACAGATTCCTCATATTTGACATTTTCATATTACGCTCTCCTTGACATATGTATTTTGTCTGCAGATTTCCCCAATTTTCCACAATCCAATACTTTATAGTATACTCGGTGCATGTTTTTGGGACAAGGAATTTTTTTATTTTATTCTCTTTTTTCGTTTCATTTGGTATACTGTGATTAAAAAGACAGGTTTTGATTTTCCAGGAAAAGAGGTTATCAAATTATGGACAAGATCAGACAGTTACAGGACATGATTAACGAGAGCAACCGAATCGTCTTTTTCGGCGGTGCCGGCGTCTCTACCGAGAGTAATATTCCGGACTTCAGGAGTGCAGACGGACTCTACAAACAAAAGTACCGCTACTCACCGGAGCAAATTGTAAGCCACAGCTTTTTCATGCAGCATACGGAAGAATTTTATGATTTTTATAAAGAGAAAATGATGTTCCTTGATGCGAAACCAAATAAAGCACATCTGAAGCTTGCCGAGCTGGAAGCCGCCGGAAAGCTGACCGCCGTTATCACACAGAATATCGACGGACTCCACCAGGCTGCCGGAAGCAAAAATGTACTGGAGCTTCATGGAAGTATCCACCGCAATTACTGCATGCGTTGCAAAAAGCAGTACAGTGCACGTTTTGTAAAAGAATCAAAAGGAATCCCAACCTGCGACTGCGGCGGAACTATCCGCCCGGATGTAGTTCTCTACGAAGAAGGACTGGATAATCAGATTATCCAGAAAAGTATCCGCGCCATCTCAGAAGCAGATATGCTGATCATCGGCGGTACTTCTCTTGTGGTCTACCCTGCTGCCGGATTTATCGATTATTTCCACGGCAAATATCTGGTACTCATCAACAAGGATGCAACTGCCCGTGATGTAGGCGCAACTCTGACGATCCATGAGCCGATCGGAGAAGTATTAGACCGGATCCATGTATAGCCGGAGAATCCAAAAATCCTCTGCCTGCCCTTTCTAATGAAAGAGTGACAGAGGATTTTTCATTTTAACCGTTATACGTCTTAAAAAACTGATACAGATTGTCCAGTGCCTTTGTCAGAACCGGGATCTCTTCTTCATCCAGCGTCTCAACAACAGCTTCTACCATCTTCTTATGAAAATTCGCATGATGATGATATGCCTTCTCCCCTTTTTCCGTCAGCTGGATATTGACGATCCTCCGGTCTTCTTCGCTCCGGTGGCGGACTGCATACTTTTTATTGACCAGACTGTTCATCGAAGTTGTCAGTGATCCGACCGTGATTCCGAGCTTCTTCGCGATCGTGGACATATTATTCCCTCTCCCAAGTCCGATTGCTTCAATAATATGCATATCGTTATTCGTCAGATCCTTGAATTCTTCTGTGATCACTGCCTTTTCTTCTAATTCCCATATATCATTAAAAAGATGTACCAATATCTTATTGATGCTTTCGTATGCGTCCAATTCCCCTTCTTCTCCTTGCTGTGTCTTTTTCTAGTTCAATTATACACAGTCACCTAACAAAGAATCAATCACTTCTTTCACAGTTTCTATTTTTTCTGCTTTCCACACATCCGCTCCGCAGAACAGAAGTGCCTCCCCAATCTCACCTTTTGCCGCTTTGATCAGCGCTTCCGTGATACAGTATGGCACTTCCGCCGGGTTACAGTTTTTCAGACACCCAAGACATCTCTTAGGCTTCACCCTTTCTCCTGCCATTACATGACTGATAAATGGATTCTTAATTGCCCTTCCCGGCATTCCAACCGGACTTTTCACCAGAATGACATCCTCTTTCTTCGCATTCAGATAACTCTGCTTGTAACTGAGATCCGCATCGCACTCCCATGTCGTGACAAATCTTGTTGCCGCCTGGACTGCATCTGCTCCTAATGCAAAGGCATGCTCTGCCGCATCTTTATCCGAAATTCCTCCGGCTACTGCCACCGGGATATGCACCTGATATTTTTGGGCGTACTTTCTGACCACAGCCATGATCCTCTCGATTTCATTATCATAGCTTTCCTGTGTGTAAGTTTCCAGCTGCTCCCGGTCAAACCCCAGATGCCCTCCGGCTTTTGGGCCCTCGATCACAACCAGGTCTGCGGTTCTGGAAAATTTTTTATCCCAGTATTTTAAGATAACTTTCGCCGATTTTTCAGTCGATACGATCGGAGCGATCTTGGTACTGCTGCCCTCCACAAGTCCCGGCAGCTCGATTGGAAGCCCTGCCCCGGATACGATCAGATCTGCTCCGGCGTCCACTGCTGCTTTCACATGCTCGTCATAATCTTTCAGTGCAACCATGATATTAAATCCGATCACGCCATCCGGAGCCGTCTCTCTTGCTCTTTGAAATTCAGATCCAATTGCACGGATATTTGCCGCCCTTGTATTCGTTTCAAAATCCGGTTCACGAAATCCGATCTGTGCGGTTGAGATAATCCCGACTCCACCTTCTTTTGCAACCGCTCCGGCAAGCTGCCCAAGGCTCACACCGACTCCCATTCCCCCTTGAATGACCGGTCTTTTTACTTTCAAATCACCAATCACAAGTTCCGGTAATCCTTTCATTTTTCTTCTCCTCTTTCTACTACATCCTGCGGAATCTGTCATACCGCTTTTCGATAAGTTCTTCCTTTGTCATTGCACCATATTTTTTCAAAAAAATACTGATATAATCATCCATCGGATCTGTCACTTCTGTAAATGTTTCCAGATTGAAGTTTTCCGGCTCCGGAATCACCCGTTCTACGATACCGGCTTTCAGGAGACGATCTGCTGTCAGCTTCATCACACCTGCCGCCTCTTTTGCGCGGCTGCTGTCCTTCCACAGGATACTTGCAAATCCTTCCGGCGAAAGAATGGAGTAAATCGAATTTTCAAGAAGCCACACTTCATCTGAAGTTGCCATCGCAAGAGCTCCCCCGCTTCCACCTTCTCCGATCACAACTGACAGAATCGGAACCTGAAGATTTGACATCTCAAATAAATTTCTTGCGATTGCCTCACCCTGTCCTCTCTCTTCTGCTTCCAGCCCACAGAACGCTCCCGGCGTATCTACAAAACAGATGACCGGACGGTTAAATTTCTCTGCCTGTTTCATCAGACGAAGGGCTTTGCGGTATCCGTCCGGTGACGGCATTCCAAAGTTACGCTCGATATTTTCTTTTGTCGTGCGACCCTTTGCCTGCGCGATCACCGTCACCGGCATTCCGTGAAATCTTGCAATCCCGCCAATGATCGCCTTATCATCCTGGTAATAACGGTCTCCATGAAATTCCATAAAATCTGTAAATAATTCTTCAATGTACTCCGCACCGACCGGACGAGCCTTGTCTCTGGATAACTGCACCCGTTCCCATGGTGTCAGATTCCTCTGTACCGCCTGTGTTTCCTTTTCTTCTACTTCTGGCAAATCGTATGTACCCTGCTTATGCATTGCTACAATTTTCGCCAGTGTCTCCCTAAGACGCGGACGCTCCACAATCTGATCCACAAATCCGTGCTCCTGAAGAAATTCTGCCCTCTGGAATCCTTTCGGAAGCTTCTGCCCTATGGTCTGTTCAATCACACGCGGACCCGCAAAACCGATCAGCGCCCCCGGCTCGGCAAGAATGATATCTCCAAGCATGGCAAAACTTGCCGTTACCCCGCCGGTTGTCGGATCGGTCAGCACACTTACATATAAACAGCCTGCATCATGGTGTCTTTTCAGTGCCGCTGAAGTCTTTGCCATCTGCATCAGAGAGTGGATCCCCTCCTGCATTCTGGCGCCTCCTGAACAGGCAAATATAATAATCGGAATCCTCTCACTGGTTGCCTTTTCTACTGCACGGGTAATCTTTTCGCCGACCACCTTTCCCATGCTCGCCATCATAAACCGCCCGTCACAGACTGCAAGAACTACTTCATTTCCCGCGATCCTTGCTTTTCCGGTTACAACCGCCTCATCAAGCCCGGTCTTTTCCTGCAGTGCTTCTACCTTTTCTTCATAGCCTTTATAATGCAGCGGATTTCCTGAAGTCAGTCCCTTGTCCCACTCTTCAAAGGTGCCCGCATCTGCTACCATTTCAATCCGGTGCATCGCATGCACACGGAAATAATTCTGACATTTTGGACAAATATAATATCCATTCTTCACATCTTCTGTCAGAATGGCAGATTTGCAAACGTTACATTTTTTCAGAAGTCCCTCCGGAACTTCCGGTGCCATATGGGCAGGCTTTCCTTCGCCAAGAGATATATACCCTCTTCTGCTTGTTTTCTTGAACATATTTGACAGTTTCAAATTGCTTTACCTCCGCTTTTGTAGAGCTAACCTTGCCGATTCTTTGCTTCTTTTTCGGCAATAAATTCAATATCAAAATCTCCTGCCTGATACTTTGGATCATGCAAAATATCATATTGATAATCCACATTGGTATCAATGCCTTCTATAATTACCTCACCAAGTGCACTCTGCATCTTCCTGATCGCTTCAGTACGGTTCTTTGCAAATACGATCAGCTTTGCCAGCATATTATCATAATATGGCGGTACGGTGTATCCACTGTAAATTGCTGAATCAATCCGCACACCCTTTCCTCCCGGAAGGTACATATCGGTGATCGTTCCCGGACACGGACGGAAATTCTTTTCCGGATTTTCCGCATTGATCCTGCACTCAATGGCATGACCGGTCAGTTTTACATCTTCCTGCGTAAAGGAAAGCCGCTGACCGTCTGCGATCCGGATCTGTTCCTTGATCAGATCGATCCCCGTCACCCATTCTGTGACCGGATGCTCCACCTGGATTCTGGTATTCATTTCCATAAAATAAAATTTTCCACTCTTTTCCAGCAGAAATTCAATGGTTCCTGCATTTTCGTAATGCGCTGCCTTTGCCGCTTTTACCGCTGCTTCGCCCATTCTCCGGCGAAGCTCATCCGAAATCACGACACATGGAGATTCTTCGATCATCTTCTGATGATTTCTCTGCACCGAACAGTCCCGTTCTCCTAAATGCACCACATTTCCATACTTATCTGCCATGATCTGAAATTCAATGTGCTTCGGATGCTGCACAAAATGCTCGATGTACATAGTGTCATCTCCAAAAGCTGCCTTGGTCTCTTTCTGTGCAGTACGGAATGCCATGTCAAATCCGGCTTCATTTTCCGCCACACGCATTCCTTTTCCGCCTCCACCGAGAGCCGCCTTTACGATCACCGGATAGCCGATCTCTCTTGCAACTTCTTTTCCTTTTGCTGCATCATAAATCGCTTCCCGGCTTCCCGGAATGATCGGGACCCCGGCATTTGCCATGGTATTTCTCGCCTCGGATTTATTTCCAAGCCTGCTGATCACTTTCGAATCCGGTCCAATAAAAATGATGTTGCACTTCTCACAAAGCTCTGCAAATTTCGTATTTTCAGAAAGGAAACCAAATCCCGGATGGATCGCATCTGCTCCCGACACGATGGTCGCGCTGATGATCTGCTCCATATTCAGATAGCTTTCCGAAGATGGTGCAGGTCCGATACAGATTGCTTCATCTGCAAGCTGTGTATGCAATGCTTCTTTATCTGCTTCTGAATAAACTGCAACCGTCTCGATCCCCATTTCCCGGCAGGCACGGATGATCCGAACTGCGATCTCTCCACGGTTTGCGATCAATACTTTCTTAATCATCTGTTTCCGCCTTCCCGATCATCAGAGACAACTCTGCCTTTACTGCAACTTCTCCATCCACTGATGCAACAGCTTCTCCGATTACCAGTGGTCCCTTCTGACGAATAATTCTTGCTTCCAGTTTTAACTTGTCACCCGGAACAACTTTTCTGCGGAACTTGCAGTTCTTAATCCCACCAAAATAACCGAGCTTTCCTTTATTTTCTTCCTGCATCAGAACCGCTACTGCACCGACCTGCGCCAGTGCTTCTACGATCAGCACTCCCGGCATCACCGGCTCCTGTGGAAAATGTCCGGCAAAAAAGTCCTCTCTGTAAGTCACACATTTATAGCCAACTGCATATTCCCCCGGCTCGTAATCTTCGATATAATCTACCAGCAAAAACGGATGTCTGTGCGGAATGATTTTCTGAATTTCCTTGATTCCCAAATGTTTCATGCTTTTCGCCCTCCATCCAACTATGCGATTCGGAATAATGGCTGTCCGTATTCCACAGTTTCTCCATTTTTCACGAGTACTTCCGATACCACACCGTCAAAATCACACTCAATATCATTCATCAGCTTCATCGCCTCTACGATGGCAACCGTCTGTCCTTTTGCCACATGATCGCCAACTGCCACAAATGGTGCTGCCTCTTCCGACGGTGCTGCATAAAAGGTTCCAACCAGAGGGGATTTGATCAGCTGCCCTTCTGCTTCTTTTCCTTTTTCCGGTCCATCCTCCGACTTCAGTGCCGATACTGCATTACTCTGCGCTCCTGGCACGTTTTGTACTGTCATCAGCTGTGCTGCCCCTGTACTGACAACCATCTGTTCTTTTTCTTTCTGTATTTTCAATTTCACACCGTTTTCTTCATACTGAAATCCTGTCAGGTCCGAATCTGAAACGGTCTGAATCAGTTTTACCAGATTTTCTAATTCCATCCTTCTACCTCTATCCTTCATACTTCTTCAAAAGAAGGGTTGCATTGTGCCCGCCAAATCCAAGGGAATTGGTGAGCGCACATTTAATCTCTTTTTCGACTGGTGCGCCAACTGCATAGTTCAGATCACATTCTTCATCACATTCCCTTGTTCCAACGGTCTGATGGATAAATCCATCCTGAATAGATTTTACAGTAACGATACACTCTACCGCACCTGCCGCACCAAGAAGATGACCGATCATGGATTTCGTTGAATTCACAACCACATCCTTTGCCGCATCGCCGAATGCTTTCTTGATCGCATAGGTTTCAAACAGATCATTGTGGTGCGTGCTGGTTCCGTGTGCATTAATGTACTGCACTTCTTCCGGCGTCACGCTGCCCTCTTCCATCGCAAGCTCCATCGCCTTTGCCGCACCGCTTCCGTCTTCTGCCGGGGAAGTGATATGGTAAGCATCTCCGGTTGCCCCGTAACCTGCAAGCTCTGCGTAAATCTTTGCGCCTCTTGCTCTCGCATGCTCCAGTTCTTCCAGAACCACCACACCGGCTCCTTCTCCAAGAACAAACCCACTTCTGTCTTTATCAAATGGAATTGATGCACGCAGTGGATCTTCTCTGGTAGTAAGTGCGGTAAGTGCGGTAAATCCGGCAATCCCCGTCGGACAGATACAGCTTTCCGTACCACCTGCAAACATTACGTCCGCATCTCCGTATTGAATGGCACGAAGCGCATCCCCGATACAATTGGTTCCCGTTGCACATGCTGTAACGACATTTGTGCACTTTCCTTTAAGCCCAAGCTGGATCGATACATTTCCGGCTGCCATATTGGAAATCATCATTGGAACCATCAGTGGTGCTACCCTTCCCGGTCCCTTTTCCAGGATTGTCGTGTACTGTTTCTCGATCTGTTGCAGACTTCCAATTCCTGAACCGATGATCACGCCACAACGGTACGGATCCTCTTTTTCAATTTCAAATCCCGCATCCGCACACGCTTCCTTCGCCGCTGCAACCGCATACTGGGAAAATGTTTCCATTCTCTTCGATGCCTTGAAATCCATCCGTTCCTTTGCAACAAAGTCCTTGACTTCCGCTGCGATCTTCACTTTATATTCGGTTGTATCAAATTTTGTGATCGGACCGATTCCTACGGTTCCATTTTTGATACCGTTCCAGAATTCTTCTACTGTATTACCAATCGGGGTAATCGCTCCAAGCCCCGTAATAACAACTCTGCGCTTCATATTGCCTCCTTTGGTGGAAAATGCGGGAAATGTAGGTTGTGTTCGACTCTGCACAAATATTCCTGTCGGCATTCAAGTTGTGCAAACCATTCCGATGAGCCTCCGAAACCAAGGATTATGTCAGCAAAGGCTTCCATAATCCTTTGAGTCTCCTCTCCATTGCACAAAATAGAATGCCGACAGGAATATTTGTGCAGAGCCGGACTCAAGTCTACTGGCTAAAACGCGTTTTCCACGAAACGTTTTTGGTGTGTTGTTGACTGTTTCACTTTTTGATAAAATTTATCATTTTATAAGTATTTTTAGGTTATTAATCCTATCCCCCCAAATGCGAGTTAAAACCAATTTCTTCCCCTCCGCGATCCGCACTTGGTATATTGAACTACTTCAAGGATGTAAAATGGTTTTCTCGACAAAGTTGAATGACAAACTGTACAAAAGATGTCATTCAAATTCATTTTTCGAGCAATGGAGATGAGACTCAAAGGATTGTGGAAGCCTTTGCTGACACAATCCTTGTTTTAGGAGGCTCATCGGAATGGTTTGCGAGTCTGAATTTGAAGGACATCTTTTGTACAATTTGTCCCACAAGCTCCCGTCAAACCATTCCTACATCACCATCCCCCCATCGACCTGCAGAACCTGCCCCGTAATGTAACTCGCCTGCTCAGACGCCAGAAACGCCACTGCCTTCGCGACATCTTCTGGCTGTCCCATTCTGGCAAGAGGGATCTGACCTCTCATTTCTTCTTTGAGCTTATCGGAAAGAACTTCTGTCATCTCTGTTTCAATGAAGCCCGGTGCAACCGCATTAACCGTGATTCCGCGGGATGCCAGTTCTTTTGCCGCAGATTTGGTCATTCCAATAATTCCTGCTTTAGATGCAGCATAGTTTACCTGACCGGCATTTCCGCTGATTCCAACTACAGATGCAAGATTGATGATCTTTCCGCTTCTCTGCTTCATCATCTGTCTGGATGCAAAACGGATGCAATGGAAAGTTCCTTTCAGATTGACATCAAGGACATCGGAGAAATCTTCTTCACTCATACGCATCAGCAGACCATCCTTTGTGATCCCTGCATTATTTACCAGAATATCGATTCTTCCAAACTGCTCGATCACTGCTTTTATAAATGCTTCACATCCCTCGTAATCTGCCACATTGCACTGCATACACTGGGCACATCCACCCTTTTCTACAATTTCATGTTTTACTTCATCTGCTTTTGCTTCAGAACCATTGTAATTGATCACAACTGTTGCTCCCTGTGCAGCCAGCTCCTTCGCAATTGCCTTTCCAATTCCACGGGACGCGCCGGTAACCACCGCGATCTGTCCTTCCAAATTTGCTCTGTCTGTCATATGCTTTTCCTTTCCATTGCCTGTTTTTTACACCAGTTCAGCAATTACTTTTTCCATATCTTCCCAGGTTTCGATATTATATACTTTGACACCTTTGTCGATACGCCGCATAAATCCGGCGAGTGTTTTTCCCGGTCCGATTTCCACAAAAGTGTCTACACCATCTTCAATCATAGTTCTCACACTTTCTTCCCATCGTACCGGTGAAGAAATCTGTTTTGCAAGAAGTGCCTTTGTCTCTTTGATATCCGTCACATATTTTGCCGTAACATTCGTCACATAAGGAATGGCAAGTGGTTCAAAATTTCTCTTCTCCATTTCCTTCGCAAGCTCTTCGCCTGCACTTTCCAGCATCTTTGAGTGGAACGGACCACTTACATTTAACAGAACCGCCCTTTTTGCTCCGGCTGCTTTTAAAGACTCTGCTGCCTTTTCTACCGCTGCGGTCTTTCCTGTAATTACAATCTGTCCCGGACAGTTATAATTTGCCACAGACGCACCCGGAATTTCTTCCGTCACTTTTTCAACCGTTTCTCCATCCAGTCCCAGGATTGCCGCCATGGCTCCCTCACCTGCCGGAACGGTATTCTGCATCAGAATCCCTCTTTTTCTCACAAGAGAAATGGCGTCTTTCGGCTGCATGCCTCCCGCTGCGCTGATCGCACAGTACTCTCCAAGGCTGAGCCCGGCTGTCACATCCGGTGTAAGACCTCTCTTTTCAATCTCGGCTGTCATTGCAAGACAGGCTGTTACCATGGCTGCCTGAGTGTATTCTGTCTGATCCAGCTGCTCATTTTCTTCAAAGCAAAGCTTTGTCATATCAAGTCCCAGCTCTGCTGTTGCTGTATCAAAAATCTCTTTTGCAAGTTCACTGTTTTCATAAAAATCTTTTCCCATACCGCACTTCTGCGCGCCCTGTCCCGGGAAAATGAATGCTGTTTTATTCATAAAATCCTTTGCCTCCGATCAGTGCATCCGTCTCACTTACCAGCTTTTGGATCAGGTCTTTACAGTTCATGATCTCTTTTACCATGGCTGCACTCTGTCCCGCCATTACGCTTCCGTTTGTCACATCTCCGTCTACAACGGCCTTTCTTAAGCCTCCAAGTGTAAGGTGCTCAAGTTCTTCAAAAGATGCACCGTTTTTCTCAAGGTCCAGATATTTTTTCGTCATTTGGTTGCGAAGTGCTCTTACCGGATGTCCTGTGCTTCTTCCGGTTACTCTGGAATCAATGTCCTTCGCTTTGATGATCGCATTTTTATAATTTTCATGTACGATAGATTCTTCGGTCGCAACAAAATGGGTTCCCATCTGTACGGCTTTTGCTCCCAGCATAAATGCTGCCGCAATTCCTCTTCCATCTGCGATTCCTCCGGCTGCGATTACCGGAATCTTCACTGCGTCTACAATCTGTGGAACCAGTACCATAGTCGTATTTTCTCCGATATGTCCTCCGGATTCACATCCTTCCGCAACAACTGCATCTGCCCCGCACCGTTCCATTCTTCTTGCAAGTGCAACGGATGCAACCACCGGAATGACTTTAATTCCTGCTTCTTTCCACATTTTCATATATTTTTCCGGGCTTCCGGCGCCTGTCGTTACAACCTTTACGCCTTCTTCCGCTACTACTTTTGCCACGTCCTCTGCATAAGGACTTATCAGCATGATATTTACTCCAAATGGTTTATCAGTCAGCTTTTTTGCTTCTCTGATCTGTTCACGTACCCACTCAGCCGGGGCGCTTGCAGCCCCGATGAGCCCAAGCCCGCCGGCATTTGATACGCCGGCCGCAAGATGATACTCAGCAACCCAGGCCATTCCGCCCTGGATGATCGGATACTCGATTCCAAGTAATTCGGTTACTTCTGTTTTCATATTACAACCTCTTTCTGTCTGTGTTTTTGCGATTCTTATTTTTTCAGTCCTTCGATGTATGTTACAACACTTCCGATTGTCTTGAGATCACCGATTGCTTCCGTATCGATTTCCACACCAAATTCATCTTCAAATGTCATAACCATATCCATCAGATCAAGGGAATCTGCTCCAAGAGATTCAAAAGTTGTCTCCTCTGTGAGGTCTGCTGCGTTTACGTCAAGTCCTTCTGCTACGATTTCTTTTACTTTTTCTAACATGTTCTTAGTCTCCTTATTGTTTGATTATTTTTATATTTACCACTCTATGAGTGTGGCTCCCCAGGTGAGTCCGGCACCGAAGCCGCAGAGAACAATCTTCTGTCCTTTGTGGAAGCGACCGGTTTTGTTCAGTTCATCCAGGAGGATTGGGATGCTGGCGGATGATGTATTACCGTATTCTTCAATGTTGACCGGGAATTTTGCAAGGTCTGTTTTCATCCGTTTTGCCACAGATTCGATGATCCGTAAGTTTGCCTGATGCAGAACGAAAAGATCAATATCTTTCTCGGTCAGATCTGCTTTTTGCAGAAGTTCTCCGATGACTTCCGGCACTTTTTTTACGGCAAATTTGAAAACTGCCTGTCCATCCATGGATACATAAGTCTGTTTTTCATTTTCTTTGTCCTGCCAGTTTTTCTGCTGACGGCTTTCGCAAGCAAGTACCTGTCCTTTTGCTCCGTCAGAATGGGTAACTGCCGGAAAGATTTCACCTTCTTCTGCACAGATCACGGCTGCTCCTGCCCCGTCACCAAAAAGAATGCAGCTTCCTCTGTCTTTCCAGTTGACAATTCCGGATAGGGTTTCACTTCCGATCACCAGAATGTTCTGATACATTCCGGCTGCTATGTAAGCCTGCGCAGTATTGTAGGCATACACAAAACCGCTGCATGCGGCACTGATGTCGAAACAGGTTGCATTTACTGCTCCCAGCTCTTTCTGGACTTCGCAGGCAGTGCTTGGGATCACGGTGCTTGGCGTGATTGTAGATACCAGGATCAGATCCAGATCGTCTGCATTTAATTTTGCATCTGTAAGTGCATTTTTTGCCGCTTTTATCGCCATGCTGACTGTTGTATCTTATTCTGCAATATGTCTGCGCACAATTCCGGTCCGTTCACGGATCCATTCATCATTCGTCTCCACAAACTTCGCGAGATCATTGTTGTCGTAATAATGCTCCGGTATATAAGAACCGGTACCGCATATCCTTCCTCTCATGGTTGTTCTCTCCATTTATTTTTGTTTTAAAATCTTTTTCGTTTAAAATATTTTTATATTCAAACTATTTGATAATATAACATAATCGGAATGATTTGACAAGAGGGAAATTTTTTTGTTTGACGCGAGGGGCAAATGAATGGAAAAGAAGAGTTCCTGTTCTCTTCTTTTCCATTCATCTGCCATTCAAATCGGTACAAAAATGACGTGCTTTAGTCTCTGTATTTTCTGTTCTGAGTACAAAAAATCCTGCGGTTTTGCCAATTCAAAATCGCAGGATTTTTCTTATTCTGTAACTTCCTGATATGCCTCTTTCGTCTGTTCTCCGCTCCGGCGGATCCCAGCAAACAAAGATCCGGATATATTATGCCATACACTGAAGATCGCCACCGGAAGCGTTGCCAGTGGATTTGCCACGAAATTGGCAGTT
>SKEP01000737.1_pt1 | contig 19082 bp, 15 predicted proteins | sample 4826901 | NCBI WGS metagenome assembly SKEP01 (sample SAMN11008806, study PRJNA524170) | human gut metagenome | biome: Human fecal sample; material: Feces; isolation source: fecal sample from pouch patient p4, p43, p49, p54, p55 | host: Homo sapiens | place: Israel: Tel-Aviv | collected 2014-03-20
TGACAGGAGCATAATACAGGCGCACTGAGCAGTTGCAAAAAATGATGTCGCAGGGTTGTCAGATGACAGCCTTGCGCATATGGAGAGGGTTAGAGGAATGAATAGAAAGACAGAAGAATTAGAAGAAATCATAGGATATCATTTTAAAAATAAACATTATCTTACACAGGCACTGACACACAGTTCCTATGCAAATGAGAAAAAACTGGGCAAACTTGGAAGCAACGAGAGACTGGAGTTTCTGGGAGATGCAGTGCTGGAGCTGATCAGCAGCGATTTTCTGTACGCGAAGTTTTCACAGGTGCCGGAAGGAGAACTGACGAAAAAGAGAGCCAGCCTGGTATGCGAGCCAAGCCTTGCTTACTGTGCCAGAGAATTCGGGCTTCCGCAGTTTCTGCTCCTTGGCAGAGGGGAAGATATGACAGGCGGAAGAAACAGGGATTCTATTGTTTCAGATGCAACAGAGGCATTGCTTGGAGCCATTTATCTGGATGGTGGTTTTGCTAGTGCAAAGGAGTTTGTGCTGAATTTTATCCTGAATGATATGGAGCACAAACAGCTCTTTTATGATAGCAAGACCATCTTGCAGGAGATTGTGCAGGAAAATGGTACACAACCTGTAGAGTATGTTCTGATCGGAGAAGAAGGACCGGATCATAACAAGAACTTTACAGTAGAGGCAAGAGTTAACGGAAAGATCATGGGTCAGGGAAGCGGCCATACCAAGAAAGCCGCGGAACAGGCGGCAGCATATCAGGCCATCCGTACTATCAAAAAATAGACAGGTGAATTATGTATTTAAAGAACATTGAGGTACAGGGCTTTAAATCTTTTGCCCAGAAGATCAATTTCGAATTTCATAATGGAATTACCGGGATTGTAGGCCCTAACGGAAGCGGAAAGAGTAATGTAGGCGATGCAGTACGCTGGGTTCTGGGAGAGCAGAGTGCCAAATCCCTTCGAGGGGGAAATATGCAGGATGTTATTTTTTCCGGGACAGAACTGCGTAAGCCGTTAAGTTTTGCATCCGTAGCCATTACCCTGGATAATTCCGACCATAAGTTGCCGGTAGATTTCAATGAAGTTACAGTAACCAGAAGACTGTACCGTTCCGGTGAAAGTGAATATCTGATCAATGGAAGTGCCTGCAGGTTAAAGGACATCAATGAGATGTTTTATGATACAGGTATTGGTAAAGAGGGATATTCCATTATCGGACAGGGACAGATCGACAAGATCTTAAGCGGCAAGCCGGAGGAGAGAAGAGAGCTTTTCGATGAGGCAGCAGGGATTGTCAAGTTTAAACGAAGAAAGAATGCTACCATAAAGAAACTGGAAGATGAACGCCAGAACCTGGTGCGTGTGACAGACATCCTCTCCGAGCTTACTAGACAGCTGGGACCTTTGGAGAAACAATCAGAGACTGCAAAGATCTATCTGGCGAAAAGAGAGACTCTCAAGGAACTGGATGTAAACATGTTCCTTCTGGAATATGCAGAAACAGCCAGAAATCTGACAGAGCTGGAAGGCAAGCATAAACTGGCACAGGATCAGCTGGAGGACACCCGGAAATCCTATGATCAGACCAGGGTGGAATATGACCGTCTGGAAAAGGAACTGGAGGAACTTGGCAGCAGGATCGATCACCTGCGGATCGAGAGTCAGGAAAAAGCTCTGCGCAAGCAGCAGCTGGAAGGCCAGATCAGTGTCCTGAATGAACAGATCCTTGCAGGTGTGCAGAATGAGGAACATTATAAAGGCCGTCTGCAGACCATAGAGGAAGAACTTGCAGGACGTAAAGAATCCAGGGAGAAACTGGAAGAAGAAAAGGCTGATCTGAGAAGCCGTTTAAAAGAAGTAAAGGACAGACTGCAGTCAGAGGAGAAACATCTGGAAGAGCTTCAGGAAAATATCCAGACCTGCACGCTGGAAGTGGAAGATGGCAAGAATGAGATCATTGAGATCCTGAACAGCCGTGCCAATACCAAGGGAAAAGCGCAGAGATTCGATGCTATGATGGAGCAGACTGAGATTCGTAAGGCGGAGATCAGCCAGAGAATCCTCAGATTAAAGAGTGAGGAAGAAGAGCAGCAGACTGTGCTGAAGAAAGCGCAGGAGCAGTTCGATGCCATCACGGAGATCATCCGTACATCCAATGAAGAGTGTAATCGCCTGAGTCAGGAAACTGACAGGATCCAGAAGAAACTCAAGGAGCAGAACACTCAGCTGGAAGCATACCAGACTGCTTATCACAGAGAAGCTTCCAGGCTGGAATCCCTGCGTAATATTACAGAGCGTTATGACGGCTACGGTAACAGTATCCGCCGGGTAATGGAACAGAAAGAACGGGTTCCGGGAATCCAGGGTGTTGTGGCAGATCTGATCCAGGTAAATAAGGATTATGAAGTAGCCATTGAAACGGCACTTGGAGGCAGCATTCAGAATATTGTAACGGACAATGATCAGACTGCGAAGACACTGATTGAATTTCTGAAGAAAAACCGGTACGGCCGTGCTACTTTTCTGCCTATGAGCAGCATCAGCCCGAGAGGAGATTTTTCCCCGAGGGAGGCGCTGAAGGAGCCGGGAGTGATCGGTGTGGCCAGTGAACTGGTGACCACTGCACCTCAGTATCAGCAGATTGCGAAATTTCTGCTGGGACGTGTGCTGGTAGTAGATCATATTGATCATGCCATTGCCATTGGAAGAAAGTACAGGCACAGCCTGCGAATGGTTACCATAGAGGGGGAATCTTTGAGCCCGGGTGGTTCTATGACAGGTGGTGCATTTAAGAACAGCAGTAACCTTCTGGGAAGAAGAAGAGAGATCGAAGAACTGGAAATCCGTGTCGGGGAACAGAAATCCAGGCTGGAGACCATGCAGAAATCCATGGAAGAGAGCAGGAAGCGCAGGAATATGATTCGTGAAACCATTGCAGAATTCCAGGAAAAGCTCCGCCAGCATTACATAGATCAGAACACTGCGAAGATGAACATTGCCCAGCAGGAGAAAAAGGCAGAAGAAATCCGCAGCGGCTATGACCGGATCAACAGAGATCAGGCTGAAATCAAGCGGCAGGTTCAGGAGATCCGTCTGGATCATGACCGTATTGCACAGGAACTGGAGAGTTCCAAACAGGATGAGCAGGAACTGGAAAGTTTTATCCAGGAGAAACAAAGCGAGCTGGATGAATGGAAGGAAGAGGAAAGCCAGGTAACCAAGGCGTTGGAGGAAATCCGTCTTCAGGCTTCTTCTCTGGAACAGAAAGATCGTTTCGATCAGGAGAACTTAAGCCGACTTCTTTCTGAGACCAGAACTCTGGAATCAGAGAAAGAAGACATATATGAATCCCTGACTCAGAGCAGTCAGGAAATGGAGAAAAAGAAACAGTCTATTGAGGATCTGAGAAAAGAAGCAGAAACCTGCGGTAGTCAGGAAGAGACTGACCATGTACAGCTGGAAAATCTCCAGAAAGAAAGGGAGAAACGAAATTCTTCACATAAAGAGTTTTTTGAAAAAAGGGATCAGCTCTCCGGCCAGATCGGACTTCTGGACAAAGAATGCTTCCGTCTGAAGAGCCAGATGGAGAAACTGGAAGAGAGCAGGGAAGAACGTATTTCCTATATGTGGGAGGAATACGAGATCACTCCGAACAATGCTCTTTCCTACAGAAAAGAAGAACTTACAGATCTGCCGCAGATGAAGAAGCAGGTAGCACAGATCAAAGACGAGATCCGTAAATTAGGTTCTGTCAATGTAAATGCCATCGAGGATTACAAAGAGCTTCTGGAGCGTCATGAATTCCTGTCCGGCCAGTATAACGACCTGGTTACAGCGGAGAAGACCCTGGAGCAGATCATACAGGAGCTTGACGAGGGAATGAGGCGGCAGTTTACAGAGAAGTTTACAGAGATCCAGAGGGAATTTGACAAGGCTTTCAAAGAACTTTTCGGAGGGGGTAAAGGAACTCTGGAACTTGACGAGGAAGCAGATATCCTGGAAGCAGGGATCAAGATCATTTCTCAGCCTCCGGGCAAAAAGCTCCAGAATATGATGCAGCTTTCCGGTGGTGAGAAAGCACTGACAGCTATTGCGCTTCTTTTCGCGATCCAGAACCTGAAACCGTCACCATTCTGTCTATTAGATGAGATCGAGGCAGCGCTGGATGACTCCAATGTTGGACGTTTCGCCGGATATTTACAGAAGTTGACGAAAAACACACAATTTATTATAATAACTCATAGACGTGGAACTATGAACGCCGCAGACCGGCTTTATGGTATTACCATGCAGGAAAAAGGGGTATCTACACTGGTTTCTGTTGACTTAGTAGAGAACCAGCTTACCCAGTAACAGGAGGAGTTTCATATGGCAGAAGAAAAGAAAGGTTTTTTTAAGCGATTAGTCAGTGGACTGACAAAGACCAGAGATAATATCGTAGCCGGATTTGACAGTATTTTCAGTGGATTTTCCAGCATTGATGAAGACTTTTATGAAGAGCTGGAAGAGATTCTGATCATGGGTGATATCGGGATCAATGCAACCACTTCTATTATTGAGAATTTAAAGAAAGAAGTTTCCGAGCGCCATATCAAGCAGCCGATGGAATGTAAGCAGCTTCTGATCGAAGAGATCAAGGATCAGATGCGTGTGGACAGCACAGAGTACGAGTTTGAGAACCGTAAATCCGTAGTTCTTGTGATCGGTGTCAATGGCGTTGGAAAGACTACTTCAGTAGGAAAGCTTGCAGGCAAGTTAAAGGATCAGGGTAAGAAAGTGGTCCTTGCGGCAGCGGATACATTCCGTGCGGCAGCCGGCGAACAGCTGACTGAATGGGCACACCGTGCAGGTGTTGAGATCATCGGCGGACAGGCAGGAGCTGATCCTGCGTCAGTGATTTATGATGCAGTGGCAGCAGCCAAAGCGAGAAATGCGGACGTACTTCTCTGCGATACAGCAGGACGTCTTCATAATAAAAAGAACCTTATGGAAGAACTTCGCAAGATCTACAGAATCCTGGAGCGGGAGTATCCGGATGCATATCTGGAGACACTGGTTGTTCTGGACGGAACTACCGGACAAAATGCCCTCGCACAGGCGAGACAGTTTGCGGAGGTCGCAAATGTCAACGGTATTATCCTTACGAAATTAGACGGAACTGCAAAGGGCGGTATCGCCGTTGCGATCCAGTCTGAACTGGATATACCGGTGAAGTACATTGGCGTAGGAGAGAGTATTGACGATCTTCAGAAATTCGATGCAGATGCTTTTGTAAATGCGTTGTTTGATGTAGACCATAAAGAAAACCCGGACGCTTAAGATTAGACAAAAATGGAGGAAGAACAATGCTTACATTAGAGAGTTTTGAACAGGCATCAGAGATCGTAAAGCAGGTCACACAGGAAACAAAGCTGATCAAGAGCAGCTATTTCAGCGATCTTACAGGAAATAAGGTTTATTTAAAACCTGAGAATATGCAGCGTACAGGTGCATACAAGGTTCGTGGAGCTTATTATAAGATCAGCACTCTTTCCGATGAGGAGAGAAACAAAGGTCTGATCACAGCATCCGCAGGAAATCATGCACAGGGTGTTGCATATGCGGCACATAAATACGGAGTGAAGGCAGTGATCGTTATGCCGACTACTACTCCGTTGATCAAAGTTGAGAGAACCAAGAGCTATGGCGCAGAAGTTATCCTGCACGGTGATGTATATGATGAGGCATGTGCATATGCACTGGAGCTGGCAGAGAAAGAAGGATATACTTTTATCCATCCGTTTGATGATCCTGCAGTTGCTACAGGACAGGGTACCATCGCAATGGAGATCGTTCAGGAACTTCCGCTTGTTGATTATATCCTGGTCCCCATCGGTGGAGGCGGACTTGCAACAGGTGTTTCCACACTTGCGAAACTGCTGAATCCACATATTAAAGTAATCGGTGTGGAACCGGCAGGAGCAGCTTGTATGAAAGCTTCTCTGAAGAAAGGTGAGGTTGTGACTCTTCCTCATGTAAATACAATTGCAGACGGTACTGCTGTACAGACACCTGGTAAGAAGATCTTCCCATATATCCAGAAGAATCTGGACGATATCATTACAATCGAGGATGATGAGCTGATCGTTGCTTTCCTTGATATGGTTGAGAATCACAAGATGATCGTAGAGAACTCAGGTCTTCTGACAGTGGCAGCCCTTCGTCATCTGGATGTAAAAGGTAAGAAAGTTGTTTCTATCTTAAGTGGTGGAAATATGGACGTGATCACCATGTCTTCTGTTGTTCAGCACGGCCTGATCCAGAGAGACAGAATCTTCACAGTATCCGTCCTCATCCCGGACAAGCCGGGTGAACTGGTACGTGTGGCAAGCGTGATCGCGAAGGCTCAGGGTAATGTTATCAAACTGGATCATAACCAGTTTGTAAGTACCAACAGAAATGCGGCAGTGGAACTTAAGATCACACTGGAGGCATTTGGCACAGATCACAAGAATGAGATCGTCAAAGCCCTCGAAGATGCAGGATGCAGACCGAAAGTTATTCGTCCTAGTCTGTAAAATCTGATTGGTTATTATATAGGTAAAAATGGAAGGCTCTGGTGTCCAGTGATTGGATGTCAGGGCTTTTTTGTTTGGGCTTTTAAATCTGGTAATTAAATTTACTTTGTCAAGAGAAAATGCTTGACACCCCGCCCGAAATAGGTTAAGATAGTCAAGGTGATTACAGATGGAGAAGTTTGTAGAACAAGGTTATTTATATGATTTTTATGGAGAACTTCTGACCGAGCGGCAGCAGCAGGTTTATGAGAGCGTGGTGCTGGAGGATTATTCACTGAGCGAGGTTGCAGAGGATCTGGGCATCAGCCGGCAGGGTGTGCATGATATGGTGAAGAGATGCAATAAGACACTGGAGGAGTATGAACAGAAGCTCCATCTTGTAGAGAAATTCCTGAACATACGGGCTCAGGTGCAGCGGATCGGTGTACTTGCCCGGGAATATCATTCCGAGGAAATTGCAAATATTTCCAGTGAGATTTTAGAGGAGTTATGACATATGGCATTTGAGAGCTTGACAGATAAACTGCAGAATGTATTCAAGAAGTTACGTAGTAAGGGACGCCTCACAGAAGAAGATGTAAAGCTTGCCCTGAAAGAAGTAAAGATGGCTCTTCTGGAAGCCGATGTTAACTTCAAGGTCGTAAAGCAGTTTACCAAATCCGTACAGGAGCAGGCAATCGGACAGGACGTGATGAACGGACTGAATCCGGGCCAGATGGTGATCAAAATCGTAAATGACGAACTTGTGAACCTGATGGGAAGCGAGACAACAGAGCTGCCCATGCATCCTGGAAATGAGATCACAGTATATATGATGGCCGGTCTGCAGGGTGCAGGTAAGACCACCACAGTTGCCAAGCTTGCAGGCAAGCTGAAATCCAAAGGAAAGAAACCACTTCTGGTGGCCTGTGACGTTTACCGTCCGGCAGCTATCACACAGTTGCAGGTCAACGGTGAGAAACAGGGCGTAGAAGTCTTTTCCATGGGTGACAAACAGAAGCCGGTAGACATTGCGAAAGCAGCGATCGAGCATGCAAAAGCCAACCAGCAGAATGTAGTCCTGATCGATACAGCAGGACGTCTTCATGTAGATGAGGACATGATGCAGGAACTTGCAGATATAAAAGCAAACATTCAGGTAGATGCCACAGTCCTTGTGGTAGATGCCATGACAGGACAGGATGCTGTAAATGTTGCGAAGACATTTGCAGATAAAGTAGGAATCGACGGTGTGATCCTGACCAAGATGGATGGTGACACCCGAGGCGGTGCAGCCCTTTCCATTAAGGCAGTAACCGGCAAGCCGATTCTTTACGTAGGTATGGGAGAGAAGCTCTCCGATCTGGAACAGTTCTATCCGGATCGTATGGCATCCAGAATCCTGGGAATGGGCGACGTCATGAGTCTGATCGAGAAAGTGGAAGCATCCATTGATAAAGAACAGGCACAGGACATGCAGAAGAAGTTAAAGAAAATGGACTTTGACTTCAACGATTATCTTACCAGTATGGAACAAATGAACAAGATGGGCGGTATCGGAAGTGTCCTGAACATGCTCCCGGGTATGGGCAGCAAGATGAAGGACATCGAAGGTATGATCGATGAGAAAGCACTGGACAGAACGAAATCCATCATTCTTTCCATGACACCTCAGGAGAGATCCAATCCGTCAGTCTTAAACATTTCCAGAAAGAACCGAATTGCCAGAGGCGCAGGAGTAGATATCTCCGAAGTCAACCGTCTGGTGAAACAGTTTGAACAGAGTAAGAAAATGATGAAACAGATGCCGGGTCTTATGGGCGGCAAGACAGGCAAACGGGGTGGAGGATTCAAACTTCCTTTCGGACTGTAGGCCAGAAGAAACTACGAGGTAGCGAAGCGAAACACGCTTTGACATAATAATAACTTAAGAAAATAATATCATTTAAATGGAGGAAAAGAAACAATGGCAGTTAAAATCAGATTAAGAAGAATGGGACAGAAGAAAGCACCTTTTTATAGAATCGTAGTTGCAGATTCCCGCAGCAAACGTGATGGAAGATGTATCGAAGAAATCGGAACATATGATCCAAACCTTGAGCCAAGCGCTGTAACAGTAGATGAAGAAGCTGCTAAGAAATGGCTTGCAGCAGGCGCTCAGCCAACAGACGTTGTTGCTAAAATCCTTAAAAATGCCGGAATCGAAAAATAATCAGATCTACCAGTAAGGTATTTCTGCAGCGTCCAGATGGGACGGGTCAGGGAGGTATGTAATGAAAGAATTAGTGGAAGTAATTGCAAAATCTCTTGTTGAAAATCCGGATGAAGTAGTCGTAACAGAAACAGAAAAGGAAGACGCCATTATTGTAGAACTGAAAGTCGGACCTGCTGACATGGGTAAGGTCATCGGACGCCAGGGACGAATAGCCAAGGCAATCCGCACTGTAGTAAAAGCGGCATCTTCAAAAAGCAGCAAAAAAGTGATTGTAGATATTCTGCAATGAAAATAGGGTCAGGAGCTGTGGTTATTCCCATGGCTCCTGATTTGGGTTTTACATTGATTTTTAGGAATTAAAGATAAAAGGAGTCGGCAGATGGAGGATTTATTAAAAGTTGGCGTGATCACCACCACGCACGGTGTACGGGGAGAAGTAAAGGTTTATCCTACAACAGATGCAGACCGTTTTCTGGATCTGGAATACGTTCTGCTGGACACTGGCAGAGAAAAAAGAAAACTGGAGATCCAGAATGTGAAATATTTCAAGAACCTGGTAATCCTGAAATTCAAGGGTATTGATAATATCAATGATATTGAAATGTACAAACAGAGAGAACTCTGGGTTCCAAGAGAAGAGGCACAGGAGCTTGATGAGGACGAGTATTATATTGCAGATCTGATCGGAATGGATGTGGTACTGGAAGATGGCAGTCATTTCGGAACGCTGAAAGACGTGATGGAAACAGGTGCAAACGATGTATATGTAGTAGAGGATGAAAATGGCAAAGAAGTACTGCTTCCTGCGATCAAAGAATGCATTCTGGACGTGGATGTTGAGAAAAACAGTATGACTATACATCTGATGAAAGGATTAATCTAAATGAATTTTCATGTATTGACTCTGTTTCCGGAAATGATCGAAAACGGCATGAACACCAGCATCACAGGAAGAGCCATTGCCAAAGGACTTCTTACCCTGGAAGCTGTGAACATCCGTGATTTCGCTTTCAATAAACACCAGAAGGTAGACGATTACACCTATGGCGGCGGTGCCGGCATGCTGATGCAGGCAGAACCTGTATATCTTGCATATGAATCCATTGCCGGCCGTACGGCAAAGAAGCCCAGAGTAGTCTATCTTACTCCCCAGGGACAGGTGTTCAATCAGTCTATGGCAAGAGATATGGCTCAAGAGGAAGATTTGGTATTTCTCTGCGGCCACTACGAAGGAATTGATGAACGTGTTCTGGAGGAAATTGTCACAGATTATGTGTCCATCGGAGATTATGTACTGACAGGCGGTGAACTTCCCGCCATGGTCATGATGGATTCCATTTCCAGAATGGTGCCGGGAGTGCTGAATAATCAGGAATCAGGAGAAACAGAATCCTTTGCCGGGAACCTGCTGGAATATCCCCAGTACAGCAGACCGGAAGAATGGCACAATAAGAAGGTACCGGAAGTATTGATGTCCGGTCACCATGCAAATATAGAGAAATGGCGCAGAGAACAGTCCATTTACCGTACAGCGAAAAGACGCCCGGATCTGCTGAAAAAGGCAGACCTTACCAACAAGGAATGGAACTATGTGCGCCAGTTAAAGAAACAATGGAAAGAAGAAGAGGAGCAGACAAAATGAAAACAGCAGATTTTTATTATGATCTTCCCCAGGAGCTCATCGCCCAGGATCCTCTTGAGGACAGAAGTTCATCCAGATTAATGCACCTGTCACTGACAGACGGAAGCATTGAACATCGTCATTTTACAGATATCCTGGACTATCTGGAAGAAGGGGATTGCCTGGTTATCAATGATACGAAGGTAATTCCTGCCCGTTTATACGGACATAAAGAAGAAACAGGAGCATTGATCGAGATCCTGCTTCTGAAGCGAAGAGAGAACGATATCTGGGAATGTCTGGTGAAACCTGGCAAAAAGGCCCGTCCAGGTGCGAAGATCACATTTGGAAACGGTATTCTGAAAGGTGAGATCATTGATGTGGTAGACGAAGGAAACCGCCTGATCCAGTTCCATTATGAAGGAATCTTCGAAGAAATCCTGGATCAGCTGGGCGAGATGCCATTGCCTCCGTATATCACTCATAAACTGAAAGATAAAAACAGATACCAGACTGTTTATGCGAAAAACGAAGGTTCCGCAGCAGCACCTACTGCAGGACTTCATTTCACAAAGGAACTTCTGGAGAAAGTCAAAGAAAAAGGTGTCAATATCGCCCATGTGACACTTCATGTAGGTCTTGGAACTTTCCGGCCTGTCAAGGTGGACGACGTGGAAAGCCACCATATGCATTCTGAATTCTATATCGTAGAAGAGGACCAGGCGAAGCTGATCAATGATACAAAGAAAGCTGGAAAACGTGTGATCTCTGTAGGAACCACAAGCTGCAGGACACTGGAATCTGCCACAGGAGAAGATGGAATCCTTCGCGCAGGAAGCGGATGGACAGAGATCTTTATTTATCCGGGATATCATTTCAAAATGATCGATGGACTGATCACTAATTTCCATCTGCCGGAATCTACACTTCTTATGCTGGTGTCCGCACTGGCTGGCAAAGAAAACATCATGCATGCCTATGAGACTGCTGTACAGGAGAAGTACAGATTTTTCTCTTTCGGCGATGCCATGATCATTATCTGATGAAATAAAAATACCCGGATAAGCTGCTGGAACATTTTGCAAATGTTTCAGGTTTATCCGGGATTTTTTATGTCGTTGAAGGCTTCTTTATTCTTCTGAATCATCTCCGATGTCAGTATTGAAACTGTCATCCGAAGTTTCGCTTCCGGTATCAATATCTGCAGTATCTGCGGAATTACTGTCTGAAGAACCGGTAGCATTATTATAAACTGCTGTAAAAGTAGTTCCCTCTGCAGTCTGAATATCCGCACTTCTTTCATTGATCTTCGCCAGGATTCGGGCTGCTTCGTCTCCCTCAGCCGGAGTTGGCTGATAATTATTATATCCTTCGTAAGCAGCCGAAGAAATGGAACAGGGGATCACATTGGTCACATTATCTGCCTGTACTCCCTCTGAAGTAATGGTAAACGTCTGCTGGTAGATCATAGTGTCCATATCACTTGGAGAACTGTTTCCGCCGAAACAGAAATTTCCCAGACTGTAGATGATATTTTTGCCTTTGTAGGTCTCGATTCCCTGCAGAACATGAGGATGATGTCCACATACCAGATCTGCACCTTCATCGATTGCCAGACGTCCCAGAGTAGTCTGATTACTGTCCGGAACGGTCTCTGTTTCATTTCCCCAGTGGAAGATCACCACGATCAGCTGGGCACCATCGGCTTTTACTTTCGCGATATTATCCTTTAACTGCTGTTCTCGTTCCAGATGATCTTTCAGCTCGTAAATGCCGACCATCCCTACTTTAATCCCTTTCACATCCATAACAGCGGTCTCATCATAACCGAAATGTACGATCCCTGCCGCATCCAGCGCGGTCATGGTATCTTCGTAGCTCTGATCTCCGTAATCATGACTGTGGTTATTGGCTGTATTTACCGCTTCCACAGAACCATCTGTAAGGATGGAGGTAAAAGAAGCAGGTCCCTTAAATGCAAAAGTTTTATCCTCCCTTGCGTCGGATTCGGTCAAAGTTCCCTCGAAATTGGCAATGGTCAGATCATCCTGTGAAAAAATGCTTTTTACATTCTGAAGGAAATAAGCGGAGCCGTAGTTTTCATAATAAGCATTCAGGCTGGTATCATAGTCAAAAGTCTCATCTGTACCCAGAGTACAGTCTCCTACCACACTTAAAGTTAGAGAAACCGGATCCATGACAACAGCATCTGCAGCTTCGGAAGAAGTTTCGCTGTTTACATTCATAGATACCGCGTCCTGAGCAGCGGCCTTTTCGGCTGCTTTGGAATTTCTGTAATTACTGCATCCGCGGATACCCGCCAGGATCAAAAGAAACACCAGGATAAAGGCGCCGATCCCGCCTGCAATATACAGCTTCTGCCGTGATTCCTGGTAATACCGTGATTTCTTATACAATTCCCGCTTACGCGTTGCTGCAGAACGGTTGCGGGGATCTTTCTTATGTATTGCCATAAAGTACTCACTTTCTTTATAGTATGAAATGTTCATTCTCTGCAGAAATCCCGGATGATCTTTCCGATTTGCGGATCAATGCAGAAAATATTGTACACACACTAACAAGTATAAAGAGAATTCACAGAATCGTCAACAAATAACTCTTTTCATAAAATAAGATTTTTGTTATAATAATATTTCAAAAGGTTACATAAATATTACAAATAGAGGAAAAGAATATGTTATATATAGGGAATCATACAAGTTCATCCAAGGGTTATGCAGCCATGGGGTGGCAGATGCTGAAAAACGGCGGAAATACCTTTGCTTTTTTTACCCGGAATCCCAGAGGTGGGAAAGCGAAAGAGATTGATCCATCTGATGTAGAGAAGTTTCTGGAGCTTGCCAGGGAGAATGAGTTTGGAAAACTAGTAGCACATGCACCGTATACCATGAATTGCTGTGCAGCCAAAGAGAATCTGAGAGATTTTGCCAGGGAGACCATGTCAGATGATCTGAAACGCATGGAATATACACCGGGAAACTATTACAATTTTCATCCCGGCAGTCATGTAGGTCAGGGAGCAGAAACCGGCATTAAGAAGATCTCAGAGATCCTGAACGAAGTTCTGACGAGAGAACAGAGCACAACGGTACTGCTGGAAACCATGTCAGGAAAGGGTTCTGAGGTAGGACGGAATTTCCAGGAACTGAGGCAGATCATTGACCGGGTAGAATATAAGGAGAAGCTGGGAATCTGTCTGGATACCTGTCATGTGTGGGATGGCGGCTATGATATTGTGAATGATCTGGATGGCGTGCTGAAAGAATTTGACCAGGTGATCGGACTGGAACGGTTAAAGGCTATCCATCTGAATGATAGTATGAACGGTCTTGGCAGTCATAAAGACCGTCATGCGCGGATCGGAGAGGGAGAGATTGGTCTGGAAGCCCTGCTTCGCGTGATCAATCATCCGGCAGTCAGGGGAATCCCGTTTATTCTGGAAACGCCTAATGATGATGAGGGATGGGCGAGAGAAATCGCTCTTCTCAGAAATGGTTATAAGGAGAACTAAAAAAGGAGAATCAGAATATGAAAAAATTCAGAATTTTACTGCTTACAGGCATGATTCTGGGAGCTACAGCCTTCGCAGGATGCGGCAAGATGGCAGAAGATGATATTAATAACAAAGAAGTATTTTCCGATGATCTGGAGCCTCTCACAGAGGAAGAACTGGATGCTATGGATGCAGACACTTCAGATGATGATATGGAAGCCATTGACGAACCGTCAGAAGATGATGCACAGGAAAATACACAGGATAGTGCGCAGGATAATAAGAAGAACACAGATAAAAATACTGAAGGTAAAAATACTACAAATAAAAATGTAAATTAGAGCACAACGAAAAACAGCAGCAAATAACGTATATAGAGAAAGAACAGCATAATAAAAACGGAAGACACGGCACATACTGATGCACCGTGGTCTTCCGTTTGCTTATTTAACCAGACTGCGAGTAGTTCTCTGTTTATGAGTAAGCAGCGAAACAGATGATTTTATCCGTTTAAAAATTATGAAAGTACTTCATTTACCAGCTGCTCGCCGTTCATGAATGCTTTCGCATTCTCCATGGTAGTCTCTGCGATATTTGTGAGAGCCTCTCTGGTGAAGAATCCCTGGTGGGAAGTCATGACAACATTCGGGAAAGACAGAAGACGCTGGGTAATGGAGCTTTGCAGGATACGTTCAGACATATCCTCGAATACGAAGTCAGTTTCCTCTTCATAAACATCCAGGCCAACTGCGAAGAATTTGTGGTCACGGATACCGGAGATCAGATCATCTGTCTTGATCAGGCCGCCGCGGGAAGTATTTACAAGGATTACTCCATCTTTCATTTTGGCGATAGTTTCTTCATTGATGATGTGCTGGGTTTCCTCTGTCAGCGGGCAGTGAAGACTGATGAGATCACTGGTTGCCAGAAGCTCATCCAGGGAAACATATTCCAGATAATCCAGGCTTTTATTTGGGAAAAGGTCATAGGCGATCACTCTCATACCGAAGCCTTTGCAGATCTTTGCCATAGCCTGGCCAATCTTACCGGTTCCGATGATACCTGCAGTTTTCTGGTAGAAGTTTACGCCCATCAGACCGCTTAATGCGAAGTTATTCTCGCGGCATTTGATATAAGCTTTATGAGTATGGCGGTTGGCTGTAAGTGCAAGAGCCATTGCATGTTCCGCAACTGCTTCCGGAGAATATCCCGGAACACGGAGAACCTTCATGCCGTATTTGTGAGCTGTTTTCAGGTCTACATTGTTATAACCTGCGCAGCGCATAAGGATCAGTTTGACACCCTGTTCATTCAGCTCTTTGATTACCTGAGTACCCAGATCTGCATTAACGAACGCACAGATCGCCTCATAGCCTCTGGCAAGGGAAGCGGTCTCTTCGTGAATGTTGGCTTCTGTAAATTTGATCTCTATACCTGGATAAGAGGGAAGAAGCTTTTCGAAAAATTCCTCGTCGTAGTTTTTTGTGCCGTAAAATAAAATTTTCATAAAATAATAGCTCCTCTCTGGTAAATTGCATATCAGTATGATATACTCACCGTGAAAATTACAGTTATAAATTATATACTATTTGAGATAAGATGAAAAGAGGATAGTGGATAAAAATTCTCAAGTATCTCAAAAAAAACAAACTGCATGAATCATAAGTATATTGTGTGCGAAGGAGGAGAAAAATATGCAGGAAGTATATGTGAACGGTGAAGAATTTGATAAAGCAGAGGATGTCTGGGAGTATCTGAAGGAAGAACTTGGACTGGAAGCAGGAGATGTCGGTGGCCTTTATGATGCGCTTACAGAATTAAGTGATGATACGAAGATCACCATAGATATGTCACAGGTGGCAGATGATGATCTTCTGGATGCTATGGAACATATGGTTGAGGTGATGGAAGAGGCAGCAGGAGAGAGCGATTATCTGGAAGTTGTCTGTATAGAATAATAGAAACAACAGAAATCCCCCGTAAGATAGTATAGAATATAACTGTCTTATGGGGGATTTTATGCTACAGGAGAGAATCATCCTGCAGCATTCCTGGTCGGTAATGTTTTATTTATCAAGAGAATACAGGTCTTCATAAAATTCAGGATAGGAGATCTTTACGCAGTCTCCGTCTTTGATAGTAAGTGTTCCGTCACAGATGGTTCCTGCCACAGCGAAAGACATGGCGATACGATGATCCAGATAAGAATTGATCTCTGCACCATAAAGGGGTCTGCCGCCATGGATGATCATTCCGTCATCTGTTGGCTGGATATCGGCACCCATACGTTTCAGCCCTTCTGTTACCACAGCGATACGGTCGGATTCTTTTACCTTCAGTTCCTGCGCGTCTTTGATCACAGTAGTTCCTTCTGCGAAAGCCGCCATCACTGCGATCATCGGGATCTCGTCGATCAGTGTGGGGATAATTTCGCCCTCAACAGTAGTTCCGTGGAGGCTGCTTGTGCGGATCAGCAGATCTGCAGTAGGCTCCCCTTCTGCGCTGGCGTTAAGTAAAGTGATATCAGCTCCCATAGCCCTGCATACACGAAGCATTCCATCCCTGGTAGGGTTGATGCCTACATTCTTAAGAAGGATCTCACTTCCAGGTGTAAGAAGTCCCGCTGCAATAAAATAAGCAGCAGAAGAAATATCTCCCGGAACTTTGATCTCCCGGCCGTTCAGTACAGGCTCCGGTTCGATGGAAGCGGTTGTACCCTGAGAAGTTACATTTGCACCGAAATAATTCAGCATGATCTCTGTATGATTTCTGGAAAGCACCGGCTCTGTGACTTTGGTGACACCATCTGCATACATACCTGCCAGAAGCACACAGGATTTTACCTGTGCAGAAGCCACCGGTGACTGATAATGTGTGGCATGTAAAGGTTTCCCTGTAATACGTAAAGGTGCACAGCCGTTGTCTTTCAGACTTACGATATCAGCACCCATAGAGAGAAGAGGAGTCATGATTCTCTTCATAGGACGGGACTGGATAGAAGCATCGCCGTTTAATTCACTGGTAAAAGACTGCCCGGCCAGGATTCCGGAGATCAGTCTTGTGGTAGTTCCACTGTTTCCCACATCCAGAACTCCGGACGGAGTGCTCAGTCCGTGAAGTCCCTTGCCATGAACCAGAATTTCTGAAGCATTTCTTTCAATATCAATTCCCATTTTCTGGAAACAGGAGATGGTAGAGAGACAGTCTGCTCCCTCCAGAAAATGTGTGATCCTGGTAGTACCCTGTGCAAGAGAGCCAAACATAACTGCACGGTGGGAAATGGACTTGTCCCCCGGTACAGTCAGCTCTCCTGACAGATGTGTCTGCTTTTTTATTTCCATGTTTGATTCCTGCCTGTTCTTAAAGTTATTTAACGCTCGTAAACGATATAATTTCTCTTTTTGAGAAGTGCGGCACCCTTTTCCATAGAGGTGCCATCATAGAATTCAATCTTCAGAACACCTTCCTCGAATTCACGGTTGTGAATGATACCGATATTCTTGATACTGATCTTCTCCATGGCCAGGATCGTTGCGATGGTAGCGATACCACCGGCCTCATCGGCAATGTCCAGATACAGGACATAAGCCTTCTTCAGAAGTCCGTTGTCTACTACATCGATAGAATCACGGTAATCCCTGGAGCTTGCAAACATCTGATACAGGCTCTTGGAATCCTTGTTATCCACGAAGCAGCGGATCTGGATCAGGAGGCGGATATAATCGTCCAGTACATTGGAAATATTCTGATTATTTTCCACACAGATCTGCTCCCACATAACAGGAGAAGAAGAGGCAATACGCGTAATATCGCGGAAACCTCCCGCTGCAATAGTTTTCATATATTCCTGGTCACTGTCTAACATGTTGACCAGATTTACCAGCGCAGAAGCGATGATATGAGGCAGATGACTGACTCCGGCAGTGATGAAGTCGTGTTCTTCACTGGTAAGAACCATAGGGATAGCACCCAGGGAAGAAATCATCTCTGTGAAATCTGTCAGCTTCTCCAGAGGCACCTCGCCGCCGGGAGTGATGATATAGTAGGCATTCTCGATCAGACGGTCACTGGAAGATTCGAAACCGGTCTTCTCAGAACCTGCCATGGGATGACCGCCGATGAAACAGGACTCCATTCCCAGACGCTCCACTTCTTTATGGATAATGCCCTTCACACTGCCTACATCTGTGATGATGGTGTCAGGACCGATATTCTCCTTGAAATATTCCAGATATTTCACATTAAATTCAACCGGTGCGCACAGGAAAATATAATCACATTTCTTAAAACGTTCATCCTGTTCTTCACACACTGCGTCGATCATATTGTTGCTGACTGCTGTGGCAAGTGTTTCCCTGTCCCTGTCATAGGCAAGGATATGGTAATCTTCGTGGTATTTCCGGATGGCCCTGGCAATTGATCCGCCAATCAGTCCGAGACCGATAAAACCGATAGTTTTCATAGTGGTTTTTGCATCCTTTCAGTTACTGTAATTTCATAATTTACTATTTTAAAGGATATGATATGAAAAGTCAATTCATAGGAATACTTTTGTACATAAATAATTTAAAGCGGAAAAGCGAAATCCCGCTGAAAGGATTTTTTGCAAAATAAGATAAAATACACAGTTAAAAACAAAGGAAAATACTGAAAATATATAAAATGCTCATGAAATTACAAGAAGTTCACAAAAAAAGATGTTAAAATTTCATAAAATACTTGAAAAATATAAAAAAATTTAGTAATATATAACCATATCGTTGCTGCGGACGTTACAGGCAGCATAATAAGTTACTGTGAACGAAGTGAACAGTAGCAATTAACAGACAAACAGGGAGGTACGCAACATGGATGTATTTAGAACTGACCGAATCAGAAATGTAGTCCTTTTAGGTCATGGGGGCGCTGGCAAGACTACACTGGCAGAGGCAATGGCTTACTTATCAGGAATGACTAACCGTCTCGGAAGAGTAGAGGACGGAAATACAGTCAGCGATTATGACAAAGAAGAGATTAAGAGACATTTTTCCATTTCTACCACATTGATCCCGGTACCATGGGATAAGATGAAGATCAATGTGCTGGATACTCCCGGATATTTCGATTTCGTAGGCGAAGTAGAAGAAGCAGTAAGCGCAGCAGATGCAGCGATCATTGTAGTTTCCGGTAAAGCAGGCGTTCAGGTTGGAACACAGA
>SKEP01000770.1_pt1 | contig 18630 bp, 10 predicted proteins | sample 4826901 | NCBI WGS metagenome assembly SKEP01 (sample SAMN11008806, study PRJNA524170) | human gut metagenome | biome: Human fecal sample; material: Feces; isolation source: fecal sample from pouch patient p4, p43, p49, p54, p55 | host: Homo sapiens | place: Israel: Tel-Aviv | collected 2014-03-20
CAGATGCGTTGAGAGATTGTGACGGAACAGAGATGCCAGAAGAACTTCTGTCAGAGCCGGTTAAGAAATACGCTACTTATTATACAACAAGAAAAGATAATGAGTGGGCAAGTGCCAATCCGGAAGAAATTCAGCAGGAATATTTGATCAGTAACCGTGTGACAGCAAGAGGCGAAACACTTCGTATTCGCTTAATGGAAGGATTTCACACAGAGCAGCTGAAAGTAAATACGTTAGATGATCCAAAACGTTGGTGGGAAGTGATCGACCGTACAACAGGAGAGATTGTTCCTACAGATAAATGGGAGTTTGATGAAGCTTCAGGAGAGGTTGAGATTCAGACAAAATCATATCATGAATATACAGTAAGCTTTCTGGCATTCCTTATTTGGGATCCGGTACATATGTACAATTTCATTACGAATGATTGGCAGGATACACCACATCAGTTAACATATGATGTGAGACAGCCGAAGACACAGAAGTATGTAAAGGAAAAGCTGAAAAGATGGTGTGAACAGAATCCGAATATAGATGTTGTTCGATTTACAACATTTTTCCATCAGTTCACATTAACATTTGATGATCAGAAGAGAGAAAAGTACGTTGAGTGGTTCGGATACAGTGCAAGTGTAAGCCCATATATTTTAGAGAAGTTTGAGAAATGGGCAGGATATAAATTCCGTCCGGAATTTATCGTAGATCAGGGATATCACAACAGCATGTTCCGCGTACCGAGCAAAGAATTCCGTGACTTTATTGAATTCCAGCAGATTGAAGTTTGTGCACTTGCGAAAGAGCTGGTTGATATCGTTCACTCTTATGGCAAGGAAGCTATGATGTTCCTTGGAGATCACTGGATCGGAACAGAGCCTTATGGTAAATACTTTGCAGGCATCGGACTTGATGCAGTTGTAGGTTCTGTTGGAAGTGGTGTGACACTTCGTATGATTTCTGATATCAAAGGCGTTGATTATACAGAGGGACGTCTCTTACCATACTTCTTCCCAGATGTATTCTGCGAAGGCGGAGATCCGATCGGAGAAGCAAGAGACAACTGGAGAAAAGCAAGACGTGCTCTTCTTCGTTCACCATTAGACAGAATCGGATACGGCGGATACTTAAAACTTGCCAGTAACTGGCCGGGATTCATTGATGAGATCCAGAAAGTTGTTACAGAGTTCCGTCAGATTCATGAGAATATGCAGGGAACACCTTCCTATGTAGCACCATTTAAGGTTGCAATCCTCAACTGTTGGGGAGGACTGAGAAAGTGGATGTCTAATCAGGTACATCACGCAATTTGGCACAGAGAGACTTATTCAGCAGAAGGTGTGCTTGAGTGCTTAAGTGGTATGCCATTCGAAGTTGAATTCATCTCCTTTGATGACGTGAAGAAAGGTATTCCGGAAGACATTGGAGTAATCATCAATGTAGGTGATGCATATACAGCATTTAGTGGAGCTGAAAACTGGATCGATGAAGAAGTTGTAACAAATATTCGTCGCTTTGTTGACGAGGGAGGCGGATTCATCGGAGTTGGTGAACCGACAGCATATCAGCATCAGGGAAGATTCTTCCAGCTGTCAGATGTACTTGGCGTAGATCGTGAGATGTGTTTCTCACTTAATACAGATAAGTATAATGAATTAGATGCAAACCACTTTATTTTAGAGGATATTGAAGGTAAAATAGATTTTGGTGAGGGAACAAGCCGTGTCTATGCACAGGGCAAGAATTACCAGATCCTTGCAATGGATGGAGAGTACAGCCAGATGGTTGTTAATGAATATGGAAAAGGACATAGCGTATACTTTGCAGGTCTTCCATATTCTCCACAGAACTGTAGAATTCTTCTTCGTGCTATTTACTATGCAGCAGGCATGGAAAAAGAGATGAAGCATTACTATGTAACAAATGTTGATACAGAAGTAACTGTATTCCCGAAGAGTAAGAAGATCGCAGTTATTAATAACTCATCAGAAGCGCGACACACAGATGTATATATCAATGGCAACTGTGTATATGAACTGGATTTAGAGCCAGGCGAGATGCGTTGGGTAGATGATGTTGAATAAAGATAACTTATGAAACGCAAGGAATGCATTTCATATTTTATAAAGCAGTACTTTTAAATGTATAAGGAGGACAAAAACTATGAAAAAGAAAGTATTGAGCGCACTTTTAGTAGCAGCAATGTCAGTATCTGTACTTGCAGGATGCGGAAGCAAAGCTGACAACAACACTGATGCAAAGAATGATGCATCACAGGAAAACACACTGAGCGTATGGTGCTGGGATCCTAACTTCAACGTTTATGCAATGAAACAGGCAGAGGCAATCTACCAGAAAGATCACCCGGATTTCAAACTGGATATTCAGGAAAAAGTATATTCAGATATTGAGACAGCTCTGATCACAGCAGCTGAAGCTGATGATTACAGCACATTGCCGGACATCTTCCTGATGCAGGATTACTCTTTCCACAAAAACGTTGCAAACTATTCAGGAATCTTTACAGAACTGACAGATTCAGGAATTGATTTTGCAAATTTCTCAGCAGGAAAGTTAGCTGACTCTACAGTAGATGGAAAGAACTATGGTGTACCATTTGATAACGGTGCTACAATCATGGCAATCCGTAAAGACATGGTTGAGGCAGCTGGTCTTACAGTAGATGACTTCAAAGACACAACATGGTCAGACTTTATCGAAAAAGCTAAAAAAGTAGTTGAGACAAACAATGTTCCAATGCTTACAAGCTCAGGCGGATCTGAGATCATCATCGAGATGCTTCAGTCTGCAGGTGCTTCTCCAATGGTAGACGGAAAAGTTGACTTAGTTAATAACAAAGCTCTTAAGAAAGCAATCGAGACATACAAACAGCTCATCGACGAAGGAATCATGGTTGATTACACTGACTGGGATCAGTACATCGCTTCTATGAACAAGGGAACAGCAGCTGGTGTTATCCAGGGATGCTGGATCATGTCTTCAATTCAGGCAGCTGACGATCAGGCTGGAAAATGGTCTATCGTAAACATGCCTAAACTTGATGATGTTGAGGGTGCTACAAACTACGCAAACTGTGGTGGAGCAAGCTGGGCAGTATCTTCTAACTGCAAGAACACAGACCTTGCATATGACTTCCTTAAGACAACATTCGGTGGAAGCGTAGAGTTATATGATGATCTTCTTCCAAACGCTGGAGCAATCGCAAGTTACTTACCGGCTGCTGAGTCTAAAGTTTACAATGAGACATCTGATTTCTACGCTGGACAGGCTGTATACAAAGACATCGTAGACTTCGCTGGAAAGGTTCCTGGAATCGATTATGGCGCATACTACTCAGATGTTAGAAGTGCATTAACAGATGCAATCACAAATGTTGTTCAGAATGGCGCTGACATTGACAGCGAGATCAAGAACGCTCAGGATACAGTAGAATTTAATGTTGGTGAGTAATCATCAAAGATTAGAAACAGAACGTACCGGGAGTGCAGTATTGCGTTCCCGGTTCTGTTTTAGGAGAAAAAAATGGGAAAAAAGAAAACAAAATTGACATTAGAAAAAAAGTATAATCTTACCGGATGGGCGTTTTTGCTTCCAGCAGCTATTTTAATTTTTGTGTTTTGTTTTTATCCAATGGCACAGGCAATCCTGCTTTCTTTTAGAAAAACAGGGGGAGTGTTTACCGGGTTATCGAATTATACCAGAGTTTTCCAGGATAAAACATTTCAACAGTGCTTGTTTAATACGTTCTTTTACTTTTTGATCCAGGTGCCGATCATGCTTGTTCTTGCCTTGATCCTGGCACAGCTTTTGAATAGTCCAAAGATCAGATGTAAAGGTCTTTTCCGTACATTGATCTTCCTTCCGTGTGCAACATCACTTGTATCTTACTCTATGATCTTCAAGTCCTTGTTTGCTCCGGACGGAGTTGTGAACAGAGTTCTTACAGGAATTGGATTATCCTCTGTCGACTGGTTCCAGAGTACATGGCCGGCTCGTTGGGTAATTGTTATAGCTTTGATCTGGAGATGGACAGGTTACAATATGGTATTCTACCTTGCAGGATTACAGAATATTGATTATTCCGTGTATGAAGCAAGTTATATCGATGGAGCAACACCATTTAAGCAGTTTATAAAGATTACAATTCCGCTTCTGAAGCCAACAATCCTTATGACAGCAATTATGTCAACTTCAGGAACACTTCAGTTGTTTGATGAGTCTATGAACCTGACAGCAGGTGGACCTGGTAAATCAACTATGACATTGGCACACTACATCTACAATATTTCATTTGTAGAGACACCGAAATTTAATTATGCAGCAGCATTGTCTGTATGTATTCTTATAATGGTAGCAATTCTGTCTGCAATTCAGATGAAAGTAGGTGACAAACGTGACTAAATTGAAATCAATAGTTTCTTATGCAGTGTTGATTATTGCAAGCTTTCTGTCTGCATTTCCACTGTATTACATGCTTTGCGGAGCAACAAACTCAAGTATCGATGTCGTAAGAGGTAAACTCTATCCGGGTATTCACTTGATAGAGAACTTTAAGACACTGGTAGGTATGCAGAATCTTGGACTTGCAATGTATAACTCATTCCGAAATGCGATCATCATTACAGTTGTAGCACTGCTTGTGTGTTCAATCGCCGGATATGGATTCGAGATTTATCATGACAAAGGAAAAGATACTTTAATGAGTATTCTTCTTCTTGCAATGATGCTTCCTTTCGTAGCCATTATGATTCCGCTGTTTAAGATGTTTACTTCATGGGGACTGGTTAATACATGGATCGCACTTGCGCTTCCGACAATTTCCACTCCGTTTATGATCATGCTGTTCAGACAGGCAGCCCGTTCTTTCCCGCATGATATTATCGAAGCAGCAAGACTTGAGGGATTAAACGAATTTCAGATCTTCTTTAAGATGTTTATCCCGGTTATGAAATCTACTTATGGAGCAGCTATGACTGTAACATTCATGAGTGCATGGAATAACTACTTATGGCCAACGATCATTTTACAGGACAGCAAAGCAATCACTATGCCGATGCTTGTAGCAAACCTGAAGAGTGGTTACAGTGTTGACTATGGTATGCTGATGCTTGGTGTATTGATTTGTACACTTCCGACTGCAATCATCTTCCTGTGCTTACAGAAGAGCTTTGCAAACGGAATTACAGGAGCGGTAAAATAATGCAGCAAAAGTATTGTATAAAACAGGAATGTTTAAGGAAGGCGCAAGGTGCCTTCCTTTTAGCACATAAAATGGGATTGCTTGAGGACTCTTCTATGCAGGGGCTTGAAGCAAGAAGACAGAATCATAATGAAAAGCTGAAGATGATGGAGCAGGAGGAGAAGCTGTTCTATGGACCACGTTATTTTTCAGCACCAGCGTATTTGCAGTATGAGCTGACAAGACTGAAACTGAATTTTGTCCAGCCAAGTGAGGCGGTTCGAAGCACAGGTCTGTGTCCGGATGTCACAGAGCAGGAGAAGAAAGAATTTTACGAAAAAAATATGGATTTATTCGGTCGATATTTCGGAGATCTCTTTACTTATGAAGAGGTAGAACAGATTATTGAAAAAAGATTACGGGAGGATGCATATGACAAGCTTATCGAAGACGTATTACGTGAGTTCGAAGACAGGAAATGATTCGAACGATGGACTGACAAGCGAAAGTGCATTCGCCAGTCTTTTTGCAATCAATCATAGAAGTCTGCAGCCGGGAGATCATGTATTACTTGAGCGTGGGAGCATCTTTTACGGACAGTATCTTCAGGTAACAGATAGCGGAAGAGAAGATGCACCGATCGTGATCGGAGCTTATGGAGAAGGCGATGCACCGCGTATTGAGGCTTGCGGGCAGGGAATCTGGTATCAGAATTATGGAGCCCCATTAGATTCACCAACTCATGTATATCGCGGGTATGTATCTTCCGCAGTTCTGCTGTATGATGCAGAATATATCATCGTAGAAGATCTGGAGATCACAAACGAAGCAGACAAAATTATCGGCGAGTACTATTCTCTTGGAGATAAGATGAACCGCACAGGTGTTGCTGTTGTAGCTAAAGACAAAGGTGTACGACACGGTATTACATTGCGTAATCTGCTGATCCATGATGTGAATGGTAATGTATATGATAAGCACATGAATAACGGTGGTATCTATATGACGGCACTTCGTCCGGGGAACGAAGAACTGACCGGAGTGGCACGCTATAAAGATGTCACAGTTGAGGGGTGCTTTGTGTATCAGGTGAGCCGCTGGGGAATCGCTGTTGGTTATACTTATGCACATGACAAGTTCCAGGGAGCAGAGCTTGATGAGGAAATCTTCCTGAAATATGGTCACGAAAATATGCTGATCCGCGATAATTATGTAAAGGCAGCAGGTGGTGACGGCATTACATCGATGTATGCACTTCGTCCACTCATAGAACACAATATGACAGATTCCATCGCCTGTGAGATCAATGATCGGATCTATAGCGAGCCGGGTAATCGACTGGGAAAGGTGGCAGCAGCTATCTGGCCTTGGAAGTGTAAGGATGCGTTGTTCCGATATAATGAAGGCGCTGATACAAGACTGAATCAAGACGGTATGGCATATGATTCAGATTCCGGCGACGGAACAATTTATGCGTATAATTACAGCAGACAGAACGAAGGCGGATGTGTGATGTTCTGTTTGCAGGAATCAATTCATAATACGTTCCGTAACAATGTCAGCTTTGATGACCTTGGAGGAACGATCAGTCCGGCAGAGAACCCGGATGCACTGATCAAAGATAATACTTTCTATGTAAGAAAAGGCGTTCCATTCGTTCGTAAAAATATGGATGGCGGTAATTATACATTAGAGAAGAATCAGATTGTTGATTTGGAAAACTAAAAATTCAATGCTAAAAAGGCTATGAAAAAATCATTTTTTCATGGTCTTTTTTAATGGAAATAAATAAAAAAGAAATTTCTGTTTAGTTCTGAATTAGACAAAAATGGCATGAAAATCAACTAAAAAAAACGAGCCGAAAAAAAACCAGATTGCTATAATGAAGTTAATGTGGATAAAAAGAATCTATGTGAAGATAAAACAAAAATTCAAATAGGAAGGGCGCAGAATCTATGAAGAATCGAAAGAAGCAATTCCTAAAGCTTGGAATCATTCTATTGGCGATTGCTGTTACAGGAACTGTTGCCGGAATCATTCAATATAAAAAGGCAAATCAATTCGATCTTACTGTTGCGGAACACGTAATTAGCAAAGAAGAGTATCTGAACTGTATGAAAGCAGTTGAATATGATACAAAGATACAGATTCAGCAGGAGTATGGCGCTATATATGAAGATGACTTCTGGAAAAAACAGTATGATGGAAAACACGGGTATGAAATTCTGGCGGATAATACAGTAGAAGAGTTGAAACACATTCATGCTGTTTACGATCTTGCAAAAGAACAGGGAGATATCACAGACAGTAGTTATGAAGCACTGGAAAAACGCTGGAAAGATGAAAATGCAGAGCGAAGTGAGAAAGTAGAAAAAGGCGAAGTAATCTACGGGCTTAAAGAATATACGTTTCAGCTTTATCTGGATTATGAAATCAGCACGTTAAAAGAAAAGTACTGTAACGATACCAATCGTGAAGGTATGAAACTGACAGAAGATGAAATACAGGAACACTATCAAAGTCGAGAGTGGATCTTTGGAGACAGCGATGAAAATGCAGACCTTGAGATGGCAAGGATCGCGGTCGAAAGAGAACTGCGTGAGCAGAAGTATGATGATATGATCACGCAGCGTGAAACAGATTCTCAGGTGGCAGGTAACATGGAGAATGTAAACCGATTAACCTTGAAGAATATACAATAATGGAGGGAGAAAAGCTATGAAGAAAAAATGGATGAGTCGTACGCTGGCTCTTGCGCTTGCTGGAACAACAGTTGCATCAATGATGCCGACAGTTCCGGTTAATGCAAAGGAGTCTGCTGCGACAGGAACAACCTATTACGTTGATTCAAAAGGTGGAAACGACAGTAATGATGGAACTTCTGAAAGCAAGGCATTCAAAACACTTGAGAAGGTGAATGGCCTTAACCTTGAGCCGGGAGACACCGTTCTTCTGAAAAAGGGATCTGTATTTGAGGATCAGGCTCTTAAGTTCACAAAAGAGGACAGCGGTACTGCAGAAGCACCGGTAAAAGTATCTACCTATGGAGAGGGAAAAAGACCACAGATCAATACAAATGGTCATGGACAGTGGGAGCTGAATTATGGTAATCCGCTGGATAACCAGAACCATAAATGGAAAGGTACTGTTTCTTCCAGTATTTTAATTGAAGATGCTGAATACCTTGAGATCGAAGGTCTGGAGCTGACAAATGACAGAGAGAGTTCCACAGATACTGAAAAAGATAAAAAGTATAATGATGCAGATGCAATGGACAGAACCGGTGTTGCCGGAGTTGCAAAAGATAATGGAACTGTAGATCATATCGTATTAAATGATCTTTATATCCATGATGTAACAGGAAACGTTTATAACAAGCATATGACAAACGGTGGTATCTACTTCATCGTTGCAAAACCAACGAATGAAGGCGAAACAGGAATTGCAAGATATAATGATGTCCAGATTAGAAACTGTTCTCTGAATAAGGTAAACCGTTGGGGAATTGCAGTTGGATATACCTATCAGTGGGGACAGTTCCAAACAGGTGAACTTCCGGATGCAACAATGGCAAAATATGGTTCCTCCAATGTAGTCATCGAGAACAACTACCTGAACCATGTGGGTGGAGATGCAATCACAACCATGTATCTTGACAGACCATTGATTCAGTACAATGTATCCGAGAATGCAGCTGAACAGATTAATACAAAAGACTACTCAAAGAATCAGCCAAGTCTTGATGCAAATGGTAATCCAAACGGTACACAGGGCGTTGGTGCAGGACGAGTGGCAGCCGGTATCTGGCCATGGAAATGTAAAAATGCGATTTTCCAGTATAATGAATGTTTTAAAACATTGAATGCCGCAAGTGGTAACGGCGACGGACAGCCTTGGGATGCTGACTATGGTGACGGAACAAACTACCAGTACAACTACAGCCATGGAAATACCGCAAGTACGATCATGTTCTGTGGACCGGAGTCTGTTAACAATACATTCCGTTATAATATCAGTCAGAATGAAGATATGGGACCTCTGGATCCGGCAGGTAACTCCGGAAATTGTCAGGTTTACAACAATACGTTCTATATAAAAGAAGGTCTTAATACCATCTGGCACAGAAGTCATGGCAATGGCGGTCCTGTAGATATGGAAAATAATATTTTCTACTTCGCAGGTAATACACAGGCTACAGTAAACAACTGGAATCCTAGCGGAAATAAGACCTTCAGCAATAACTTATTTTACAACGTAAGCACCTATCCGAATGATGCAAATGCTGTAAAAGTGAATGCAGGGACAGAAGTACTTGTGAATCCAGGTTCTGGTCCGGATTCTGTAGCAGTAGACAAAGCAGCAAGAAAACACGAAAATCCAACTGAAAAAACAGTATTTGATGGATACAAACTTGCAGAAAACTCTCCTGCAATCAATAAGGGTAAAGTAGTGGTTGACAGAAATGGTTATACGATCGATCACGACTTCTTCGGACATGCGATCACAGCAGTACCGGAGATCGGAGCAGCAGAGAGTGATGTAGTAGCAGACACTCTTATCCTGAGATCTAACGTATATAAAGTTGATGGAACAAACGTAAGTGAGCTTCCGAAGAATACGACAGTAGATGCATTTCTTAAAAATATCATCGTAGATACAGGCGTCAAAGTTACTGTTAAAGACGGTGAGAAAGTACTTGAAGGAACAGATGTTGTAAAGGGAGGAGCAACAATTGTTCTTTCATATGAAGGAAAAACAGATGTAACGTATACAGTCGTTGCAAGTTCTGATAAAGAACTGAAAGCTTCTTACTATGAAGTGAGAGGAACAGAGGTACAAGTTCCTTATACAGAGAAAAATCCAACAACAGTGAAGGAATTGAAGGCGAATCTTACGGTAGCTGATACAGCAACTGTTTCTGTAGTAAATGCTGAAAAAGAACTGGCAGATAAGGATGCAGTAGCAGACGGAATGACACTTCGTATCACAGCGGAAGATGGAACTACGAATGACTATGCGATCAAGCAGAAAAATGAATACAACTGGACGAAGGATTTTATAAACGGACAGCAGGGAAATGTCTGGTTCGGACAGATGAAGGACGGATCCGGTGACTGGGCGAATATGACATCTGTTGATAAAGATGGCTGGCCAAACTGGGCTACTCATACATATTATGGACCTGGTATTGATGATGATCAGCATGTAACTACAGCAAGCAGTCCAGACAAACACGGTTTACTTTCTGCACCGCCAAGCACAAATATCTCAACAGCAATGGCATACAGAGTACCTAAGAGCGGAACAGTATCATTCAAAGTTAGAGATGGAGAGCCATATCTTCGTCAGTCTCCGAACGAAGGCGGAACAGTTACCTTAAGCCTCTATGTAAATGGAACAGAGAAGAAGAACTTGACACTTACAACCAGTAAGCAGAAAGAAGGAAACTGGGAAAAGGCAGAAGAAATCGAAGTAACTCGAGGCGACATGATCCGTGTAGTAGCAAAATGTAACGGAAACCCAAGCAAACCATCTGCTCATATTACACCGATTATTACTTACGTAGATAAAGCTGCTGCAGATAAAGAAGCCCCAACAGTTCCGGCAGATGTGAAAGCATCTGAGATTGCTCATACAGGAGCAAAGCTCACTTGGACAGCATCTAAAGATAACGTAGAAGTAGCCGGATACAATGTATACCTGAACGATGAGAAAGTAAATGATGAACTTATCACAGGAACAGAGTATGATCTGGCAGCCCTTACAGCAAATACTGAGTACAACGTAACAGTAACAGCAGTGGATGCTGCAGGAAATGAGTCTGAAAAATCAGAAGCAGCGACATTTACAACACTGAAGGAAGCAGACCTTACAGAACTTACAACAACGATTACTGAGGCAGAAAAAGTTCTTACAGCAGAAGACAAAGATAAATATTCTGAAGCAGCTCTTGTAGAACTTAAGGAACTTGTAGAAGCAGGAAAGCAGTTAACAGCAACATCTACTCAGGAAGCTGTAGATGCGAAGAAAGATGAGATCCAAGCAAAACTTGCTGACATCCAGACACAGTTTACAATCACAGCAACAGCAGGTGAAGGCGGAAAGATTGAACTGAAAGACGAGATCAAAGAGAAAGCAAAAGACGAAACAAGTTACGAAACAAAAGCTTATAAGGGAACATCCAAAGTGTTCACAATCACTCCTGACAAGGGATATCATATTGAAAGTATTACAGTGGATGAGACAGACGTAAAAGATATTGTAAAAGAGTATACTTTCAAAGATATAACAGAAGACCACACAATTGCTGTAACATTTGCAAAAGATGGACTTACAGTAGCAAAAGAAAACCTGCTTGCAACAATTAATACAGCAAAAGAAAAACTTGCAGAGAAAGATGCTTATACTCCAGAATCTGTAAAAGAACTTGAAGAAGCTGTAGAAGCTGCACAGAAAGTTTATGATAAGGAAGATTCTACTAAGGAAGAAGTAGACGCAGCAGAGAAAGCAGTCCAGGAAGCACAGAAGGCTCTTGTTAAGAAAGAGACACCGAAGCCGGAAGCACCTGTTAAGAAAGATGAACTGAAAGCTGCAGTAGAAGATGCAACAAAGGTTGTAGGAGATAAAGAGCAGTATACAGAAGAGTCTCTTGCAGCACTTCAGTCAGCAATTGATAAAGCGAATGCAGTACTGGATAATCCAGAAGCAACACAGGCTGAGATCGACGCAGCAGTGAAAGCTGTAAAAGAAGCAAAAGAAGCCCTGAAAGTAAAAGAAGACAAGAAAGACGACAACAATAAGGGCGACGACAGCAATAAGGGTGACAATAAGAAGGATGATGGCAACAGCGGAGCATCCAACAATGGTTCATCTAATGGCGGATCAAACAATAACGGATCATCCAATACAGGATCTACAAATACCGGATCAGGCAACAAGGGTACTACAAGTACTGGAAGTACTACATCACATGCAGTTAAGACTGGAGATACAACAAATGTAGTAACCTGGTTGTTTGCATTAGCAGCATCTGCGGTTGCAGGACTGGGTGTAGCAAAACGTAAAAAAGAGGATTAAGGAGAGGAACAAAATGAAGAAAAAGACCGTATCAATGTTTATGGGCCTTGTTCTTGGAGTGACAACTGTATTTAGTTCAATTGGACCGGCAGTTGTCACTGTATCAGCTGCTGAAAGCGGAGTGATAGATTCTGAGTGTACAAAGACAGGTACAGCAGAACCAGAATCAGATAAAGTTGTACCAGATGCGAATCAGTATAAATATCAGAAAGATGAACTGGCAGCATTCTGCCACTTCGGTCCGAATACATTTAATGAAATTGAGTGGGGAGAGCATTACGGAGATAAAAAACCGAGTGAAATCTTTACATTGAAAGATAACTTTGATGCAGACACACTCGTACGTACATTAAAGAATGCAGGATTCAAGAAACTCATTATAACAGCGAAGCATCATGATGGTTTCTGTATCTGGCCGAGTGCATATACAGACTATGATGCAGAGGCAGCAGGGTATAAAGGAGATATTCTTGAGGAGATATCTACTGCGTGTACAAACTATGATATGGACATGGGACTTTACCTGTCTCCATGGGATATTCATGAGCCATCTTACGGATATTATGATGCCAATGGAAAACCGACAACCAAGGAAAATGACGTTTTGGATTATAACAAATACTATAATAATCAATTAGAAGAAATTCTTGGAAATCCAAAGTACGGCAATAACGGACATTTTGTTGAAGTATGGATGGATGGAGCCAAAGGAAGCGGTGCTAATGCACAGGACTATGAGTTTACAAAATGGTTTGATACAATCCAGACACATCAGGGAAAAAAGGCAGGCAAGGATGCTGACTGTATGTTATTCGGAGCTCAGGCATATACAACCGTTCGCTGGATTGGAAATGAAGACGGTGTAGCTTTTGAGGATACCTGGGCAAAGTCAAATGTCAATTATGACAATAATACTATTGACAGCAATGGAAGTACACCTTATTCCAAAGGATATGAAAATGGTAATAAATGGACAGTTCCGGAGTGTGACGGACGTATTACATCCGGATGGTTCTGGGGAACTCAAAAGAAGACTCCGAAAACAATTACACAGCTTGCTAACATGTACTTTGATTCTGTAGGACATAATGCAACCATGCTTCTGAATGTACCGCCGAATAACCAAGGTACAGTGGATCAGCCGATTCTGAAAAGAATAGAGGAATTTGGTCAGAATGTGGAAGAGTCTTTCAGAACCAATCTGGCAAAAGCAGAAGGAACCACAATTGTAGCATCTGATGTTCGTGGCAATGATGCGAAATTTAAACCGGGCAATGTGGTAGACAGTGACGATTCTACTTACTGGACAACAAATGATGGTAAAACAAGCGGAAGTCTTACTATTAAGTGGAATACAGCGAAAAAGTTTGATGTGGTTTCATTCGAAGAAGCAATTCAGAAAGGACAGCACATCAACAGCTATAAAGTTGAGTACAAAGCGTCTGACGATGCACAGTGGCAGACACTGAAAAGTGGAGTAACTGTTGGTGCAAAGAGACTGGTTAGAACAGCTCCGGTATCAGCAACTCAGGTGAAGATTACAGTAGGAACATCAAACGGAAAAGTACCGATGTTGAGTGAAGTTGGTGTATACAAAGCAAGCGAAGGATTCCAGCTGGCAGGAGCAGCGCCGGAAGGCATGGATACAACAAGTGTTAATGAGACAAGTAAGTTTAAATTTAGCTCCACAGGATGGAATCCTCAGACAGGAAGCCAGTACATCAACGGACAGAATACATGGTCCAATAAAGCAGGTGCAGAGTTTACTTACAAATTTAGCGGAACAAAAGTATATCTGATGGGTACAACAGATCCAGGTCATGGACAAGCGGATGTTTATATTGATGGTAAGCTAGTAGAAACAATTAATACACATGCAGAAAGCAGATCCACAGGAGCAAAAATCTTCGAATCTAAAGATTTAGAGGATAAAGAGCATACATTAAGACTTGTAGCAAAGACAAATGCTGCAATCGGTGTAGAAGCGGCTTACGTAATCAACAATGGTGGCGTAGGAATGATCGAACTTGAGAATTCTGCATACACAATGAATGAAGAATCTTCACTGGATGTAAAAATCAAACGTGTAGGTGGAACAAAAGGAATCATCACAGCTAAGATCCAGCCAAACCCAGGAAGTGCAATCCAGGATGACTTTAATACCGAGTTCTCGCCAACCGTTACATTAGAGGATGGCGTATCAGAAAAAATTGTTAAAGTAGCAGAGACAAGACGAAATACCAATCTGACTGGTGACCGTGTATTCTCAATTGAGCTGACAGAAAAAAAACCGAAAAATGCAATTATCGGATTCAACGGTTCTGCAAGAATCACAATCAAAGATGCAGATGGAATTACAAAAGATAAACTTCAGACATTGGTTACGAATTCAGCGGCGTTGGAAGAACATCTTTATTCAGAAGGATGGGACGCATTTGCTAAAGCACTGAAGACAGCTCAGGAAGTAGTGGAAAATGAGAGTGCAACAGATGCAACAATCAGAAGCGCATACGCAGAACTGGAAAGTGCAAAAAATGCATTAGTAGCACGTGAAAAATATACAGAAGCAGACAGATTCAACTTCTTATGGAAAACAGGAACAAGTGCTAAGCTGGAAGCGGAATTTACGACAGAGTTAAATAATAGCAATGATTCAGATTCTGATCCGAAGTGGCCGATGAAGATTGCAGATAATAGCGATGCAAGTAATGGAAAATTTGTCACAGATATGGCATTCAAAGATGTTTTGAAATATGCTTATCATGCAGACAAAGCAGGCACCTATCATGTGGTTATGAGATATCGCAGTGGATCCGCTGAAAATGAGAAAAATGGTATCAAGATTACAGAAGCAGATGGAAAGATCGCAGAGAAAACAGTTGTAGTTGATCCGACAAAGAATAACGGAAACGTTGTTTTTGGAACTGTAGAATTTGATATTGAAGTAACAACACCTGGAGATGGAATGATCTCTATTACAGCACCGAATACCAATAAAGGTCCTGGAATCGACTACTTCATCATTAGCCCGAAGAGTGTTAAATTAGAAAAATTTGCCATCACAGCTACAGCCGGCGAAGGTGGAACTATCACAGCTGAGAGTCTTACAGAAGGCAAAGTAGACGTAACAGAAGGCGAAAGCGCAACATTTACAATTACTCCGAATTCAGGATATGAAATCGCAGATGTAAAAGTTGATGGAAATTCCGTAGGAAAGAAAACTTCTTACACATTTAGTGATGTGGATAAAGCACATAAAATTGAGGCAACATTTGCATTTGCAAATTATACAGCAGAAAATCCATTTAAATTCCCAGAAACAAAGGGCGTAACAAGCACACTGGAAGCAGAACATGCTACAGAATTGATCAATAGCAATGATTCAGATTCTGATCCGAACTGGCCGCTTACAATTACTTCTGAGGGCTGGGCAAGTAATGGAAAATTCCTGAACTGTATGGCATACAAAGATTATGCTAAGTACGCTTATACAGCAAACGTTCCTGGAATTTATAAAGTAACAGGTACTTATCGTGCAGGAGCACTGAATAAACTTGCATTTTCTGAGGAAGGAAGTAAGATTGAGGCAGCGCAGGTAGATTGTCCGTCAACAAAAGAAGGTAACAACTTAACTGTGAAGACATTCGAACTTAACATTGAAGTAAAAACTGCAGGAGCAGGAACTTTGGTTCTTACAGCACCGGACACAAACAAAGCTCCACAGCTTGATAAACTGGATATTCAATTGATAAGAACTGCAAGTGAAGCAGACCTTACAGACCTTAAAGCAACGATTGCTGAGGCAGAAGAAATTCTTAACGCAGAAGACAAAGATAAATATTCAGCAACAGCTCTTGTAGAACTTCAGGAGATGGTAAACGCTGGAAAGGCATTCACAGAAAACACATCTCAGGCAGATGTAGATGAAAAGAAAGCCGAAATCAAAGCAAAGATTGCTGATATCCAGACACAGTTTACAATCACAGCAACAGCAGGTGAAGGCGGAAAGATTGCACCGGAAGCCACAACAACAGTTTATAAGGGAACATCCAAAGTATTCACGATCACTCCTGACAAGGGATACCATATTGAAAGTATTACAGTGGACGGAGAAAATGTAGAAACTATTGCAACAGAGTATGCTTTCGAAGGTATTGTTGCAAATCATACAATTGAAGTAACATTTGCAAAAGATGAGCTTACAATTGCGAAAGAAAATCTGTTAGCAACAATTAATACAGCAAACAAAAAACTTGCAGAGACAGAGCAATACACACCGTCATCTTTGAAAGATCTTGAAGAAGCAGTCAAAGCAGCGCAGGCTATTTACGACGATCCAAATGCTGATCAGGATAAAGTAGATAAAGCAAAGGCAAATGTAGAGGCTAAGCTTGCAGCTCTGAAAGCGAAAGCAAAGAAAGATGCTCTGAACCTTGCAATTATAGCAGCAGAAGGCGATGCCGCATTAGTTGACAAATACACAGAAGAGTCTATCGAGAAGCTTCAGAAAGCAATCGATGAAGCAAAAGAAGTATTAGCTGATGAGAATGCATCACAGGAAGAAGTAGACGCAGCAGAGAAAGCAGTCCAGGCAGCACAGAAGGCTCTTGTTGAGAAAGAGACACCGAAGCCGGAAGCACCTGTTAAGAAGGATGAACTGAAAGCTGCAGTAGAAGATGCAACAAAGGTTGTAGGAGATACAGAGCAGTATACAGAAGAGTCCCTTGCAGCACTTCAGGCAGCGATTGATAAAGCCATTGCAGTACTGGATAACCCAGAAGCAACACAGGCTGAGATCGACGCAGCAGTGAAATCTGTAAAAGAAGCAAAAGAAGCTTTGAAAGTAAAAGAAGACAAGAAAGACGACAACAATAAGGGCGACGACAAGAAAGACGACAGCAATAAGGGTGACGACAATAAAAAGGATGACAATAAGAAGGATGACAGCAACAGCGGAACATCCAACAATGGTTCATCTAATGGCGGATCATCCAACAAGAATACTACAAGCACTGTCAATAAGACATCAAAATCAAATGCAGTAAAAACAGGTGATGCAGCAAATGTAGCAGGTGTAGCAGGAGTTGCAATCCTCTGTCTGGCAACAGGAATTGTTGTTGTACTGATTAAAAGAAAGAGAATAAGATAAAATGATTGTAGTTATAAGTCTTATTATGATTCTATCATTTCTGCTAAGCGCAGTAGTTATTATGTGTTTATGTAAAGAATCGATAAACTGGCGTAATGAACAGTGCGGTTATGATTTAGAAGAAAGCATAGAACTGTAAAAAAGAAAATTGGTACAAAAGAAATAACTAATCAGAGAAACCCAGGAGTAAAATTCTGGGTTTCTGATTAGTTATTTTATTAAAAACGTTTTCCTGTATTGAGAAGGTGTTGCATTAATAACGCTTCCAAAGACTTTGGAATAGTGCTGCGAGTCTTTAAATCCAACCTGCAGTGCAATTTCCGTTAAGGTTAAATTGGTATCCTGCATTAGCTCAATGGAGCGATTGATACGATAAATATTAATATAGTTTGATAATGTGACGCCCATATAACTCTTGAAAAGTTTACTAAGATAACGGACGGAAATATGCAATTGTTGTGCAATGTCTTCTTGTAAAATTTTTGTAGCGTAATGTGTTTGAATATAATTCAATGTATAAGCTACATAACTGTTTTGAAGTTGAGGCTCTGTATGTTCACGTTCATGTACAAGCTCTGTGTGATCAAGAATATGGAGCATCAGGTCCATAAGAGCAACATTAAGATTAGCGGCTGTAAACAGACTGTCAGAGGAAGTATGCAAATCAATCAATTTCTGAAGATGCTTATCAATCGTTTCATCAGAGATGAGTCGATAATAAAAATGTGAAGAAAATAATACAGCATGAAGAAGCGTAATCGGGAATATTCCATCATTATCAAGAATGATAGTTGAAAACATATCAGGGTTGAAATGTATATGCTGAAACTCGCAATCTGAAGTATCATTCAGATAAAAAGAATGCACCATATCAGGAAGGATCATAATAAAGTCACCTTTTGTACAATGCAGGGTTTCTGATTGAATATCCATATAACATTCTCCGGAAAGAATTCGATAAATCTCAATATTAGTATGTAAGTGTCGACCGAATGTATAACCTGCCTTTCGATACGACACAACTGCTCCTGATAAAATAGAATCAGATAGAGACATCTGTTTAGAAACAGTATTTTTGGGGGAAGAGTCGGAAGTTCTACCGGGGTGAGTTAGAAGATTCGATCCAGTTTGTTCAGTATGATTTTTTGTCATAAATTTATGCCTCCATAATTAAGTGAAAGATAAACCAAATTAAAATCTATTATAACAC
>SKEP01000782.1_pt1 | contig 18416 bp, 18 predicted proteins | sample 4826901 | NCBI WGS metagenome assembly SKEP01 (sample SAMN11008806, study PRJNA524170) | human gut metagenome | biome: Human fecal sample; material: Feces; isolation source: fecal sample from pouch patient p4, p43, p49, p54, p55 | host: Homo sapiens | place: Israel: Tel-Aviv | collected 2014-03-20
TATATATACCGTTTACGAAAACCTTTTCCCTGTTGTTTGCTAAAGAAAGCGGGGGAGGGTAATCTCTGACTGTAAGTCATCTAAGGAAAGGATTTTGTATGGGAATTCCCGTAGGAGGAATAATTAAAGGTGGAAAAGCTATTGTAAAAGGAATTGGAGTTGCAATTGAAGTTATTGAGGCCATTAATGCAATTAGGCGTTCAACTAGCTCCCGAACAAAAGACTCTCTTGGTTCCACAACTGGTTCATCAAGCAGCGGGTGGTGCAGCCGTAGCAGTTGACGGTATGAAGAATGCTGCAGATAATGGGCTCAAAGCTTTTGAGAAACTGCCGAAGGCAGCTATGGATCCTATAAAGAAAGCTTTCTTTGATCCAGTAAAAGGGAAATTTGATGAACGCAAATTGGCCAAAGTGGTAAGAGATGCTCAACAAAAACTTCTTGCTCATGCAAATGCATCATTAAAAGCGTCAGATTTTCTTAAGAAAAGAAAATCTGAAGAAAAAAATAGCATGACTGATTTTGGTGGAATTGCGTGTCCAGGGTGTTATGTAATTGCAACTTATTCGAAACTTGATTTTGATAAAGATTTAACGGATTTTATTGGAATCTACATTGGAAAAAATACCAATATGGGTAACGGAATTGCACAGGATCTCTCAAAAGAAGGAAATCCTGATCTTTACGCTGACATCAAATATAAGCAAAATGTACGCATCTTTACCTATATTTGTACTGCTGATGAGATTGATGAGAAATTCGAGCTCCTTCAAAATGCCTTGATTTCTGATAAATCCTACAATTATTAACGTGCTACTATAGCATCTCAAAATGACTTCGGTGTACCTTAATGACGCCTTGACGAGCCAAAGAAGAGACAACGGCGCTTAAGGCGCTTCGATCAACTCCAAGGTAGTCGGCAAGCTGCTGCCGATTGAACGGAATGTCAAACTCACGCGAGCCTTCCATCTGGGCTCGCGTGTTTAGGTATGCAAGTAATTTACCGCGAATGCTTTTAGGGGCAGCATCTTGAATACGTCGTGACAGCATGACGTTCTTCTCGGCAACCGATTGCAAAAGATTGGTAGCCAGACGATCAAGCCCCGCACATACCGCACATACGTGTGTCGTAAGCTGTCGCACGTCCAAGAGGAGCACCTCGGATGTTTCCGATGCCACGACGCTCGTCAGCAGGGGCACGTTACCCAGTACTGCATACGCTTCGCCGAACATCTCGCCTGCATGAAATGCACCCATGACAGAAATGTTTCCCTGCGCGTCGGATCCCTCAACGTGGACGGAACCTTGAAGCACAATTCCAAACTGGTGCGACTTCTGACCTGCACAAAAGATTGTCTCTTCGCGTTGATAGCTCCGTACCTTTGCCTTGAGGTGGGCGAGAAGCGCTTCAAAATCGTTTTCGCTTACTCCCGCAAATGCTTTCGTCTTTGCAAGCAGGTTGTAATCAATGCTAAAACCAGCCACAGTACGTCCTTATCGCTAAAAATCGTTAAATGTTGTAACTACAACATACATCATTACATAGTCACCTGATCATTGTCATTTCTCATGATCATGATTTATTGGCGGCTTGTGATGAGCTCTATGAAGTTAACATCTGACATAGGTACCTCTTTTAAAGTACTTCGTAATCCGTTTGCCATCCGAGCTTTTCTCGTCCTCAATTCCCTGCACTTGTGGCAAAATAGCTACTAACTTAGTAGCATTTACAGAACCGACTAAAGAGGAGAGGTTATGGCTAAAGTTGCAGTAATCGGATGTACGCATGCGGGCATTTTTGCCACCACATCAATCTTGGCTGCGCATCCTGATTGGGAAGTCCACGTTTTTGAGCGCAATGACACCGTGTCGTTTCTGTCATGCGGCATTGCGTTGTGGGTAGGAGATCACGTCAGTGATCCCAACAAGATGTTCTACAGTTCGCCCGCGGCTCTTGAACAGGCAGGTGCACATGTTCACATGAAGTCCGATGTAAGGTCTGCCGACGTACGGACAAAACATGTGGTGTGGACCGATCTCACAACGGGAGAGTCGTATGAAGATGACTTTGATTACCTCGTGGTAACTACCGGCTCCAAGCCCATTGTGCCACCGCTGCCCGGTATCGACGGCCCACGTGTCCTTCAGTGCAAGAACTGGGCTGACGGCAAGCGTATTCACGACGCTATGGGCAACGCCGCTTCCGCAGTTATCATTGGGGCGGGCTACATCGGCGCAGAGCTTGCTGAGCAGCTCTCTGAACGCAACAAGCAGGTAACCCTTATCGACATGATGCCGCGTGTATTGGCCAAGAATTTTGACGCCGAAATTACCGATCAAGTTGAAAACGCTTATCGCAAACACGGCGTCACGCTTGCCCTTGGCGAGAAGGTCGTCTCCTTTAAAGATAACGGTGATGCGGTGAGCGTGATAACCGACAAGGGATCCTATACCGCCGACTATGCCATCTTGGGTATTGGTTTTCTGCCGCGTACCGATCTTTTTGTCGGCCAGCTTGACATGGCACAAAACGGCGCCATCAAGGTTGACGAGTATCTGCGCACTTCCGCTCCCGGCGTCTTTGCCGCGGGAGATTCCGCTTCCATTCTTTTCAACGTTACCGGCAAAGATGACTACATCCCGCTGGCAACAAACGCAGTGCGTCAGGGTTTGCACGTGGGTCCCAACATGGTTGAGCCAACTTTGCCCTATGCCGGTACACAGGCGACAAATGCCGTCCAGCTGTATGAGTATTCGATGTCCGCCACGGGTCTCACGGTAGAAAGTGGCAAGGCTCGCGGCTATGAGTATGACTTTGTTACCATTACCGAGAATTACCGCCCAGAGTTTATGCTCACCACCGAACCCGTGACGGTGACGCTGGTTTGGGAACCGTCTACGCGAGAAGTTAAGGGCGCGCAGTTCTTCTCGACACATGATGATGTGGCTCAGGCGGCAAATGTAGTTTCCGTAGCCATTGCCAATCACATGACCATTGACGCTCTTGCCGGTGTGGACTTTTTGTTCCAGCCAAACTTTACCAACCCTGTGAACTACATTGGATCTGCCGCCATGGCGGCCGTTGCCAAGGCTTCCAAAAAAGCATAACAAGGTTACAACCCTCAAATTAAAGGCGGGGAGACATCAACGCTCGATAAGTGCCTGTACATGCGAGCCGCTGATGTCTCCTCCGTCGGCCACGAGCGCTTCCATGAGCTGTGCGACAATTTCTTCGTCAACCGTGCCATTCAAAGTGTAGGTTGCCGCCGCCTTTGCCTCATCGGATCCGTTGCCAACACAAAACGAGTGAGGTGAAAGTTCAAGAAGCGTCAAATCGTTGCCAGAATCGCCGCAAAATACCACTTCATCAGGGGCTAAATTCAGATATTCAAGAAGAATCTTAAAACCGTCCGCTTTGCTGAAACCTTTAGGGTTGACGTCATACCAGCCGGTATAAGGACTCACCAGATCAATCTCCGGAATTTGTGTCAATACGTCGTCAAACATGGCTTCGCGAGCCAACCGATCCTGAGGCGCCAATATACCGACCGAAATAAAATCCTTGTCGTGAGGTACCGTGTTGGGGCCTTGAGCTGCCGTAAAAGAATCGTAGTGTGCGTTGATATAATCAACCTGCGTCTGAGTAACTCCAAAAATCATCCATGCAGGCCTGATGGATATATCAAGTGGAGGCTCCGCTGGTCCTTCATCAAAATATGCCAGGTAGGTATCCTTGTACTTTGCGATGACCTGAAGGATTCGCTCAAGCGTCTTTGCGGGAAGTACTCGCTTGGCGACAAGTGCGCCCTTACCGTAAACCACCTTACCCGAACCACAGATAGCCGTTTGCAGATAGCGTGCATCAAAACCATAGAAGAGGAGTGCATCATAGGCAGAACGTCCGGTAGCCGGACCAAAATCAATGCCAGCCTCTTTCAGAGCAGTAATTGCTTTCAGTGTACGCTTAGGTACCAGCGGCTCATTTGCCCGTTTGAGCGTCTCATCCATATCGGAAAGCACAAGTTTAATCATAGAATCTCTCAGGTGTTTCAATTGTAATAACAAGAGTGATTGTAGCGCATAAAGATTTACAAAACCGATACCATACATACATCAAGGGAGGTTTTATGACATTAACAACTGCTGCTTTGCAAAAGCAAGCATCTCACATAAACATATACGATCACTTTGCCCATGAAGACGAGTATCCACAGCTTGACACAGAAAAGATTGCGGATCGTCTTGCACAAGCCATCCGGTGTAAGACGGTTTATGCCGGCGAGAAGAACACCGACTTTTCACAATTTGATCGACTGCAAAAATTGATGGAAACCGAATTTCCCCATGTTCTTGCTGCGTCGTCGCAGGATCTTGAACGTATCGGACATTCGGTTTTAATAACCATCCCGGGCTCCGATCCTGACCTTTCCGGTGTAATGCTCATTGCACACCAAGATGTTGTACCCGTGGTGGCAGGCACAAAGGACAGATGGATTCACGGAGCCTTTGACGGTGTTGTCGACGATGAGTTTATCTGGGGTCGCGGAGCACTTGATATTAAAGACATGCTGATGGGAGAGCTTGAAGCTGTCGAGTTTTTGCTTGCACAGGGCTTCTCGCCACGCCGTAGCATTTATTTGGCCTTCGGTGAAGATGAAGAGGTAGATTCACATGGGGCAACACGGGTAGCAGCCTGTATGAAAGAGCGGGGGATTCGTGCGGAATGCCTCTTGGATGAAGGTACAACCACGTTTTTTGACGGTTCGGTATACGGAGCGCCGGGGACCATTCTTTCAGACATCTGCATCTCGCAAAAAGGCTTTTTAAACGTACGTTTAACGGTACGCGGATGCGGAGGTCATTCATCAAACCCCTTCGGGGGCACCTCGCTGGAGCATATGTGTACCGCCTTGTCGTGCCTTGCCGAGCATCCGTTTCCGCCGCAGCTCAACGCCATTGTGTGCGAGACTTTCCGGATACTTGCTCCTCATATTACCGAAGAGCCGTTTGCAACTCTTGTAAAAGATCTTCCCGCCTCAGGCGAGAAGCTCGCAGAGGCTGCAAGCACCGTTCGTGAACTGTATCCGTTTGTGAATACGACCATGGCCATCAACATGCTTGAAGGCGGAAGCGGAGCTGCAAATGTTATGCCCGGTGACGTGCAGGCTACGGTCAATTTCCGGATGCTTCCCGGTACAACCGCAGAGGATGTACTTGACCATATTCACAAGGCTCTCGGTGAACTTGACGTTGAGGTTGAGGCTTTGCATACGACACCGGCGGGACGGATGGACAAGACGGACAAAGCCGGATATCAAGAGCTGAAAGAAGTGCTTGAGCATTATTATCCAAAGGTGGAGTTTGTTCCATCCTTTGTGTGCGGGGGGACCGACTCCATCCGCTATGAATCCATATGTGACTCCATCTTGCGTATCAGTCCGTTTCGTCCCACCCCGGAAGACGAGGCCACCGGCGTTCATGGCATTAATGAGCGCATTGCCAAGCGTGTATACATGCAAGGAATCAGAGTGCTTATCGATTTTATAAAACGTATGGCCGGATAGGTCTTCTCGCCAAAAAAAGCGATACAAGCGATACACTAGACGGTGCATATACGCAAACGAAACGCCATCCCAGTATGGAAGTCGGGGAGTAAAAGAACGTGTCAGATAGAACGAATCGCATAAAGTCACAGGTCACTACACAGGTGAGCAAAGCAACTACACAGGTAAAAGACATCACCGATGCAACGGCTGCACGTGCTCAGGGTGCCGGTACGGTTACTGCTCCCATTGGAACACCTGATAATCCTTCTAACCAAGTATTTACCGTGGCCAATGTCATTACATTTTGCCGTCTTATTCTTACGTTTGTCTTTCTCTATATCTTTTGCACCCACGGAAATCGGTGGGTTGCACTTACCTGCTATGTTGTTGCTGCCGTTACGGATTTTCTTGACGGGCAGGTAGCGCGACGTACCCAAACCGTCAGCTGGGTGGGCAAAGTTATGGACCCCATCATGGATCGTGTCCTGTTGTTTACGGGCGTACTTGGTCTCCTTGTTACAGGGGAACTACCGCTTTGGATTCCTCTTTTCGTTATTGGACGCGATGCCTATCTGACCTGTGGCGCATTGATTACCCGTCATTTTCGCCGCCGGCCGATCGACGTGGTCTATATCGGAAAAATTGCAACCGCCTGTCTTATGACGGGGTTCTCATTTTTACTGTTGGGTATGCCCGTGGTGGACGGTTTGGGTCTTGTACGTGTTTCATGGCTTCCGGTTCTCAACAGCCAGCCGGGTGGTTTTGGTATTCTCTTTGTGTACGTGGGTATCCTTTTTTCCGCTGCAACTGCCGTTGTTTATACCGTTCAGGCTGCCCGCATCATCCGTGCAGCCGAGGAAGATGAATGAGGTTTACGGTGCAAAATTTTGCGACTGCCCCACACAAATGCACGCTTGGAAGAACTTCTCATCCGTATGATAAACGTATGTACCAGCCTCACAGCAAGTGGGTTGTAAGGGTAGTTTGGGTGTTTCTGCTTGTCGCTGTCATGTCGTTGGCTCCTCTCGCCCTTGGCATCTCGCAGTATGCCTATGCAGCAGACGATACTGCTACAGAGCCTGAGATTACAGAGGCACAATCCGCCATTCTCGAAGACGACCAAGGAAACGTTCTTTGGAGCAAAGATCCTGATCGCAAGATGGGCATGGCTTCCATTACCAAAGTTATGACTGCCATGGTTGCTCTGGATTCGGGGATAGATCTTGATAAGCCATGCAATATCGTGTCGGTTGATCTGGAGGAGGGTTCCGTACTCGCAAATTACTCAACGAGCGAACATCCAACGCTCAGAGAGCTCCTTCAGGTACTGTTGGTACACTCAGCCAATGACGTGGCATATAACATTGCCATCAATGTTGCAGGCTCCGAGAAGGCATTTGCAGACCTCATGAACAAAAAAGCCGCTGAAATTGGCATGACCAACACGCACTTCTCCAATCCCCATGGTCTTGATGCGGATGATCACTACTCTACCGCTCGTGATTTGGTACTCATGGCTCGCTATGCGCGTGAGCACTATCCGTTTCTTGCAAGTACCGTTTGCATGACATCTGTGACCGCTACGGTACAAGGAGAAGAAATTACATGGCCTTCTACCGATAAGCTCTTGAGCACCTATCCGGGTATGCTTGGCCTCAAGACGGGATCCGAAGACAGCGGAACGGCCTTTTTGGGCGCGGCACGGCGCAATGGCGTTACGCTGTATAGCTGCGTTCTTGGATGTGCCACCGACTCCGGACGTTTTGCGGATACCAGGATTATGTATGACTGGGGATACGCTCACTTCACTCGGATACCCGCATGTAATGTCTCGCATATTGTTGAAACGAGACCCTATATTGACAACTTTATGATGACCTCTGTCGTGCGGCCATACGCTTCACGCTCGGTGCTTGCTTGGCCTGGTGCGGGAGATATGAGCTACACCATTACCACGCTGAGTTCAGGCTTGCCGGCAGCAAATAATCAAATGATTGGAACCATTACCTGGTCGCAGGGCAAAAGAGATGCCGGAACTGTTTTCTATCAGGCGCGCACGATTCCGCAGACGGTTCCCTTATATAACATCTTTGATATTGCCTCCGTTGCGCCATATCTTTTTACGGTGGAATAACATGGCCAAGCATACAATCCTGCACGCAGAACATGAACTTCTCGGAGCTGTTTTTGACATAAATCCACAAACGGGATACGAGATTCCCATCTCGTATGGCACACCTGCATCCACGGAAGGCGATAAGACCTCAGAGGCTGAGTGTTGTCTTTTTGACGTATCGGGTTACACGTATCAACTTATCAGCGGATCTTTGGCGCCGTCTCTTGTTTCCGATATATTTGCAGGACCCATTCTTGACATAGGAGATCTTTCATTTCAGCCTGTTTTTATTAGTGACGGTGCTGTGGTATCGGCTGCCCTTGTCGCTCGCTCCGGAGACAATGAATATTTCTATCTTGATGTATCAAATCACGGTGGACTTCTTTCATCGTGGATTGCGAAATACCTATTTGAAAAGAAACGGCAAGGTACTTCGTCTGAGACGGTTTCACTTGAAGATGCCGACCAACTTCTGGTGCCGCTTTTTTTGGCAGGACCCCGTGCGCATGAAGTGCTCAGTGATTATCTCAATGACGCGCAGTCAGCACTTCCTCCGATAGGAAAGTTGTCGTTTTGCTTACTCGATGCGAGGATTGCGGCGCTTATTGGTCACATACCTCTCAAAGATCTTGATGCGTATATCGTTTTGGTCAATCCGCAGCAGGTCCAAATACTCTGGAGAAGCCTTCTTTCATTTCCCGTGGTAGTGCCAATCGGAGAAGCAGACCTTATACAGATTCTTTCACATGAGCTGTCGTGGCTGCTCGCGTCTCACAATGTCGATGAAACATCAATCTCTCAAGATGTACATAACGTTCACGGTTTTGTTCGTTCGTCTCGCGATTTTATAGGCGGACAAGCGTTACAGTAATATATACGGCTTGTATCCGTGCGCTATTAATCTCTAAGCCTCAACCTGAGGGGGAGAATATGAAATACTCAATCAATGCCCAAGGCGTTCCGGCGGCCATTGGACCTTATTCCCAAGGAACCACCGCAGGACGGTTAGTATTTGCCTCAGGTCAACTTCCGATTTCCGCTCAAAACAATAAGGAGCTGATAGCGGGAGGCATAACGGAGCAAACCGAACGAGTGATTGATCTCATTCAAAGCATCTTGGCGGAAGCAGGCTGCACTCTTTCCGACGTCGCTCAAACAACGCTTTATCTTGCCAATCTCAATGACTTGGATGCGGTAAATAAAGTATACGCACAACGTTTTACTACCCCTGCGCCGGCAAGAAATGTTGTAGAGGTTTCGCGACTTCCTCTGGACGCCTTAGTTGAAATGGACTGTATTGCGTGCCGTTAGCGGTATTATAGAGACGGCAAAACTATAAAGGAGAGGTATTTATGGCCCCAACATATAACCAGCAACCCGGTAAAACAGAGATTTTTCATATGCCTTCGGCAGATGCAACGGTTCCTGATTTGATGAGTAAAGACCGCCCCTCTCATCCTGTACTCACGATTGTTAAAGGACCTCAGACGGGTGAGACGTTTGAGCTTGATTCCACGCATATTTCGTTGGGACGAGATCCTAAGAACAGTGTTTTTTTGAACGACATGACGGTTTCTCGCCATCATGCACAGATTGATCTTTCCAATCTTGGCCTTGGGTATGCCACTATTGAGGACCTTAATTCGTTGAATGGAACATGGGTTGACGGCGCCATCATCAATAAGGCAACCCTTCAGGATGGATCAACCATCCAAATCGGCACCTTCCGCATGGTATTTCATACCAGCAAACCTCGTGCATAAGAAGCTCGTATGGCTGATACAAGCTTTCTTACCATCGGTAAGGTTGTCGATAAGCTGAAAGAGAACTATCCCGACCTTACAATCTCAAAGGTACGCTACCTTGAGGATGAAGGTCTCCTTGAGCCTTCACGTTCCTCAGGCGGATATCGACAATACTCTCAGCGAGATGTTCAGCGTTTGGAAACCATTCTGTATCTCCAAAAGAGCCGGTTTATGCCCCTTTCGGTCATCCGAGAAGAGCTTGAGCGGCAAGACCAAGGTAAGAATGCGGTCGGGAGTATTTCTCGCAATGACAACCATCCAAGTACCCAAGCGGAAACTCACCGACAAGCAAGTACTCCCATTATTGGTGCCGGTAACGCTGACGCCATTGTCGTACCTATTGACGATCAAAGAATTGTCGAGAAGTTCCACTCAATCGACCGTATGCCGGATCTTGTGGGCGCTTCCGTAGGTTTTGTTCGTCAGCTCTCCGAGGTTGGCGTAATTACGCTCAAACGTTCGCCTCATGGCAGAGATCTTGTTGACGGTCATGATCTTACGCTTATTCGTCTGGCTCACGAGCTGCGCCATTTTGGATTTGAGCCCAAAAACTTGCGTCAGTATGTCATGGCCGCAAACCGCGAATCAAGTATGTTTGCAAAATCACTGGTCGTATATGCAAAAAAGGGTGGAGGAGTTGAAGTAGAGGCAAACTCAGAGACACGTCGTAAATTTACGCAAGCTTTGACACGCATGCTCGGACTTACCAATGCCATGAGAAACGAACTTATTACGCGTCTTGTGAGTGATTCTTTTAAAGATATGGAAATCAACTCTACTTAGGTTATACAGAGTGCTGCGTCGGTATTGTTTTTTGGTGCCCACTGGGCTCCATACGTCTGAAGGGGACAAAATTGCCTAATTATGACTATGAAAGCCACGTTATCAGTATTCCGGATTACCCGGAGCCAGGAATCATCTTCAAGGATGTTACGCCTTTGTTTAAAGATCCAACGTGTTTTAAAGCCCTTGTTGATGACATTGCGGGACATTTTGCAAACTGCGGAATTACCAAGGTCATTGGTGCAGAAGCACGTGGTTTTTTGATTGGTGCTCCCGTAGCATATGCACTTGGCGCCGGCTTCATTCCTGCTCGTAAACCCGGAAAACTTCCTCGCGAGGTATTTACTCAGTCCTACGATCTTGAGTATGGTACCGATGAGTTGCAGATTCACAAAGACGCTCTCAACAAAGACGACGTTGTTCTTATTGCCGATGATCTTGTGGCTACGGGTGGAACCTGCGTAGCTTCTGCTCGTCTTGCAGAACAGGCGGGAGCAAGGGTGGAAGGCTTTACGTTTGCACTTGAACTGTGTTACCTCGATCCTCGCACAACCATTTCAAAGTATTTCCCCAACACTGAGGTATATACGCTTATCAAGGTAAAACAGTAGGTTTCTTTTCTCAAACACATTTTCACAAACTTATTAGAACTCGATAAACGCACAGGTGAATCCTAGAATTTCTGAGATTCACCTTTTTTGTCGCGTCATCTACGAGCAGTTTTATGTATAGATAGTCGACCTATTTGGGTAAAAGCGTTACCATAGTTGTTGCGAGTGCTGAAAGGACATATATGAATTTTAACCGCAACATCACACGTCGTGCCATGCTTACGCTGTCTGCTTCTGCCATCTTTGCAGGGCTAACCTCTCATGTTGTATATGCAGACCCTCAATCCGATTTGGAAGCGGCTTCTGCTAAGTTAGATTCTTTGGGAGCTGAGCTTGCTCAGGCTGAAGAGGATCTTAACGAGAAAACCTATGCCTTGGATGACACCAACAACAAGATTGTTGACGTACAAGAGCAGATTTCCGAAACGGAAGATAAGTTGAAGATTCAGCGGGGTATTCTCGCCGCTGCCATGAGAAGTTCCTATAAGACAGGACCTCAAGAGGCACTTGACTTTATTTTGGGCGCTTCAAGTCCTGATGACTTTATCAGCCGTGTGTATTATATGGATCGCACCAACAAAAAGCAGTCCGACTCAATCAATCAGGTACGGACGCTGGGAGACCAGCTCACACAGCAAAGAAATGAGCTTGAGGCTCAGCAAACCCAGCTGCAAGAGCAGGTTGCCGCCATGAAATCTCAGGCTGACGATGTAAAGGCGCAAATTGCTGAGGCAAAATCCTATTACGACTCTCTTGATGCTGAGGTAAAAAAGCAGCTTGAAGAGCAGGCTGCCGCAGAAAATAACAAGAACAGCAATATCTCTACGGCCATCAACTATGCCACCAATGAAACGCCTTCCGCTCCTGATAATGGGAATGGGAACCAAAACAACCAAGAAGAAGACGACAATACCAACAACAACAATAATCAAACGCCGAGCAACAACGATTCCAATAACAATACCTCCAGTAACACAAATTCGGGTAACTCCAACAGTGGCTCCGGCGGCTCCGGTAGTGGAAGCCCATATCCGTGTGGTGGCGTTGGATCTGCCTATTCTTGTTTAGGTTGGCCGTATAAGTGGGGAGGAGCAAGTCCGAGCCAAGGTGGCTTTGACTGCGGTGGTCTTGTGTACTACTGCTTCCTGGGATATCGAGCCGGCTCCGCAGGTACCATTGGACGCAATATTAAAGCCGCAGGAAACTGGAAAGATTCAATGGATGAGCTTTCTTATGGCGATTGCGTCTTTACACGCCCCGGATACAACCACATAGGCATCTATATCGGCAACGGACAGATGATACACGCCGCAAACGAGGCTCTTGGTGTTTGTATCGGGTCTGTCTGGGCCTTCTATGGCGGTGGACCTTTTAGCGGGTAGTATCGGCAAACAGAAATCTTGAGTTTGTTTTGAGACGTCTATTTTTGTTGCAATCAGAGCTCTTTTCGCATATTTTGAATTAACAGCACGTAAAGCGTACAATTAAGTATGGTTTACGTGCTTTTCTATATAAGATACGAGGAGATACCAGGCATGACCTCTGATACACGGCAAGACACCTCCGTAGTCGAGCGACATTTCTCGCGGCGATTTCAAGTTGCTCTTGTAGGTGAAGGTGCGCTTGTGGGTCTTCTCGGCGGGGGAGTCGTAACGCTCTATCGACTGTCTCTTTCGTATGCAGAAAAAGAAATGCGCGATATAACTGGCCTTATTTCAGGAAATCTCCTTTTTGTCGCTCTCTGGTTTGTGCTCCTCGTTATCCTGAGCATTTGCGTAGGCCGCCTTGTCAAATGGGAGCCGCTTACCTCAGGATCCGGTATACCGCAAACAAATGCCGAGGTCATAGGTCATTTGAATGCCCCGTGGTATCGAGTTTTGCCCGCAAAGTTTATCGAGGGCGTTCTTGTCGCCTTCGGCGGTCTTTCAATGGGTCGAGAAGGTCCATCCGTGCAGTTAGGCGGTATGTCCGGTAAAGCGATCTCAAAACTTTTGCACCTTAAAAGAGGAGAAGAGCATTTACTTGTAACGTGTGGTGCAGCTGCCGGTATGTCAGCGGCATTTCATGCACCGCTTACCGGGACTTTGTTTGCCGTCGAAGAGATTCAAAAAGAATTTCACGCGCCGCTTATCATCTCTGCTATGACTTCATCGGTTGTGGCTGATTTTTTGGTTTCTAACGTATTTGGCATGAAGCCGGTTATACGACTCGATTACGTGCAGCCTCTGCCGCACATTGATTATGTTTTCGTCCTCTTTGTTGGTATTATATGCGGCGTTTTAGGGGCACTTCACAACAAGGGTATGTTTTCTTTGCAGAAAGCATACGGCAAGATTAGCGTATGCGTGCCGTACGCCCGTCTCATAATTCCGTTCATAATTGCAGGCTTTGTTGCATTGAGCGCGCCCGATTTGCTTTGCGGCGGGGACGCTCTTATCGAAAAGATCAAAGAACCTGCAACTCTTACGGAATTGAGCGTTCTTGCGCTTTTAGTGGGGAAGTATGCCTTCACAACCGTCTGTTTCAGTGCAGGAACCCCGGGAGGAACGCTTTTTCCCTTGGTAGTCATGGGAACCCTTTTGGGAACATTTATGGGGCTTTGCGTGTCGCATCTTTTTGGCATCCCCATGGCATATGTGCCAAATTTCGTTGCGATGGGTGTGGCAGGGGTCTTTGCAAGCGTTATACGAGCTCCTGTAACGGCCGTCGTGCTCGTGTTTGAACTTACGGGTTCGCTGGAAGCGCTTGCCGCCATGACGGCTGTTTCGGTCATTTCATATACCGTTGCAAATGTATTACGAGTGGACCCATTTTACGACCATTTGCTTGCGCAACTTTTAAATGCGCTACCCGTACATTCTGATGCACCGTCGGATACAAACCGACCAATAGGCGGTGAGAAGATCCTTCAAGAATATACGCTTGGGGCGGGCAGCCGCATTGAAGGTATGTGCGTTAAGGACGTGCCATGGCCGGACAAAATCCGCATTGTTACCATAGAGCGTGCCGGCAAAGAACTTATTCCAACCGGCAATACACGGCTTCAGGCCTTTGATTCAATTTTGGTCATTCTCGATGAGGCCTACGAAGACGACGTCTGTCTGAAACTTGATCTCATGACCCGGGCAGCGTCTGATCTGTTGCATCATCATCCGAGTTCACGACCGTAAGCAATGAAGCTTTGAACGTTAGAGAAAAAAGAACAAGCAGTAAGCCGAAACGTTCGATAAGAATTCCTTATCGGTAGCCGTAACAGGGCGAGGGTGAGGTGATTCTTGAATCTTGTGACTTATCTTGTGGGAGTTATCTTGTGATTCCAAATTGACTTCATATCTACTTTACATAATATCGATTATCAGACTTTTATAGCGAGAAGAACGAACGATAAGTCAAATGCGAGATTGGCAATATGACCCCTTAGAAACATCTCAAAAACGAGGCTCTGAGAGCCGTTTTAAGCAATCAGAACATACCCACTGGAGTAATTATACCTCGTAAATTCTGAATACCATGAATTACCTGCATCGGCGCAATAATGTAATTCATGTTTTTATTTCAGTACAGACAGTAATACCATGACGGTATTAGAAAGACTTTCATTCAAGCGGCATAACCGCGATTTCAATTTGTGAGGCGATTCTGAAAGCTGGATGCTAAAAGCTGTGATGTACATTTTTGCTTCAAAACCCTAGGCTGTGATGCATATTTGGCGAGAAAACCGTTCTTTTCGTCAGATAAAACTACATCACAGGTTCAAAAAACTACATCACAGGTTCAAAAAACTGCCTTATCCATGCTGTATTGCGTATTGACTCCCCTGTCTCCCTAAAACAAGCAATCTACCTGCAGATATATTATATATCAGCAGGTAGATATGGTATTTGCAGGTATCTTACACACTAAACTTGTGAATCAACGTTAACCGTCAATAGCCTGTCCGAGATACAGAGCCGCAGAGGCTGCTGCCACTGCTCCATCAGACGCTGCGGTAATAATCTGGCGCAGGGGCTTCTCGTTTAAATCTCCTGCGGTAAAAAGACCGGGTGTTTTGGTTGCCATGGTTGGATTGGCCACGACATAACCCTGTGGAGTTACGTCCGCAAGACCATCGAGAAGCTCGGTTGACGGCACGCGTCCTACGAGAACAAAAATGCCAAACGATCCTTCCTCATAGGTCTCCGTATGTTCTTCGCCCGTCTCATTGTTTCGGAATGTCACGGAGTTCAAAAGGTCATTGCCATCGACTTTTGTAATGCTCGTCAGATACCGTATCTCTGTTTTAGGATGCGCTTCAAATTGCTCAATGGCATATTTTGCGGCGCGGAGATGATCCTTACGGACAATAAGCGTTACCTTATCGGCAAATCGAGTCAAGAACAGCGATTCTTCAACTGCCGTATTACCGCCGCCAATAACGAAGACGTGTTTTCCTCGATAAAACATTCCGTCACAGGTAGCGCAATACGAAACACCGTGCCCCGTAAACCGCTCTTCTCCTTCAAAACCGGCGTGGCGAGGTGTTGCGCCTTCGGAAACGATAACCGAGCGGGCTTCGTAGGTTACCTCCGGAGTGACAACTTCAAACAGACCCGTAGCACCGTCATGCTTGAGAGCTACCACGTTGCCCATTACCACCTGAGCGCCTAGATCTTCGGCTTGCTTTTGCATGGTATCGGCAATGGTAAAGCCATCGGTATGCGGCATGCCCGGATAGTTGTCGATCTCGGTTGTTAAGATGGTCTGTCCTCCTATGGCCTCTTTTTCAAGAATGACCGTATCGAGAAGTGCGCGTGTCGCATAAATTCCAGCAGAAAGACCCGCAGGACCACCGCCAACAATAACAAGATCCTTGCGTATTACATTCGCCATAGCTGGCTCCAATCTCGTATCATTTACACAATGCACATATACCCAACTCCCCTTCCTTCAACATCCAAAATCATCAAGTATTAATAGATTGTGTACAATTTATTTTGATAAACGTGAGTACATTGCATGAAAACATGAGGAGCAATGAATCTAGGAACAAAATAAAGCTCTGTTAGACCAGCGTTTTAACACATAGCTTCTGACTTCACGTTAGATGAATTGCCATATATCTTCAACCAGTAAAGTGTCCAGTTTGCTTATTTGACTTTTCAATAAGGGATCTTCAGACATTGCCGGTCGCAGATCGCAGTAATACACACCGTCAAGTGGATTCAATTTTCCCCGCCCGTTGAACATCGTTCAGAAAAATGGCAAAGTGAGGAACATCACGACTCGTTAATGTGTTGTAAAGGAACTTATCGATAAAAAGCTCGCGAAGGTACCTCTTCCTGATTTTGTATGGCGTGAGTACGCCGCAGACCAAGCTATCAATGACCGAGGCGTTGCAGTTGACACCGAACTTGCACGCTCGTCCATTGCTATCTCTGATGCAACCAAAGCCTCAGCCCTTGCTCGTGCACAAGAAATCACAAGGACTTAGAAAACCCCAACTCACCAATTCAGCTAAAAGCATGGCTTACAGACAAGCTGGGGTACACCGTGGAATCCCTTAACAAAGAAGCACTCACCGAGCTTTTGCCTAAAACCGATGGCGTGGTACGTGAGCTTCTCATGCTTCGAGCCGAGATGTCTCGCTCTAGCGTTGCCAAGTATCAAAAGATGCTTGATTGTGTTCGTGCAGACGGTCGTGTACATGGCCTTCATCAGTTCATTGGTGCTGGACGCACTGGTCGCTGGGCAGGGAGGCTCTTGCAGACCCAAAACCTCCCTAGAAACTACCTCACGGATTTGGAAGGCACGCGCTCACTTGTTAAGGCTCGTGACACCGATAGCCTCTCGATGATCTACACAAACACCGCAGACACCCTCTCACAGCTTATCCGCACAGCACTTATTCCCGCCCCAGGTAATCGCTTCATCGTTGCTGACTATTCAGCCATTGAAGCACGCGTCCTTGCGTGGCTTGCGGGTGAGAGATGGGTGCTTGATGCCTTTAGGTCTGGCGAGGATATCTACTGCACCACAGCAAGCCAGATGTTCGGTGTTCCTGTTGAAAAGCACGGGGCAAACGCAGAACTTCGGCAAAAAGGAAAGATTGCAACGCTAGCATGTGGCTATGGCGGATCCGTTGGTGCGCTTACCAAAATGGGCGCAGATAAGATGGGGCTTTCCAAGGACGAGATGCACCCAATCGTAGATGCTTGGCGAGAAGCGAACCCCAGCATCGTAGACTTTTGGTATACAGTCGATAAAGCGGCAAATGAGGCTATTGATAAGCACACCACCACGCGCATTGGCAATATAGTCACTGGGCGGGCGCAAGGCTGGGATGCTCGCCATTAAGCTACCTTCTGGACGCTCGCTTTACTATGCACGTCCCACAACTGGCGAGAACCACTTTGGTGGAAAGTCCATCATCTACTGGGGTGAAGACAACCAGGCAAAGAGGTGGACGCAAATTGAAACCTATGGTGGCAAGTTGGTAGAAAACATCACGCAGGCGATAGCTCGTGACATCTTGGCAGAGGCGCTGGTGCGACTCGAGGATGCAGGATATTCCGCTGTAATGCATGTGCACGACGAGGTAATTTGCGATGAACCAAATAGTCACGGAAGCCTAGCCGAGGTCTGCGACATTATGTGCAAGCCCCCAGCGTGGGCAGAGGGTCTGCCACTGTCCGCTGAGGGCTTTGAAGCTGAGTTTTACAAGAAGGACTAGTCACATGTTTTAAACGCTGAGTTACCGTCCAGATTCTTGAGTAGTGTCTTGCGGGCAGCTTTGTAGTCGTCACCGATGAAGCCTAAGCGCAAGAGAAAGCATCTGAAGGCGTACTTCTCGTTTTCTACCTTGCGCTCGGCTGCCCGCACGCTCTTCTATTCTTTGGATTGATGATAGAGCCGCTCAATGAGCGCTAGGTGCGCTTGCCAAACATCGCGCTCGGGCATCTCATCAAACCAGGTAAAGTTGAGGTTATCAGCATCCTCTACGACCTCAGTATTTGTACAACCGAGTGCTTTTTGGATAAGGGCTTGCTTGGAGGCGATGAGTGCCCGCAGGTTCTCAACGTTTGCATCTCCCTTAGGAAAAGCCACGGTGCATTTCACCTTTTGAGTCTCTTGCTCCTTATCTGCTTCTTCTTCCTCATAATTTAGAAGCTCAAAACCGTGCTCGGAAAGAGCCATGAGAAAACTTGCACCAACAACTTCCGCAGGAGCTGTCAGGCTACCATCACGGTTAACCGTCATATCACCCACCTCAAATGCGTAGGTTGGTGTGTAGAGGTATTCAGTCTTGGTGTGAGTCATCTCCTCTAGGCACCTGACGAAGTCTTTTCTGGTTCGCTTGGTCACTCCAAAGTAGTAGCGCATATGTGTCTCCCTTCGTTTTGCGGTGACACATACATCACTCTGTTTGCAGACTGTATCAAGTTAAATGTACTGGTAAATTGCTGTGCACGCCTATTCAATGATTGATATAACTACGATAACAATACGCTATGAGAACATGCCGCTTCCAGTTCTTTCTCATGAGTAACAATAATTATCATTTTATTCAAAGGGTTATTG